>Ga0116231_10002482_pt1 | contig 38614 bp, 25 predicted proteins | sample S1TSphgellanicum_2_FD_89695 | JGI IMG/M metagenome (GOLD analysis project Ga0116231, IMG submission 89695) | Host-associated microbial communities from peat moss isolated from Minnesota, USA - S1T2_Fd - Sphagnum magellanicum MG | ecosystem: Host-associated > Plants > Peat moss > Unclassified...
AAAAAATAAAAATTACAAAAAATCAAAAAAAAATTAAAAAAAAAAAAAAAAAAAACCAAACCCAACTCTTTCACTTGTTGAAAAAGAAACAAGATAAGTGTACCTAAGTCCAAAAACCCCAAAATTAAAAAAAAAAATTAAAAAAATTACAACATTAATATATATTATTCTCCATCACGCCGCATCTATATTCCACTCTTTTTCTGCCCCGTCAGAGTAAACAGACCATGATGGGACGAATGGATGACTGAACGGATGGATGGATGGATGATGAGACATATGGATGAAATGATGTTTCACGACGTTCTTTACTATATGTCCAATGGTTCTTTGATTCTAATTATTTTCCTCCCCACAAACTAGAATTGATAGTTCTTTGTTAATTCAAACAATTGCATAACATTCTTTTGGACTTCATGTCACAGATACATAAACCACTGTACTCAAAATTATGCACAACCCCAACCCCTTCCCCCCCTCCTAGAGCTCTGGGTGCAGTTGAAACTATGCATGTGAAGTAGTCAACCTCTCCTATGATTCATTTCACAAGTGCGGGCAAGGCTTGCAAGATTTGGAATGCGGTCAATGAGTGATGCCACCATAATGAGCTCCTATTACCCACCTTGCATATGTCCTAACTCCTTCAACCTTTATTCCTTGCTTGCAAGCAGCAACTCTTCCTCCGCATCAATTGCTACAAAGATCAATAGAAAGGTATCAAACATGATCCCAGTCCTTTCATAACCATTTAACTCACTTCTCATGTTTAAACCAAGGTTCGACAGTTATTAGCAACTCCACCAAACCCCCATTCGGTATCAGGGCAGTTTTTAAGGACGATGACCACAGTTCTCAAAAAATCAAATACTTGGTTCTAATATATAACCACAATTATCACAAAGTAAAATACCCAGTTCTGATATCGAACCATGATTCTCAATTTTTAAGGTTTAGGGTTATGGGTTAGGGGTTTTAAGTTTTGGAAATTGGACAACAAAATGTAATTGAGGAAAGAGTTTCGAAAGTTATAGTCTCATTTTGTAATGTGTCACCATCCTCATCTTCTACAACCGGACGTGAAACATTATACTCATGATATCGTAAAGAATTGATCTTCTTCTGGAAGTCCCAAGTACCTCCCTGGGATGTCATCGTCAGCAGCATTGGCATTTCTAAAGACAAAGAAGGTGTTAAAAGCAGCAGGTGGTGGTCTAGGTTTGGAATTGCTGGAATATGACCATGTTTTTCAAAACTTTTATCATTGTGAGATGTAGGTAGCTTAGCATTGAAAGTGACCGCATCTTTAGCTATTGCTTCCTTTAAACCTTCCTTTGCTTCCTATAAAACACATAGCAAGAAAGACACATAAAAAATGATTTTCACAGAAAAGGTTTGACCAAGCCATAAAGGAAGATGGCACCATTGACAGAACATTAGATCACAATAAAATAATAATGCCAGACATAATTGAAACCCAAAATGGGTTTAGGGTTTATGTTTTCATTTTCATTTTCATTTTTTTAAATTTCTTATGTGGGCTGGCTCACATTGAGGAAAAGTGTTATTTGGTCCACGATTGCAACTGGTGCACATTCAAAAGCCAAATCATCCATTGTTTATATCACATGAAAGCCACCCAAAATTAGACCCACACACACATCACAACAATGCTTTAAATTCTAACAAAGAACTAAAGAAAGGGAGAGACAATCACACATTTGCTCTTGGATGTTCATAAAACAACACTTCTGCAAAGCTTTTTTTTTTTTAGTGTATTTGTTGCCCTACCTGTTAGCTAGACTGCTTGTTTTCTTCTACTTCAAACTCACCCTGTTAGGATAAGTCTCCCCCTTGTTTACACAAAACACTCATTGTGGTGTGACCATAGAAAGTGGGTCAAACTTATTCAAATATCTCTCCATTGACAACCTCATCCTGGTTCACATCAAAAGGAATATAATGTTATTTGGGAAGTAGTGTAAGTACTGCACACACTCTCGCCGCAAATAGAGCTCATAAGAAGCTCTAGCTTTTGCATTGGGCAGGACTCAAACTTGCACTAAAAAGTTGACAATGTTTTTGTGTTATTGATTAATTTATCTTATTCCTTGGATTTATCCAAAGTCTATGGTTTCAAGTGATATATATATAAAATAGAAACTTGTAGTATGATGATATTAAAGAAACCATGATAGGATAGATGGATGATGGGACAAATGGATGAAATGATGCTTCATGTCACGACGTCCTTTAATATATGTAATGTGAATGCAAGATCATCCATAAGAGGAATGAGCCAAATTTGGCTAAAAGTCAAATAAAAAAGTATAAAAAACTTAGAATCATGATTTGTTTTGAAAACCTTTATGAATACCATGTCTAAATATGGCAATTTCAAAAAAAAATTCCTCAAATTATGGCCATTTTCAATATTTTCCCAAAAGTTTCTTTATAGCCTACACACTGGATTTATTTTGTCATAATGGTGCAAAATTTTGACCAAAACTTTTCATTGGTTTACAACTATAAGTTTGTTGCTATTATATCACCTTTTGTTTTATTTCAATTGATTTGAAAATATTTATTCATGATGAGATACAAAAATGAAACACATATATCAATATGGTGGCCAACAACAAAAGCCCAACAATTATAGCTAATGAAATATCCACAATTAAGTGTGAACTTGTTCAACATCCCACTATTGTAGTCCCTTTTTAGGTTCGGCACAAATTATATTATTCTCACTTTTGTCAAAATTTTCAGAAAAAAAAAAATTGAATGTCAAAAATCTCAAAAAATCAATCTAGGTAACTAGGTTTGAACCCACAATCAATTCAACAAAGTTATGAAGCGTTTCATCACTCTAACCAAAAAGCATAGCAAGAAATTGAAATAAGCTTTAATAATGTGAATAAATTGATTCCTTATGTCGAAATTTTCAAAATTAAAAACTTAAGCGCCAAATCAAAATCTTCAAATTATATTAATTATTCGGCACATTAATGCTGAACCTGAAAAGGTACTATGGTATTAAGGAAGGTAGATTGTTAATTTTGTTGTATTGAGATATTTTGAATCACATTGAACCTTCATCATTGTCTTTGTATAGGTGGAAAGCCTCAATAAATATGGGTCCATTGAAATGGTTTTGCATTGCTTAGAGCTATGGTGCATGAGTTGTTGAATTTCAAATATTTTTGTCATTGAAAATTCAATAAATTCATTATGAAAAAGTATAGGAGAATTAGGGTGTGCTCTATATATATTGTTAGAAAGCCCTCAATGAGTAGGGTTGCATGGAGACAATTTTGTAAATTTAGACCTAAGGTGCAATAGATATTGCATTTTGAGTAATTTTTGCCCATTGAAAATTCTACTTAAAAAATTAAATTACAATCTTAGTGGAAACCAGATTTTAGACTCAAGTAAAAGGAGGCATAACATTTGCCCTTTCAAAATTCATTCAATGACAAATAATGGCTAATTAAGTATTATGTTATGTGATTTTTTTTCAGAATTAAAACCAGTAGAATAATAATGGTGTGAAGATATGCCCAAAATATAGATTTGAAAAAATCAATCTAAGATTTTTAAGTAAAAAACATATTATTATAGCCAAAAAAAAAGTCCAAAAATGTACTAAGCAAAACAATAGCATTTATGTGAAGGAATTTTAATAGACAAATATTGTTGATCAGAGCAAATTGATAAAACACAAATTTTGTTCAAAAGTCAAGGTGAGCTTAGTTTTGTTCTGAGCCAAAATTATCAACCACACTGGTGCTCAAATATCCTACAAAATAATACACATGGGTGGCAAACCAAAAGCTCAAAATGATGCTGCCAAGAGCCAAAAGTACTTGGGTACAGAGTCCAGAGGGCTGGGTTGTGGTAGGGGTATGGCTCTGAACTCATCATATCTATGAGATTCTAGAGAAATCTCCAAGGTAGCACAACAATGAGTGAAAGTCATCACCTTATGAGAGTTGCTTGCAAAAGTGTCAGAGCACCACCTTTGGCAATGAGCAAGGTCGTCTCTTAGCTGATATCTTGTCCAACTCAATCTGATTATGAATAGCAATGACGAGCGGCCACAACTTCCCACTTGTTTCAACAGCTCCCAACCAACTACCTACTCTGTTCATCAGCACCCAACCAACTACCCACTTGCTTCATCAGCTCCTGACAGTGGGTGTAGATAATACATATCAGTCACAGTCCAAAAACTTGGGCAAGCCATGGTAGAATAGCTGCAACCAGAGTTTCTGTCACATTTTTCAGAAACAACAGAAGACTCAGTCACAAAGTTGGCTAGCACTCAAGAGACGAGTCACTAATAAAAAAAAGTCAAATAGTATCCACCTTTGTGAAATTCAGCATAGCTCATATGCTACTGCCATTAGGAATTGCATTCAGAAGATACTTTGAAGTGGAGGGATACTGGATACCTTTCAATCAGTTGTAAAGAGAGACAGACACCAAGGATGTTTGTTTTACACTTGTTCAGAAGGAAAACATTACTGGGACAGACATATCAAGGGGTCTGTTGAAGAGGAGCATCTGTAGCATCCATGAAGGTCATCTGAAGACAAGCATCCTACAGCAGGCATCACAGCAGATGCACTAGCAAGTGCTTGAACTGCAATCCCAGGGGGCTAATGGTGCTGTGTGATACAGCATGGCACTGTGCGATACAGCAGAGGAATTACTGTTACATGTAGCACAGTTAGCATGAGAGGAGCATCAGGCCCTATCCTGTACATATTGCTGCTGATCAACTCCGTAAGCAGGCAAATCAGAAGTGGAAGGACAAGTATAGGCAGTATGCTATCCCCACATCTCTAGCTAGAACCCCACAGTGGTAGAGTATGCTGAATCATTTCAAGAATTTCCAAAATGCAATGTGGCAATGACCTCCATCTATGTAGTTGAACAATATATCCAAGATACAAACACCCAACACATATGCATGCAGTAGCCATGCCCACTTCGGCATGATACCCAAGGGGTGCTCCGATGGTTGAGTTTCTGGCACATTCTGTTCAAAACTAGGGAGGGCACTTTGACTCTTGTCTTGATAAGGGTGTTGCTGTGTTGTCTAGAAATGAAGAAGATCTTTAAAAAATGATGACAAAGTTGACTACTCATAAACATCCGCATAATGGCTCAGTAGTGCAGTAAACCTCAAATCTGCAAAAAAATTGTGTGCAAAACTTCACACAGTTTAAACTTCACACACCATCTGATATGATAACTACTGCAGATCAGTTTCATACTCATGCACCAAATCATGAAACACAGTAACACATGGAAGCTGAAAACAGAGTTCCAAGGATTTAGGACAATAATGTACATCTTACAGTGGTCATGATAAGTCTTCAGAGATTCAATAAACTGCAAGTCCTGGGCCAACCTCATTCTGTAGCCAAACATCAGCTGCCTAACACTTGTGGTAACATCATAAGATGACCCTGCTGTCAAACTAAAATCATGCATTTTCTGGAACAGTGTGACCAAGGTGACATATAAGTTATGGGATTCAAGTTTTTCCTCTGAAATAAATGTTCTGTATGCTCACACACTCTTGTGTTCAATAAAGGAGTGTTGTCATGTACCATAGCTATACTGTAGCTCTTGAATTGCATTGAACATCTTGTCATTATCCCAAAGCTATGTCATAGCTCTTGAATTGCATTGAACATCTTGTCACTATCCCAAAGCTATGTCATAGCTCTTGAATTGCATTGAACATCTTGTTATTGTACCATAGCTATGCCATAGCTCTTGAATTGGATTGATCTTGACATGTCCCATAGCTATGCTGTAGCTCTTGAAATACATGGACCATCTTGTCATTGTCCCATAACTATGCAATAGCTCTTGAATTGCATGGAACATCTGGTCATGTCCCATAGCTACACCATAGCTCTTGAATTGCATGGAACATCTGGTCATGCCCCATAGCTATGCTGTAGCTCTTGAATTGCATTGAACATCTTGCGGCGGGCACCAACAGCATTTACTCCCATTTCCCTCAGATCCTCCATGGTCAACAATGGCAGTACCTCATTGTCAACCTCATTGAGCTCAAATGTCTCAGAATACTTTCCCAAGTCAAGTGCACAGAGCCATCCCTTGACTCCACCACTGGCAAGAGTGATGCATTGTCTTGTAATTGTTTTAGCAGCAAAAATCAAGTTTGCATCACCGTTATTCTCTCCTGCCATATCACTATTATCCGCACTCTGTCTTCCCGTGCCACCTTGCTCCATCATATCTTGTTTTCCAACTCCTCTTCTCCGCATTGGTCCATCCTCAATGGCTCCTTGGATTTCATCCCCAAGGCTATTAGGGTTAGCATCATCATCATCATCATCATCCCCTTCTTCTTCTTCCTCAGCCGAAGTTGCTGCAGGATCCCTAGAATCTGCTGCCACTTCCAGTTTGCCACATACACCATCCCCAAAAAGCTCTAGAGAGCTCGAAGAAGTCTTAGCAAAAGAAGTCTCATGTTCATCCACATGCAAAGCTGCTCCAGGAGCATTGCCATCTTCATCAGCAGCATCAAGATGATCCTCCTCAAACCTTTCCTGCTCCTCCTCCTCCTCCCTGATCTTCTGCTGCTGCTGCTGCTGCTCCATTTTCCCGGCGGAGGAATGGTCAGCAGCAGCAACAACGAACCTCGCACCAGGACCCGCCCGTTTACGCCTTACCTGTTTCACTTTCCGACCAGCGATGACTCCCGGCTCCACCTCCCGACCGCTAGTACTTGCAAACTCAGCTTCCGTCTTCTTCATCTCCTTCTCTTCATCCGCACTCTGCTGTAGTACTCTCTCGTCAGCAGCAGCAGCAACTTCCAAAGACCTCCACCGCTGCTGCTCCTCCTGCTGCTTCTTCTTCTTCTCCACTGCAACATGGTCCAAAAGACGCGTTCGAGGAGCTTTCACCGGACTAGATCCAGACTCCAAAAGCTGTTGCTGTTTCTTCTGCTGCTTCTTGCGCTGAGCAGCAGACTCCAAAAGGTAGGAAGCAGTAGTGACGTAAGAAGCAGGGTAACCTATTTCCCCTAAGCGCACGCTCGGTCGCCGCTTCCGCTTCTGCGGAGATGTCGGTTCTTGCGCTTCCTCCATACCCTTCCCTTCCCTTCCCTTCCCTTCTACTACAAAAATGGCTCTCAACTGCACACAAACCTTGGAAACCACCCCTCCCAAATACAAACAACACTATCCCTTCACTCTCCTATTCCCCCAACTACACTAATGCCATCGAAGATACTTGCAGCAACAGGGATTGAATGCACAAGAGAAGCAATTCCACGACAACGACGACGACGACAGCGACACGAGAAAGGGAAGAGAGACGAAGAAGAAACGAAGGAACGGCTCGCGGCGCGGAGCTTCATGCCCGACGAATAAAAGCTCTGTTCACACAGAAAACAACAAAGCGATACCCGATGAGTAATGAACTCTCAATTCACACATCAGAGCCCAAAAATTATAATCAAGGGGTGCCAACCAGGGTTTTTTTTTCTTTTTTCCATTTTTTGATATAGCCAAATCTGGCTATAGACCAAGTAAGAAAGTAAAAGCTTTTAAGAATCCTTCACATCTTTGGCTACCCACGCCAGAACCCAATAAAGAAATCTGGCAAATTTTCCATGAAAATTTGTCGAAATCTGGCTACTAGAATACCAAAAAACATACATATATGTAGCCACTTTGAAAACAAATTTAGCCAGAAAAAACATGCTTGTTTGTTATGGCAAAGTCCTCAAGTAATTTTGGGATTTTTAATTGAAGTGATCACTGATTACCTAGTTATGCACTTTCAATTGGAATTGTTCAAAAAAATTAGAGTTTTTTTTTCCTAAATTATTAGGCACTTGCCAAAACAGGCAATTAAGACTTTAAAAGCTGCCCTTGACTAAATAAGGTAGGGTACCTGACTAGATAAAGACTCCACTCACACACAGGAATCTACTTCTCATGCATATATATATGCTCTATTCACACAACAACAACCTATACCTCTATTCACACACAACTATCCAGTCTCTTTTGAACCCTTCTACCAGGCGGGCACTATGCCCATTTTGTTCACAAATCACGTAGAAATTAAAAATTTGTTGTGGTAAGTTCCAGTGCTTTTTATTTTCCTGGCTAATTTCCACCAAATAGTGTTTTTTTTTTTTTCTTGGGGGTCAAAATGGTGTAAAATGTGTTTTTTGGGCTTTTTTAGTCGCCAAATGTTGAAAATAATAATTCTAAAATTTGTGAAAAATATAGGAGGATGCTTTTGTTTTAAAAATTGTTTCATTTTTTTAATAATAAAATCTGGTTAAATCATCTATGCATATCTTCACTTCATGTACATCACCAAAAAATAAAATAATAAAAATAATAAAAATAACCCTAAAAAAACAACAAAAAATGGAACACTGGCGGCAGTGATTTTTCTCTGACAAATTTTGTTGCTTTTTCAATGAAAATTCAACTAATTTCGCTATTTTTTTTGGAAAAATTCGCCAAATTGTTTATATAGTGAAATTAAATTAAGGAAAAAAAAGGAAAAAAAAGAAAAAAAAAAACTACTCTGCCCCCAAATTCCAACCCAAGTTCCAATCTTTTATAAGGAATACCTAATTAATGCCAAAGCAAAGCATTGAGTTGACAAGGTAGGGTATCATCCATTAACAGATAAAGTCCTTCAATTTTGTGACACATCTGGTGGAATAGGTTAAAGGCCCTTCTTACGAAGGGCATTTTTTATTTATTTATTTATTTATTTAGTCCAGGCCAAAAATAGTGGCAGCCAATATTAGGAATAGAAATTTCCAATGAGAAGTGGCGTCATGGATAGTCAGTCTCACACAGCACACACTCAAATATCAAGGCCTAACAAAATATCATTTTAGGTCATCATTTTGGGGGGGGGAGAGGGGGGTTTGCTTGTTGCAGCTACAAGATGACAAGTGTGTGCTCTCTCTCTCTCCCAGCACCCACCCACCAGCTCACCATGAAGGATGGATGGATGGATGGATTCTCAGGAAACAGTTTTCTGTTGGGTTGCAGCTCCCTAGCTAACCATTGTGGTTAGCTCAGTTGCTTTTTTTTTAAACTACTTACTTACCTACCTACCTACCTACCTATTAACAACTCACAAGCAGGTTGTTAGTAGGTAGGTAGTATAAATAGCCTTTTCCTATGTATACACCATCTACTTACCTACTAGTGACTTGCCTATTTTCCTACCTATCTATCTACCTATATATATGAGACCTAATTTCTTACAGAATTAGTTACCAAGGTGAAACCAAATACTTAACTCTAACTCAGTTGTGGTTCATCAACATGACTCACTTGGGCATGGTGACATGTGATGAGATGGCAAGAACTCAAGTGAAGGGGAAGAAGAAGGGGGAATTATTTTTTTTTTATAAAAAACTTTTGACAAGGAGTGGCAACCTTGCTAGAATTTCTTGCTAGCATTGCTCTCAAGATCCTATTGTTGGCAATGGTCAAAAGTCGACCTCAATTTGGGAGCAAGTCATAAACAACTTCAATCTAAAGAAGAATGAGGGGATTAGAAATGCTAAAAGTTTGGAAACAAAATGGGATTGTAATCAAAGCATGATGTGAGCACATTTGTGGATGTTTTTACAAGTTTGTTGTTGCACTCAATGAATCGAGAACCTCACAAGAGGACACCCTTGCCAAGGCACTTGAACTTGACAAGAAAAAAACACACAAAGAACGTTGCATTCTATTTTATCCATTGATTGTTGATTTTGAGAAATGTTCCTTAGTAAGTGAGGGGATTTACAATGAGGACAACAAGAAGATTGTGACACCTACAAAGTGCAAAGATTTTGCCTTATAGTCACAATTTCTAGAAGGGGATATGGGTGGTACTTGTGTAGTGCATGTCATGGAGGAAAAGTCTATAGATAGCACAATTTTTCTCAAGAGATCAAATGGGGTGACGCTTGCAAAAGATAATCACAAAAAGAATAAAACTCATGAGTTCATGCTAAGAACACAAGCAAAAGCAATAGTTGACATGGTTGCCACCACTTTAATGAAAGTCAAGAGCCTTAGTTGCAATTGAAACTTAGGTTAAAACCTAAGCTAGGACTAAAACCAAGTACCTAGGTTTAGGTCCATGAACTTAAAGTTTAAGCTTAAATATGTAAGCCTAAGTTTAAGGACCTAAAACCTAAAGCTTAAGCAACTAAGCCTAGGTCCATGAACCTGAAGTAAGCTTAGGCAACCTAAACCTACCCTAGGAACTTAGGTTATATCTTTTCCTAGGTTGCACCTAAATCTAAACCATTAGACTAGGCTAGATGTAGGCCACCTAGATTAAGCCTACACCTAGGTAGGAAAATCTTATTTTATTTTGAATTTGGCTTTTAACGTTGAACCATTTAAATTGGTTCATCCCAAATGGCTCTCATTTTTTGAATATTTTTTATGTTTTAGATGTTTGGGAATGTTTTCGTTTATATTGTTTGTAACTTGAAAGGTTGACAAACAATATGGGTCAATCTTTTAGGAAAGAAAAACATTCTCATATCCATGCAACATTAGAGCCTTTTAATTCATACAACATTGTCCCTAACGAATTATGTAATGCACATGAATAAATAAAACAAATAGATAAGGAGGTAAATAAATAGGTATGTTAATTAATAATAGTTAATATCTAGTTATATAGTAGTAACTAATAATCATATTATACATTTTAAAATTATATCAAATAACAATATCATTATAATGAATTATATTGTTGATTAGTAATTTCAAACATTTGTAAGTAATTTTTTACAAATTTGACGTAATTCATTTTATATTATTAAAAATAAATAAATGATTAATATATAATTACACACTAATTAGTGTATTTTAGGTAAATAATTAGGTAACCAACTAATCAATTATTGTAGGTATGATTATAGGTATTTAACTTATCCTAAATATTGTTAGTTAATTATATCTAGGTAAACAATGGGAGTTGTAAATTACAATAAATAATACATAAATTCAAAACTAAATCATTTAACATATGTGTGTAAGGTAGGGTATTTAAAATATTCACCTAACCTACATATGTAAACTAAGGCATTTACATAGTGTACAATTTAAAAGTAGGGCTAATTATGTATAGGGTAGGTATGTAAAGGTTATGTATATAAAATTTAAATATGTAAAGCTTAAGTATGTATGGACTAAGTACATATAAACTAGGTTATACCTAGGCTAAATACAAAAGCACAAGCTATCACACATAACAAGTGGAATACATCCTTTTGCCATGAGAAGCACGAAGTTTGTCAAAAATCAAAATGTTATTGTGGACCATTTTTCTCATAAAGAATGCAAGATTCAAAATATTTTGCTATGTTTGTTGGATTCACTAATTTCCATTTTCCCCCTTTCTGTCTTGTTAAATCAATAATAATTATTGCAATTTTTGACTCTTCAAGTTACCTCATGTGCATCTTCAAGATGCTTCTTCAATCATCAAGGTTAATCCATGGGTTAATGTATATTGCACTAAACCCTTTTTGCAATGTTTTGCGCAACTTGTGTTTTGGGAACTTGAACTTGAAGCCATAGGATGTCATAAACACATATTGCATCATTTTAAGTACATTAACATCAATGACACCTCCAACTTTTTTAGGATTTAGTTGAAAAAAAACTTGTACAACAAAGTTGTGATGGTCATGGTAACTTATGTTTGTTTAATGAATCATAGGATATCATAGAGATGACTACAGAGGTGACATTTATAGAGGTGATAATTGATGATGCCAATGTAGACATTGAAGCAACTTGGAGAGTGTATTTTTTGTTCTCCTCACCAATTGACAAAAAAACATTTTCCAAGTTGCTTCAATTTTTACATCAACATCATCAACCACCACTTTTGTTGACATCACCTTTACAATCACCTTTATGATATTTTGCAATTCATTAAACAAAACCTAAGCTACCATGGCCATCAAGCAAAAAAACCTCACATAAAGAAATGTCATCTTCCATTTTTTTACCACAATCATTACCAACAAGTTACAAACTTGAAGAAACATTAGAGTTGCACATAAAACTATGAAATGAAATCATGTGTAAGTGCATAAAATAAAAATTATAAATAATGGAGATGTGTATTGAGGTGTAACACTTGCTTGAATGCAAATTCACATCTTTGAAAACATGAAGAAATTATGAAATGACAAAACAAGAAAGTTATGATGATGCCAAAATCTTGAACATGATTGTGTAACATGAGAATCGTGCAACAATCTTAGAGCTAACTATATTAGACCCACTACATGAAGCTCACAATTGCAACAGTACTAGTCTTTATGCACACCATTCAAACATGGTACCACCCAAGCAAAGTTGTCATTCCAACAAAGTCACAAAGCAATGTTATTGATAGGTTGTAATAAAGTCAATAGTTAGCAAACAAATTTGCTTACAAATTTCTCCTTCATGCCAAGTCCAAATGGATTGATCAAATTTTCTTGACAATTGTATGAATGTATTTTATTTACCTTGGACATTTATAATTCATCAAAGAATCTAAAAGATGTCAAATTTTAAGTAATGTAATAATTTTAAGACTATCAATTGCACACTTAATGGTGATAAATTCAACCAAATTTATATTTCTTTTAACCAAAAATTTCAACTTGAAATTGGTTATAACTCCATCAAGTTGGACTTTTCTAATGTCATGATTATGGGGCTAGACAAACATAAAGTTGTCTATTGATATTTTTTCAAAAATGGTTTAATATACGAAGAATTCTTAACAATTTTGAATTTTTTTCATCATTTTTGAATTATTAATTGCTAAATCATTGTGATAGGCAAGGTAGTGGATAATAATGTCATTAACATTGGATGAGAAATTGAAGCATATTTCAAATAATTTGGTATAAAAAACTAAAAAAGCTTAGTTAAAATCCCATGAAGTTTGGTAAACATCTATCAAAATTTCAAAATTGCAACCAAGTATTATGTTGGTTATATCCAATGTTGGGTTAGATATCACCTTTTTGGGATATCCGTTGGATAAGGATATTCACCTTTTTTTTGTTTGCTAAATAAGGATATTACATTTTTCTTATTTAAAAAAATAGATATCTTTGTCAGATATGAGATTTTCACATTTTTAATCTAACCCAAATATCAATATTCCAAAATATCCGTTGTTTATTTATTAATTTGATATCAACAAATTCGGATATCAAAAATTCAAAATTTTGCTTGTTAATTATGTCGTGCCCTAGTCTTTGGGGGTGTGGGGGGGGCAAAAAATCTCCTAAAATCAACATCCTCTTTTTTAAAAGGAATATTTTGTTGCAAATATCTTTTTTTTAATTCGAAAAAAATTCATAAATTATTTTTTCAAGAAAGCATAACCACATGAATAATAACTAGTGACTACAACTTTGAAGAGACAAGTCTATGAAAATATGTCCCCAAAACAATTTAAAATTGTCTAGGGATTTTTGTCACCCTAAATGCATCAAGGAAATGAAATAAAAACTAATGTTACAAGCCTAACCTAATTAGTAACCTAACCTACTCAATAACTAATAACCTTGATATCCGGCCTTGGATTTGATACCTAGATTGGATATCAACATCTTTGATGTCTAACATAATTTTCGGATATCAAGGTGCCAAATATCATGATGGGTGATATTTGGCACCTCGAATACCACCCACAATGATATCCGGCCAAATATCCAAAGTGAATATCTTGATTTTCCCAATATCCACCCAACACTAATTATATTTCCACATTCATTTCACACAATTAGAAAAAACTATTAAAACTAATGATATGCATGTATTAAATCAACTATAAATACCCATTGGTTTTCAACCTAGGTATATACCCATTTACCTATGTGGGGTGAAAAAAATCAAAACTCTAGTTTTTGTATAGAATTTTGGTTTTTAATTCTTTTGAAAAGATTAAAAACCTACCTTTCTATTCACCAATTTTTTATCAGTTCTTTAATGATTTTTAAAAGAGTTCTTTAATGTTTTTGAAATACCCATAACCAATGGTTTTTTATTTTGATTTTTTCTCAAAAAAATGAAAACTGATGGTTATTTGATTCTAAATTTTTGAAAGGGCCTTAATTATCAATTATTTAAAAATTCAAATAATTGCACAACATTGGTAAAGACTTATGTCTACTAGTCTTTAAAAACTTGGTATAGATCATGTATATAGCCCTCCACCATGTGATGATATGCATTACATCCCATCACCTTCTATCCTTGCTATGATTTTAATCACAATGGTGAAAATGAATGAATTTAAAGGTTTTCATTGATACCACATCATTCAAAATATTCTTGTATGTCTTTGGGGCCTTTGTTTTTATGGGGGAAAAAACCTCAATTTTTTTTTATGATGTGGGTTATTTGCAAATTTAAACAAGTAGAAAACAAATTGATTTCAATGGTGATGATAAAATGTATAGGCTAATGTAATATCTTGACATTTTTTAAATGATAAATCAAAATGCACAAAAAGTTATAAGATTTTATGGATATAAATGTATTCATAACTTTTTTGTGAATAATTACAACATCAAATCAAAATTATTAACACTTCCATGAAAGAAAATGGCTTGTGGACAAAAATAAAATGTTATCATAATGATCTTTGCATTTTCCTTGAATGGAAACTTTTGAAAATGTTTTAAACATAAGAATACAAATGGTTGTTTAACAACAATTTGAAAACTTCAAATGTTTTAAGGGACAAAGCAAGGAAAAAATAAGTTATTAAAGTCCCATAAATTTGTGGAAGAAACCTAAAAAATTGTAAATGGTCAAATGTAATTTTTGTAATGATGGAAACAATGGTGATAGTAATGGTTAATCAAATGTTGCAACACTCTTTCCATGAAAATGGTTCCAACTGCCTTTTGATCTTGTGTTTAAAAAAATCAACAAAAAAATCAAAGGAAACATTTTGGTTAATGGTTTTATTCAATGATCATTAAAGGTTTTTCTTATTATATTTAGGTATTATCATTTTTGTGACTTAGAAATCTTTATGTTATTTTAAATGTAGGCCTAAAACCTTTAATGCCATGACACCAAATACTTGTCACAATGCATGAAAAATATTCTTTGATACTATCTTATGTATAAAACTTTCAAACCTTGGATGTGTACCTTGATTCTTTGGATAAGACTAAGATGACACACTTCACATTCACCTTTCAATCACATTAAGAACACAAAGAAAACAAGAGGTTGATTAGTTTAATCAAAACCAAAATTAGGACATAAAATAACCATGCACTCACATAGGATTCATTAGTGCCCAAACTCAAAGAAGTTATCATTCTCCTCCTCATATAATTTATAAAATTCCATGGGAGTTGCATCCAATGGCGCTTTCCCAAAATTTTCCCCTAGCCTTGGAAGGCCATAACTTCTTCAAAATGTGTTTAAGAACATTTAAAAACTCTATCTTAGTTTCTTTGAAAAAAAAAAGTCAAGATTGTTTCAAGTTCATCAATTAGACAACATTTAGTCCTCCAAATGAGGCTTTAAATGAGTGTAAGTCATTTTTTTTCATTCCAACATGATTTATTCAAACAATGATAACTTTTAACCATTAAATTTGTTTGGCAATGCAAGGCCATTGCATTGTGGATACTTTGAAACTTTTTGAGTAATCCAAAACTCACACCATTCAAAAAAAATTTGATTCTCCAATTTGTTTTTTGAACATTGTGATTTCAAAAGAATTTCCCTTTTAAGAATGCAAGTTCACCTTCAGAGTCTTGGGGGTGCTTCCCCCTAATTCACACACACATGCCATGTCATAAGGCCCTTACAACATATTGGATGAGCTTTTGGCCTAACATGAATAGAAGCCTTTGTCTTGCCATCATCCCTAGAAAAACTTTTCCTTTTGTGCACCCAAGTTAAAGCTATGACACCTAACCTTCTTTTTGTGTTACTTTTCCTAATTGATAAAACATAGGTTTGCAAGTGGGAGGGAGTAAGTTCAAACCCTTGGACATCAAAAAATTGGGGATTTCATTTCCAAAACTAAATTTGGAGCATTGTGAACATTTTTTTTTCTTAGGAAAATTTAACAATTGCAAGATTGTGAGATTGCATTGTATCCCAATCGACATTATAATCGTATAAGATATCTTTGAAAGTTTATGGGTGTGATTGAAATTTGAAACAATTTTGGGACTTTTTTAGAAAGAAAACAAATGGTACTTGTACATGTGGACACATACTTGAAGATACCATTAACATTCTTAAGTAGCCTTCACACTTGGTGTTAAGACCTTTCATGCTAGGGCCACTAACACTCAATTAACCCTTTCTAAAATGCTACATACCACCTCACAACACAATCATTTTTAGTAGCATAGGCAGTTGGATTCACACATGATGACCATTCCTACCTTTTTATGGAGAGTTAGCCAACATGTACCTTAATGATTCACCCATGTAATATTTTTTTTGTGGTGGTAGCTAGCAACTTTTTTTTTGAGAATCATCACATCATCACATGACACATGTCAACCTCCTACTACCGCAATTTTTCTTCCTCAACACAATTTGTTGCTCCATTTCTGCGCTTTCTCCCGAATCTACACAATGCGCTTTCTCCCTCTACTTCACTACTCCTGAACAACTCCCTCTTTATGATTTACACATGTAATAATTTAGGGTTAGGGTAGGGTTTAGGGTTTACCCAAGACCGCACAACCAAGTGGTGGCTCATCATCCCCTTGCAACATCTGTTTCAGACATCAACCAAAACTGAGGGGTTTCTATTGTGTGAAAGGAACCGTGAAGACAATTGTCAAAAGGAAATCAAGAACTGAACTTGGCAGTTTGGGTGTATATAAAAGTGATTGCACACCTTTACAGAAGATGGCAAAGCTAGAGTAACAATTTCAGAAGTGACCTTGTCTACCAGCTCTACCACCTCACAGGTAGAAAGGCCATTTCTGAAATTGGTACCCTAGCTTTCATCTTTTGCTTCAGCACTTCTGTACATGAAAGCATAACAGAAGATAGAACTTCAAACAAAATCTGCAACGTCCAATCAGAAGATTCTAGCAGACACCTTATGAAACTTGGAAATGTAACAATAACTACAAAATGGAAAAAGAAGGGGCAGGGAAGCAAACTAACTGGGATGAAAGCTGGGTAACAGCTAACATAATTGATGACTTAGCCTTCCCAACCCCTGGCTTCTGAGGAAGCTGCTGCCACAACTCCTGCATTAAAAATGGCATAAAAGGCTGCAACAACTGCAAACCAACGTCAAGACACACCTACAAACTATCTTGTGCATTCTTCTTTAATTCCTCATCTTCCCCAAACATAGCTGGTTTTACAAGTTCAATGAAAGCATCACAAAGATGATAAAGCCACCATGAATGTAAAGCTGCAGTACATTCTGAGAACTCATAATTTCCCAGTCCCTTGACAGTTCTATCAACAGACATATTGAGGACTGAAAGAATCCACTTGCAGCTCAGCAGTAGGGATGCCACATCCATAGTTGAGGGCTTGAAACTTGCCTGAAGATATATCATTACAAAATGAATTGAATTCCAGAGCTTGTTCCACCACTGACAATATACCAGAACCCACAGGATATTGAGATTTATATTCACCGTCTGAAATATCCCACATCACAACTAACAGGGCTCATTTCATTTAGCTTGCTCCTGTACAAGTGAGCATCTAAGCATAAGGTATAGAGAGGCCTACATAGAGGGCAGTAGTATGGGCATTGTTGAACCTGAACATACCCCTACTTGTACAAAGATCTACTTTGTTCCCTGAGAAAGACTGGTGGTGGGTGCAGTGACTCAGAAAGGAAACACAAAAGCAGTTACAACTAAGCAAAATTTCACAAAATGTGGTTTGATTTCCAATTACACATGCAACAAAGTCAGATAGGCAGTGAGGCCAACTCAAATCCAGCTGACCAGTATCAGTGACATCAGTCACAAAGAATACCTGGGCAGTATATGCTACAAGAGCAAAGTGCAAGGCATCTGCCCCACACTCTGCTATCCCATTCGGGAAATCTGCCACTTGACCAGCCTTGGCCTTTTCAATTTCACAGGGCATCAAGGTTGCCATGCTCAATGTGCTTATGAAGATCCTGTAGAATAACCCCATTGATCACTTACAATGGCTCTATAACATTTGACAACTTGTGCCCATGAGCATCTGTCACCATCGCATGCAAATATACCTGCCACCACAAAATACCAGGTTTTGTAGAAATTGAAAGCAAGGTCTAGTATGTATTCTCTAGAAGAGGATTGCCTGAATATCTGCTCAATTTGTTTACCAGGGTACAAAATAACCATCATACAGATCAAGAATGAATGCACCAGACCATCTAGACATAATGATTATACCTGCAGGAATGCGTTCTGATGAGAGAGGTATTAGAGCTCTAGCATGTTACATCAGCATTCAGAAGTACCTGCTTGAAGGGTTATTCAGTCCCCTGTGAGTTTCATCCCAACATGACCATATGGGCCACCCAAAAGAACAAAATAATATGTACAGTCTCCAGAAGTGATGTTGGATAAAATGCATGTACATCAGGAGTATTGTCAGGCCACCCCATTACTGCAAACAGTGAACAAACCCAATGAGAACCAGGTGTCCAGCACATTGGGTTCCCCGTTGATTTTGAGCTACTTTCCTGGAAACCTCTCCTTTTCCAATCTGTTCCACTTCACTTCCATCATGGGCTACAACCCAATGATATTCCTGTACGATGTTGCTCAAAAGAGAACAAAGGAAGGTCATTGCATTTTGGAAAGCCCTCTTCTGAGTTCAGACTAAAAAATCTGCAAACTCTTTTTTGCATAACATGCTCCTGTCGTATGATCAGTTGGAGGCTTCTAAGGAATGTAACAGCACTGTGGATTTTAGCAAAAATGTCTAACCTATAATCAAGAAGCAAAGGACAGCATCAGTCACATTCATATGTGCCCTGCAAAAGATGTGCTACATTCAACAACTCAAAATCGACCCCTGTTTAGAATCTGACAGATCTGTGCAAATCTTTGACTTGAAATTGAACGGAGCTTAAGAGTTCACCTTCTGCTCCAAACCCCCTTTCAACAGCCACATGAACATCAAAGTGTTTCATGCCCTTGTACTCCTTGCCACCATTACTGTTGACTTTCCCATTGTCTGTGAAAATATTTATGAACTCTAGATTGTGTTGCGTTCTGACCTTGAAATCATCTTAAGTCATGCATGAGCTGGGGTGATCTGCAGAGAAAACAGAATATCCACAGGTCTTAACTCGCATACATCCATAAACCAAACCCTTACAACAACAAAAAAAAACAATTGCAAAGCCTGTGAAACAAATGGGAAGACCAATAGTGCGAGAATCAGCAACAACAAAAGATGATCAGAACAAACAATGGAGCATTATCAAGTACCTCGGTTACAAACTGGTCTCGTCCAAGGTCATGCCTAGTCTTTTTCTGCTCCTTCATGGTTTTCTTCTCAACTACTACCTGATTCCACTCTACCGTGCCTAAACCTGAAATGGTTCAATTCGGAACATCTGCCTTATTTTGAACTGACTACACCTTTTTGAGTTGTGCCCATCATAAGCCATACAGTGGAATCTAGTGAGTTTTCGGCTGAGATGCGATAATGGCATTTTCAACCCCACGAACGCACAGAGTGTTGTACCGACGCATTCACCGCCATCTGACCAATATATCCTGCGAGTGAGAAACTTTTTCTCCCAGGATTAAGAAAACGGATAGCCACAGGTGATGATGGTCTATCAAACGAACATCTGCTGAAATAGCTTTGAAAATCGGGATTGAATTTGGACAGCGTGGGCCCCGAGGTAAGGGCTCCAACAGACTTGGGATTGTAAGATTTGGCCATCTCTGGAGCTAATAGCTTTTTATCTCCTGCAGGTGTGAAGGGGTTTACTACACCATCGCTTGATGCAGCTGCTGCTTTCTTTGCTTTCTGGTCCGACTTCTTTGAGGACGGAGCTGCTGCTGCTGCAACTTTTCTAGCCTCCGCTTTCTTCTCTGCCGCCTCCAGCTTCTTCAACGCGTTTTCCCTTACCTCTATACACAACCTTTCAGTCTGTTCTGCAAATTACTAAAAAGGAGCTCCATCCACCTCCTGCATCAAACAAACTTCGGATGCATCTGCGACGGATTTTCCTGCAGAATTTAAAACATAAGTTCTCACAGGAGAAAAAATCCCTCTCAGAGCATCACTCGCCTTCGTTCCTCATCCGCTTATTGTGCTGCTGGAAAGCCAAAGATGTCCCCTCCGATTGCGCTGCACAACAGGAGCAACGCAAAACCACAGCAGGCAAGCGAGGGCGTGGCTTCTCTTGCGCACCAAACCCTAATTCTCGAGACCATAGTTTCTCTTGTGCGCCAAACCCTAACCCTAATTCTCGAGACTATAGCTTCTCTTGTGCGCCAAACCCTAACCCTAATTCTCGAGCGAATAGCGTCTCTTGCACACTAAACCCTAGCCCTAATTCTCTACAGCCTTGCCATTTGAAGGGCTCATTGACAGGTACCCGGAGGCTATCAATTATCCGGATCCAGCCATCTCTGATACCCGTCTGCTTGCTTTCTGTTTTTCAAATTTCACAACTTTGCCGGTCGCCAAAGAAATTAATAAAAAAGTTATATATTGTTTAAAATTGTGAAAAAACACTGTCTTAAAAAAATTGCAGATTTATTTATTGATCAATTTTACTTCAATCAAACACACTAAAGGTCCCCAGTTTGAGCATAGGCACAAACATTTATGGGTAGCTCTTTCTTGTGGGGTGGTTGCAACACTGAATAGCTCAAGTGAATGAAGGATTTTATTGTGGCCATTACTCAAAGAAAGAAGGATTTTATTGCGATCGTTACCCAATTGATGTGTTTCTCCTTCTTGTCATCCAGATTTCTGGGTGTCTTCGCTAGCATGTCAACAATTTTTTTCATCAATGTGCTAACATGGTGTCATCCAGATTTCTGGGTGTCTTCGCTTGCATGTCAACAATTTTTTTCATCAATGTGCTAACATAGTGTCATCCAGATTTCTGGGTGTCTTCGCTAGCATGTCAACAATTTTTTTCATCAATGTGTTAACATGGTGTCATCCAGATTTTTGGGTGTCTTCGCTAGCATGTCAACAATTTTTTTCATCAATGTGCTAACATGGTGTCATCCAGATTTCTGGGTGTCTTCGCTAGCATGTCAACAATTTTTTTCATCAATGTGCTAAAATGGTGTGGATAGTAAAGGGCATTGGAGGTCCTCCTTTATGGGTGTTGCTTTCTTTTTGTAAATAGAAAGTATCAATGGCTTTGCAGAAAGCACATGTTGCCTCCATCTTGAAACAAGCTATTACTACAAAGAAGGGTTCTTTTATGCTAGGAGTTTCATCGGGTTTACCTCCTCTCTTTTTAGTTGATTTGCTTCATGCGATTGGTGGAGGGTTTGATTTACCTCCCCTCTTTTTAGTTGATTTGCTTCATTCGATTGATGGAGGGTTTGATTATTAGTGATTCCATTTCCTCCTTGTGTCTGACTTGTGTTGGGTTGTTTGCTTGCTTGGACTTCAATCCTTGGCCCTTGTTTCATTTCCTCTCCTTTTCTCGGGTGCTTTCTTTCTATAGAATTTGGCAAGGTTTCATCATTTACTTAAACCTTGTGACATAATTTGATTCCCATAACTAACCAGTACAATAATCATAGAAGTTTGTTGAACAATAATTTTTTAAATATTTGAATATAAATGAATGGCATTACATGTTTTTTACAAACTTAGGCTTTGCATTATTGTTTCATGTTCAGAACAACCGATCATTGATTGATGTCTAGTGAGCAACCAATCAATTTAAAAAATTTGCACACTAGTGCTAGTTTTATCCTATGTCAATTAACATTAAAAAATACACCCATGACCTAACGTTCAGCCATGAATATTGTGTTATGATATATTTAAGATGTAAAACACGTTTGGGAAATTAAGTGTTCATGAATAAGGGCACAAGACAACCAAAATTTGCAAGGTAGCATTTTGGAACACACATATGCAATTTTTTGTTTAATAATAGGGGTCCAAGGCAACATTTAATAGTAATGATGTGATTGTGAATTTGAAGCTTCATGCATAGAAAAATAGAAACAAATGTTTGGAAATTAATCCTTGGGTGAACGAAAAAACAACATACAAAAACCCCAAATTAAATTGTTTGTGCACATGCCCTATTTAAGAATAAACACCAAAATAAGATACAACTCAATTAAAACAATAAAATAATTTTGGATACCATTGGAACAACAACCAAGTAAAAACATTAAGAACTTTTCCAACACAAATCATAAAATGCATTTTCCCACCAAAAATCATGAGGGAACAAGGCAAGGGTAGACCTCACATAATTTTGCACTCTTAAAGTAAAAGCTTGTAGTCTTAAATTAAGTATGTCACATCAAATAAGGTTTATTGCAAAAGTTTTAATGTTTTTTAGAGAGATTACAAACTAGGATCAATAAAGGATTACGAACATATTTGGTTACAATGGATATCATGAAGGAAATAGAAGTAAATTCTAATGCAAGGGAGGTCAAAATAGAAGTTTCTACTACATTTGAAATTAAGGAAGAAGTAAAAGCAGTTCCTATAACATTTGTAATCAAAGAAGAGGTAAAAAAGTTTGAAATGAAAATAGTGCAAAAAAACCAAATTTAACTATCATATTAAAGCTAGTTTAAGAATACACAATCAAGTATTCAAACTACTTTTATTATCATTGGGTTCAACTATCATCATTCCTACAAATGCCATCACTATCTAGTAGTAGCACAGGTCATAGATTTCATTTTCTTTCATTTTGACACACCCTAATCTACAATCCTATTGCTTACACATCCACAACTAGTGTCACATTAAGTTGGAAAAACTTTGCAAACTTTTATGACATACTTATCTTTTGTGAGGAGGTGGAAACTTATGCACTTTAACACTATTTCAATTTAACATCTTTTTTGATATTTTTTGTCTTCATGAAACATCAATTTGTATTTCTTATAGGACCTAAACGAACATTCCAAGTGCTTAGAGATTAGGCCCAAGAAAAGTAAGGTTGAAATCAATCTACCTCTATGAGAGGAGGCCCTACAACCCCATACCAAGGGTGCACCACTAGTCAATTACCTTCCAACACATCTCAATGTGCCAAGAAAATGACAAAGTGGGGTATCTCTAGTGTTTTTTTCCTCTTCAAACCCATTCCCAAAAAATCATGAAACCTAAAAGAAATTCTTGGAAGACATAATGTTGTTTTTCATCAATGGTTTTTTTTCCATTAAAGACAATTGAATTTGTTTGGTTGTAAAGATTGACCTTCTGGTTGCACTTGAAGGTGAACTTCCCATCCAAAAGGGTTTTCACTAATGACATCCTTCTTACATTGTTAGCAAGACCTTAACAAAATATGTGAAACCTACCTTGGCAAAATGCTTAACTGCCACATGCATTTTTGACCTTTGGATGTCAAAAGGGGGCCATGACATTTTTGGGGGGTTGTTAATTTTCTTTGTACCAACTAGGAATTCAAACACATCACTATTGGGTTGTTTGAGACCCATGATATGAATGGTGCTACCATGGTTGTGAAATTGAAACAAATATTTGACAAGTTTTCAATCATACAAAATATTTTGGCCTACATCACTGAAGATGAGGGCTCCATTTTGCAAACTTGTGTTCAAGCTTACAAATAAGTGATGTCATGTGGTGATTTTGGCACCACTAAGCCATTTGATGGTTCTTTTTGTGGGCATGCACTATCAAACATATGTTAATGTGCCACTTTAGATGAAAAGGTGGCTCGTGGATTACATTATGCATCAATCAAATTTGCCCATGTTGACATCCAAAATGGTATCACATGGCCAAAGAAATTCAACAAGGGGAAGCAAGCATGGGAAAAGACGTGTGTGGATTTTGGTTTGAGCCCTTGCAAATTGAACACCCTAGTGAAAGTGAAGTAAGTTTTTAGACCTTTTGTGCATGATTTTGCTACAATAATTGTAGTTTCATTTGCTATAGTTGTGCCATTCATTGCTGATGATGATGCTGATGTTGATAATATTGTTGTTGTTGTTTTAGGGCTTTCATTTGTGCCTATAAACATGACCTTATGTATAACTTATCACAATGGCTAAAATTCAAGTCTTTTTGTGGTTTTGTAACAACATATTCTACCAAAGCAATTTTTTTTTAATAGGGGTGACTGTGTTATGTTTGATTTATTCAATGGCTAAATTTGAGACATTTTGATAATTTGAGTTATATGGTGGTTGGTTTCAATTATTTTGAACTCTTAAAGTTCATATAACTTTCATAATTTCCTTTTAGGCCTTAAGGATTATTATGTAGCAATCTAAATATGTCATGGCAATTTCTAAAAAGTTTACAGCTATTGGGAATTTTTTTAGGCTATGGGTTTTGATGTTTAAAAATCTGGAATGTCATTGCAATTTTTGAAAATTCATCTTCCATTCATGATTGTTTTATTTTGATGTTGTGATTTATTGCCATGATTGATTACAAGTTTACAAGTGTTCCAAGATGCATTGATTTATCATAATGCAATTGCATTAGGTTATAGTTAATAAATAGTTGGCACTACAAAACCATATTCCATCTCCAAGAACATCGGTTACATGTGAAACAATGGTAAAAACATTGTCATTCATTGTAATTGGTTGTGTGTTAAATCAAAGCCATGAACATTGGTTTCTTGGGAACTCGTTGCATTTGTTCATCACCAAGATGCGGGTGTTTCGTGATGAGGTTGTTGATGCAATTGTGCCTAACAATATGGGTGATTTAAAGGCAAATGCTTTTGATGTAAAATTAGGTGAACTCATGGTTCACATGAAACTAGAAGTCTTGGAAGTTCTTCAACCTTTCATGTCCTTTTTGGATGGGTTTGAAAAGAAGAGGGGTCGTAATATGTTGGTTTTGATGCTCAATCCAAGGTTCAAAAGTCTACAATTGGTGACCAATTACATAGGTCATGATAAAACATCTACATTGGTTGTTCAATATGATGTTGGTTTGTTGTTGCCTTTGTTGATTCAATGTTACAAGATATTGATGGGCCATTTGTGTTTGGTGAGTAGGTTCACATAGGAGCTCAAATTCCTAGTGTGAAGATTTTTTTCAAACCATGAAAACTAATGTAGAAGCTTTGACTACATTTATGCCATGAAAGTTTGATGCATTTTGTCACAACCAATGTGGACAATTGCAAATGTGCATTGTTTTAGTGGTGTAGGGAGGAGGACAAGTTTCCAACAATAGGTTTGTTGGCTCGACCAATTCTTGGAATTCTAGCAAGCTAAATCAAAATGGAGAGGATTTTTTCCATTGTTGGAGTTTTCATTGCATTTTGGAGGTGTTGGTTGCAAATTGACCACCCTAGAATAAATTATTTTTGTGAACAAAAATTGAACCAATGATCCAAGGATCGGGTGTTTTAAATATTTTGATGTTGTAGGTGACCTTGTAAGTGCATGCATGGCAGAATCAACTTTGGTAAATGGGCTTGATGCAAAGTTTGAGGGTGAAATTAAGTAGGAAGAATTCTTAGACCTTTGTGATTTCCTTATTTGAAAATCATTTGTTTAGAATTTAGATGTTCCTCATTCTTCCCTAGATCAAGTTTTTGAAACTTGCTCAATGTATTTTGGTCCATTGGTTAGTACTTATTTTTGCATGGCTAATTTTCCCATGGTTGATTTCAACAATAGTAAGTTGTGATGTTTGCTTTTAATTTATAGTTGTGAAGTTTTTGATTGAACTGCCTTTGGTTGAAGGATAAATTAAAAAATGAGGTTTGGATCTTCTTTAAAACCCTTGTATTTTTTATAAAAAGAACTAGATGAAAAAATTGATTTAATACTTGTCATAATTAATTTGGGTCAATGGATTTAAATGAAAACCGAATAAAGGAACTAGTCAATTTTTTATTTAAAAACCAACCCCAAAAAATTGGTGTTTGGATTTTCAAATCCCCAAAACTTGCTAGTTCTCACAATTTTTTTTAAAAAAAATTTAAAACTGACAAGTTCTTTGGAAATGAGATTTTTAAAAACTCAAAACCAACTGATTTTATGTATTAATTTTTTTTCATCTATTTGAAAATGATGATTTGTTGAAAAATAAAAAAACTACACAACAAATTGGCCACAACATGTGCTTTTGAAAGTTTGTAGGGAGCTTTTGGATATATATACATTGAAAAGGTAAGGAATATATAACCAACATTATTTTCAAGAGTTCCTTACAAATCTTTAAAAACACACATTGACATAAAAGCAAGTGAAGGCATAAAATGCTAGTTGAATTCAAATATGCGTCTCTTTTTATTTATTTATTTTCAATATTTGTAAAACATGAAAAAACAAGAATGTTTATGCAAATTTGTTGGCTTATTGTTTGAATGTGTTGATGATATGTGTGTAATGAAATAAGATCGTGGGTTAGATGGAAATGTGTTATTGCTACATAATTGCTTACAACAATTTGACTTGTGAAAAAAAGATGTACATAAATTGCAAGTGCAATTTACATTTCACAAATCAATTTGAAAAACCATTTTATAATTGTCATCTTTCTTTTACATGTTAAGGTCCTTTAGACTAAAAATTAAATGTATATAATTGCATATTTTCGTTCTAGGAGATAATCAACCTCATGAAGAATTGATAAAATTTTAATTCCTAGAACTATCCATAAACCTAGAACTATATAACTCCCTTCAAATAACGAAAAAAAAAAAACACAAAGGTTCTTTTAATATATAAATTTTCAAATATTGAAAATTACAATTCTTAGAAAAATCAAATAACTACAAAACATTGGTCTTTATATCTCATTTAGGTAACTTTGATTAAACATTGAACCAAATACACTTGGTTTGCCCAACTTTAATATTTGCTTTCGACAATTTTAACACAATGGAAAGTTTAAATAATTCATGAAACACTTAACTATATTCTACTCACTATCCACCAAATCCCCAACTCTATGAAACTTCTTCATCTTTAAAAAATCTTATTCAACTTGGTTTCTTAAAAAAATTGAAAAGTAATAAACTTGGATGGAAACACCCATTTGTGAAGAACCCTAACATCCACAACTTCAAGTCATAGTTTCTTCTCATCCATGGTCTTGAACATGTGTAGACATATGACTCTAAATGTAATATAATCTTAAATCATGGTTCATCTTTGCTTAACTATTTGTGTCCTAATGAATTTGGAGGGGACTTTATATCTATGAATATCCCCTTATGCCTATTCTTAGGTGTAAGACCCCTTTCACTCTTAAGGGGTAGGCATGAGAACTCTCCCCACCTCCTATCCCTCATGATATATGTGCATGCATAGGTTCATGATGATGTTCATCTTGTGCTTTATGATAGATAAAGCCTAAGATGTTGCTTTGCACCTATTGGGTAGGTGGGTAGGTGGGTGGGGTGTATAGTGGGGCACAAGGTAGGTAGATGAGTAAGTGGGTAGGTGGGTGGGGTATATAGTGGGGCACAAGGTAGGTAGATGAGTAAGTGGGTAGATGGGTGGGGGGAATTCTCTCTTCACTTGCAATGACAACTTTCACAGATTTGGTCAAGTTTTCATGATGAGAATCTTGAGCAGTTGTGAAAGGATAGGGGATGTCAGTGGAAGTCACTAGGGTCAAAATCCATCCTTATGAGATTTTAGGGGGGGGGGCTCAGCAGATCTCATGACAGAACTTATGATGAAAATTGAGATTGGTAGGCTTGTTACAAGGACCTGCACATAGGAACCTACTAGAACAGGACAGAATGGATTTGATACTATGGAATGGGCCCACAAGAATCCAGTTCCGCGTTGGAATGCGACAAACCCCGTTGGTAATGGGAACCTGGGTGAGTCACGGTTCCCATTCGGTGGTAAGAGATCTTGGGTTTTAACCCTGGGGTTCTGCCTGCCTGCTCGTTGAAATCTGCTGGCAGAAAGGGAGGGAGGCAGGCAGGCAGGCAGATCAAATGTGCACATGCACACGTAGTCTGCCCACCTTCTTAGCTAGTCTATCTAATTTTCTCTCCTTGCCCGAGGCAATTTGTTAAAAAAAAAATTTCATACATGGGCAGCACCTCTCCTAGTAGCTTGTCCCTTTTAAAAAGAACCTTAGGATAAACCATGTGACTCGAGTCAATTGGGTGGCGCCAACATGCCCCCGCAAGGGATGTTTCTTATTTTTTGAAGGGGTAGGGGGTTGAATTCTCATCAAATTCCCATTTTTCTCATCAAGTTCTGAAACAGTTCCCGTCAAATTCCTCTTGTTCCCATCAATAACTCATCAAAATCCTTTTGTTCTCAAACAATTCCCGTCAAATTCCTCTTGTTCCCATCAATAACTCATCAGAATCCATTTGTTCACATCAAGTTCCTAAACAGTTCTCATCAAATTCCTCTTGTTCCCATCAATAACTCATCAGAATCCATTTGTTCCCATCAAGTTCCTAAACAGTTCTCATCAAATTCCTCTTGTTCCCATCAAGTTCCTAAACAGTTCTCATCAAATCCCTCTTGTTCCCATCAAGTTCCTAAACAGTTCTCATCAGATTGCTCTTGTTCCCATCAAGTTCCTAAACAGTTCTCATCAAATTCCTCTTGTTCCCATCAAGTTCCTAAACAGTTCTCATCAAATTCCTCTTGTTCCCATCAATAACCCATCAAAATCCTTTTGTTCCCATCAATTTCACTTTGTTCCCATCAACTTTCCATCAACTTCACAACCCAACCCTACATAAACCCACACAAAGCTCTAAACTTTGTGAGAGACTAGGGGCAGACGTCTGCTGGGTGCAATCCGAGCAGAAAGTCAGGAGTTTCTGCCGGCCACGTTTTGTGGAAGATCATGGGCAGATCTGCTTCTTGCAAGGCAGACTGCCGCACTTCTTCCTTCATGTGCATCTGCTAAGACTTTAACCTGTGTTCCCAGAATTGAGTACATCATCATAAGTGGAACTGGCAGAACCAAAAGTGGAACCAGTAGATGACTGCCCTACCTCACTTAAGGAAAAAAACCTAGAAAGAAACTCTGACCATGGATGATACTCATCCGCTAACATAGGTTGTTACCTCGGTAATCTGAGATGAAAGTAGAGAGGTACCTTGGTAACTCAGTTTGTGATTCATCCACAATGTACTAGGGGAGTGGGGCTGGCTGGAAATGGCCAACCCTGACTTTTAACTTAGTTATAGCGGGGTCTTAAATGGCCCATGGACTGGTGGGTGCTGGGTCACATAATCCCAGAGTCAGACCAGTTCGGCCACAGTGAACCAGCACCCACGAGTGCACCATGAAGGATGAACGGTAAGTGGGTCAGGAAACAGTTTTCTGTTGGGTTCCAGTTCCTTAGCTAACCATGGTGGTTACCTCAGTTGCCTTTTTTTTGTTTTGTTTTGGGTCTACCTACTTACTAACAACCCAACAGCAGGTTGTTATTAGGTAGGTAGTAAAAACAGTTCCTTACCTATGTATAAACCATCTACTTACTTAGTAGTTACCTATTTTTTTAACCTATGTATGTATGTATGTATGAGACCTATTTCCTACAGAATTGGTTACCAAGGTGAAACCAAACGTTAACTCAGTTGAGGCTCATCCACAATTGAGTAATAATGGGCATCATCCGGTGGATAGTGCACTGGTGGGTGCTAGTTCACTGTGGCCGACCAGTTCTATGATTGCACACAGCACCCCCTGATGCTCCTCACAATGTGTTGAACATGTGTTGGGCATGTGATGAGGTCTCCCCAGGCCTGACTGGTCTGCCCTGCCAATGACACAAGTTGGTGTGGTTTGGTGGTGTTAGGTGGAACGCCACAACTACTTATCCAACATGCTTTTATCTTCTAGCCCCGGAGGGCATGCACATGGGATGCTTTTGGCAGGCTCTTTGTTAGCACATTCTTAGCCTATGTCGAATGGTGCACTAACAACAACCTCTCAAGCTTTCTCATGACAAAACAAATCCATGGTTAGTTAATGAGTCTCATCGTTAGCTCATTAATTTACTATGGCTTAGCACAAACGATGACAAACATTTATCATAATCATGGTTTATACCATAATTAACAAAATTACTGTCATCTTATTATTTTTTCTCCCATGCTCCAAAGTTGCAACAAAGAATAAAATAAATAATTTAAAAAATAATAATCATAAAACAACCTACACCAATGACTTGTAGAAACCGTCAATTGGATTCCAAGCTAATGAAGTTGTCTTGTGCTCAAATTGACATAGTCTTTTCATCATCATCTCTTCCACACATCACTGCCAATGCATCTCTGGTGGCGCTAGTTGATTTATGATACATGACGTCTTTTTAGTTTATGATCTTCTATTTTATTTGTGTATTATTAGTGTCTCAATTGTTATGTTTTTTAGTGGCTTGTGTTTTCGGGCTTTTATCTGCCTTGTACTTCTTGTGGATGGGCTCTCATCCCTACTTTTTTATATACAAGGTTTTTTTTTCTTTTTTTCTTTTTTCTCTTCAATTTGATTCGGTAGCCAAATTGGAGATTGTTGAAAGAAGATTTAGTCAAATTTGGCTTTAGACCAAATACACAAAATAATTTTTTTTTGAAAGAATTCTTTTGTCTTTTGGCTAAGAACCTGTTGTAAAAACCTGACAAGGTTTTTCAAAAAAAAAATTGAAATCTGGCGAATTAATTACGTCCATTTTTTCACAAAAATCAATATGTATGTGTTGGAATCGCATTTCTCAGCTTGAGGAAAGGTGAAAATTTTCCCCTAAAAAAAACCCTAGTACGGTTGGTTGCCATGAGATTTGCTTATGAGTCTGATGATGAGTCTCTGTGCCAGTGGTGGCTGGTTATTGGGAACTCAACGGTTAGCAAAAAGGGTTCAAGGGTAGGTTATTAATAATTTGCTTGTTGGTTCCAATTTTGACCAAAGAACTGGGAGATAACCTACCTTACTTGTTATGTATTTTGCAGAGACCCAACAAAATGCTTATGGGTTGGGTAAATTGATAACTACTCGTTGTTGTAAGTTTTTGGGGGAAAAAAAATTGATATTGATAACCTGTGTAATCCCCTAAGAAAACCGATTTCACGGTTCTCAAAAAAATTGAATAACCGGCCAACACTGCTCTCTACCCAGCCCCAACAAATTGGAGAGGCCGATTCTGGATCAGAGAACAGTCCTCATTTGAGAATAATGTATTAGAATGGTCACACTAGTGCTGATTCCAGCTCTTGCCCATTACCCTAGGTAGATTCTGCACAATGAAGGAGACGAATAAAGTGTAGGATATGACCCCAGGGTGAGAGCGTCCCCCAAATTTGGGGCCTATGATGGAGCGAGGGGCCTAGGATGAGAGAGACACCTTATCTTTATAAGAGACCCTTTTACACCTATTTGGACAACACCTAAGTAGTTGTAAACATTTGGGTAGGGTAAAGCCGAAGGACCTGGAGTTCCCAAAATAAGGACCCACCCAAGGCGGAGTGGAGGGGGACCTGTATCCCTCCCATGGATGGGTGGGCTTTAGCCATGGTATGGCTAAGGTTATCATGAACCTAAACATATGTAAGACCATGAGGCATAGAATGGAGAGAGATCTTATATCTATGAGTAGGTGTAAAAACTTGCAAGTTGTTGTTGTAGGTAGCCTTATTGAGTATAATATGTTGGCATGATTTCTCGAAGCCTTATTGAGCATGATATGTTGCCATGCATATATAATTGGAAACGTAATTGCCCACCTCTACGAGCATTATGAAAAGCCCATTGTCGTCTTTTTTTCTTCCTTGACAAGTATTATTCATTTGGTATCGCTTGCTTGCATAACAAGAGGAAAAAATTGCAATGATTTTTGCACCGATTTTTATAACTAGTAAAGGCCTCTAGGATGATAAGCTTTACAATAATATTAAGAATAATTAGGGTTCTTTAATTTTTATTATTTTAAAAGAAAATTATGGCATGTACCTACCTACCCAGTCTTTGCCCCCCTCAAATTGTTTGATTGCAAGGAAAGATTTTGGAAAAAAAAAAAAAGAAGGAAAAAAAGGAGGTAAATTACATGAAATAAAATGGGCCCAAATTTTAGCCTGAAATTTAGGGGCGGTACCATTAACACCTGACAACATACCTACCGACCGTAGGTAGTTATAGAAAGAAAAGGCCCAAATTTCGACACCTCAAAGTAACTTGTCGGTCGCCAAATCTATTGCCAAAAAACTAGCATCATAACCTCGTAACGGCCCCTCGACTGGAAGACTCACGTATTGTTCCAGGTCCTCAAATTTCGGGCACCTAAAATTGGCACCTCGGGTTGCCCGTTCGTTCGTTCGTTCGTTTCTTTCCGCGCCCGATGCCCGTCCTCGCCGTGAAACCCACACCGCGCGGTTCAACAAACCGACCGCGGAAGCGCTTGCATTTCTTCCCGTCCGCGGATGCGCTGCTGCTGCTGTGGCTGCTCACGCGTTCGTGCTCCTCCTCGTCGTGCTCTTGCGCAATCTTCTTCTTCTTCTTCTCCCGCACCTGCATTCCATCTTCGTTGTCGCTTGTTTGGATTTCCGCGTTTTCCCAAGTTCGCCTTCTTTTCCCGTGTGCTGTGTTTTGCTTTAAAAGCTGAGTAGTGGAGGGGATTCTTCTTCTGCAGCTGCTTCTGCTGCTCCTTCTTCTTCTCCTCTACGTTGGAGCAGCTTCTTTCGTTCTTCGTATCTGTCGATCCTTGTCGACAACAAGAGGGTGTGGGATTTCTAGATTGTTGTTTCCAGCTGCATTCTTTTGGAGTTTTTTTTTTTTTTCCTGCTGCTGCTTCGCACTGTGCGGTGGTTAGCTGCTGTTTCATGAGCGTCGTGTCCGTTTTTTTGGGATTGCTGCTGGCAGCGGTTTTGTCGCCGAAGTGTTCTTTCCTTGATTTGTTGCAGTACTATAGTGTTGCTGTAGTCAGGAGTGTTTCCGAAATGAGAGGAAGAAGCTGCAAGGAACGAGTTTTCTTTTTGCCTTGTGCAGGAAGCAGGGACCGCGAGCTGATTGGTACCTACTCTTTGCAAAGGACGTGCGTCGTACATAGCCATTGCTGCTGAGCAGCTGCTTGTTGTTGTTTTCAGAGCTTCTCTGTAGTGTACGTACCTCGAAGAACTAGATCCTCGAATTCCTGGAGCTTACAAAAACGATCCTCTCTGATGTAACAAGAGTGGCAATCGCCGCGGGAGCTGGAGGACTGAAGATGATGAGAAGCTGCAGGGGAAGTGGTGCAAGGAGGAGGACGAGCGCAGAGTTGTAGAGAGACGGGGGACAAGCGGAGGGATGAGCAAGTGGAGAAGATCAGAAAGGTCTAGAGAAGAAGAAGAAGAAGAAGTCGAGCTGCCTCAAGGTCGATCATGGGGCAGCTGGAGCTTGATCAAAGTGCACGACGAGCTGCAGGGAGGAGGAGTTTTGCAGGAGGAACTGCTGGAGGTGGAGGAAGAACTCCTCATGAGCAGCAGCTGCTGCTGGATGGTCTTCTAGCGACGCGCCAGAAGCTCCAGAAGGCGGTAGAGAACACACAGGAGCTAGGAACGCAGATAGAAGCCTCGGAGCGACGACTAGAGATCTTGCGGAAGCGTCATGCGCCGTTGAAACAAGCGTTAGCTCCGTTGCAGCTGTGGCTGCAAGCAAGCAACGCAAATGGAGTTGGAATCGGTAGCAGAGCGATCGAGCGAGCTATCGCAGCGGCAACTTCGTTACTCAAGATGTTCAACGTGATGCATTCGCTGGAAAGGGTTCTTTGCAGCGGCGAGCAGCCACGGAAGGATTTGGACGCGTACTTGGCGGCGATGATGCAGCTAGAAGAAGCCATAGATTACCTGAAGCACAATTACGCAGCTGGAGTGCGAAGCTTGCAAGCGGCAGTGAAGCAACTGCAAGAAGAGAAAGAGCAGCCATCAGGAGGCGGGGTCTTCTTCATCGACTCTTACCGTCGCCGCCATCTCCATCAATCTCTTGTCGCCTTGCAAGCCGCTGCGCAGTTGCATCATAGTGAAGAAGAAGCTGCTCCAGAGCTGCTGGATGCAGGGTTGCTGGCTATGGCGCTAAAGCATTTAGAGGGGGAATTCAAACGTCTTGTGCAAGAGCACAGTAGGGTTATGGAGCTGCCTGCTACATTGGTGCCATCAGAGACTTCTTTAGAGGATGTGGGGGCCATGGATTTGCTTCTGCTGGGTTTTCCTTCAGAAGATACAATGGATTTGCTGCCTCCTGCAGCGGGTTTTCCGCCAGAGGTGATACAGAAGCTGCATGCCATTTTGGAAAGAGTTGGAGCTCATAACCGGCATCACAGCTGCTTGAAAGTGTACCAAGAAACCCGAAGCACTCAAACCAGATTGAGCTTGCAGGTAGGTCTGCCTCTGTGTGTGTGTTTTTTCCCTCCCATTTTAGGTCTGCTTTTTTCTCCCATTTCTCATCATCATGTCAGAGCAAAAGTAGTTGTCCTATGATGGTGGTGGCAGTGATGGATGAGTTCAATGAATGCTTGTAACAATTGGATGGAGGAAAGTGCAAGTCTACATTTGTTGTGATGTTGTTGGGGAAAAAATGAACCCCCTTTGTTTCTTCATCAGTTTGATACTTCTTGTAACAATTTGATGCAGAAAAGGTGCAAATGCAAATTTGTAATGTTGCTGGAACCCTACCCCCCCCTTTTTTGGGGGATTAGTTTGATACTTGTAATGTTAATGTTTGATGCAGAATTTGTTGTAATGTTGGAAACTCCTACTTTGTTACTCGACCAGTTTGATACTTGTAAAAACCAATTCAATGCAGAAAAGTGCAAATGTGGGATTTGTGGTGATGGTTGTTGTTGGACCTCATGATGGTCACTTGCTTGCCCCCTTTGGGTTTATATTGCAGGCACTGCACGTGCAATATCTGAAGAACATTACACCGGATTTGGTTGATGGTGTCGAGTGGGAAGAGCTGCAGAACATGATTGGGTTATGGATCCAGCATCTTCAGGTCACTGTTAAGGTGTTGTATGCTCATGAAAGGCGGCTGGCATTTGTAGTGTTCAAGGATCTGGGGCAATCCGTGTGGGCAGAATGTGTCGGCAAGCTTGCACATGCTGGAATGACAGCTTTCTTGCAGTTTGGGGAAGCAGTTGCTCGCAGTCGACGGTCACCTGAAAAATTATGTGGCTTGCTTGATATGTTTGATGCCATGGAGAAATCTGCAAAAAGTATATTACGTGTCTTTGATGGAGAGACAGTTGGTATTCGCTCACGATTTAAAGATCTTCAGAAACAGGTGGGGAATTGTTACCTTAATTGTATTTTGGCAATAGGAGGTTAGCAATCAGGACTCCAGGCTTTCTGTTTTTTTGGACTGGAAATCTGCTCTCAGATGGACAACAACAATAGTTTACTAACCTTGTTGATTTCTACTTGGTAGGTTGTTTATGGAGCTTCAAAAACATTCAGGGAAATAAGCAGGTGGATTGAGTTGCAAAACTACCCTCTTGTTTCAGATGGTGGGGTCACACAGCTCTCCAGCTATGTGGTGAATTACTTGAAATACCTGGTACTTGAATACTCAAGCCCAATCAACAAGGTGCTGAGGATTGAGCACAGCTGGCAGGTTGATGAGGATCAGCCTGATGAGATGGATCTCTCCACTGGGATTTTGCACTTCATGCAAGCACTCGAGCGGCACTTGGAGGCACGGTCTAAGGAGTATTCCAATGCTGCTTTGCGCCACATCTTCATGATGAATAACCTTTACTATGTACGCACCCGTGCCAAGAAGAGCAAGCTTGGACCACTGCTCGGTGAGACCTGGCTTTCTGATCTTGGCCGGAAGGTGAGAAAAAAGCTCTTCAGCTCTGGGTCAAAAGTGAGAAATCAAGACTACTAGCTGCTGCCTGTGTTTAGTGTTCACATACTTGTATTGAGTGTTTTTGTGTACCTGTTTTCAGGTGGAGCAACATGCACTCCGGTTTCAGAAGGAAGCCTGGCAACCAGTACTGGTTCATCTTAGCAGGGATGGACTTTCATTGTCTTCAGGTGGAAGATCAGCAACACGAGAGCTTGTACGGCAGCGTCTGCGATCATTTGCATCCGCTTTCGAGGACACCTGCCTGACACAATCGAAGTGGATCATAGCAGAGGAAGACCTGAGAGTTGGCACACAGTTAGCTGTTGTACAAGCTGTGGTTCCTGGGTATAGAAGCTACTTGCAGAACTTTGGATCCTTTGTAGATAGCCATGCATCCTTCCCCAATAAACACGTGAAGTATTCTCCAGAAATTGTTGAACGCATGCTAGGTGAACTCTTCATACCTGTAAAGGCTGTCAATGGCAACAACAGGCACAAATCTAATGGAAATCATCAAGTCTGATCCTTGTTATTTATCATTTTCTACTACTATCCACACAGTATGCACTTGTTTTACATACTTGACTCAGATCTGCCTTCTTATTTAGTCTTAAAACTCCACAGGAGTTTTTTGAAGCCTGCTCTACTTACCAATGTCTGAAAATGCAATTTGACCAAGGCAATCATTTTTATAACATGTAACTTGCCATACTAAAGTTATGAAAATTTTCAGAACTTTGGATGCACACTTACAAAGAGCGTGTTATATTTCACCACCTGAAAAAACAAAACTGCTTTCCTCAAATTCTTTCACAAAGCTTGCTGAGAACACTCTTCACATGTCCTACAATTCGAAGAGACTCACTCAGAGCACTGCTGGCATGTCCTACAATGGAAACAGGCTCACTGAGAGCTATTTTTGCATGTCCTACAATCAGAAGTGGCTCGCTATTAGCACTTTTTGCATGTCCTACAATCAGAAGAGGATCAAATGTTCAGACTGCTTGAAAGAGATTTTAATCAGCTTTCATCTACTGTCTACATCACCAAGTTATCATCAACGTGCACGTCTCATAAGCATCATCACAGATTTAGCTGCAATGCTTCAGTTCTGGTAGGTTCCTGTGTCTCTTTTCATACAGAGAACTCACTGGATGACAAATAATCAACCTGTCACTGTCCAGTGCTGATTGGAAAACTAAGGTAAATCATCCCACAAAGACCCTCAAGTGACCCTACAACACTCTTCAAAGAATATCAAGCTACCAAAATCTCCTCATACAAGTATCCACGCACGCTGAATTATGCTCATGACACTCCATAGAAAAGAGAGATTCATCAAATGGAACGAGAAAGTTCAAATTTCTTTTGTCGCTTTCTGGGCTTTGGCTTGTTTTCCTCTCTCTTCTTGGCAATCTTTGCTCTAATGTCCAGCAGCTTCATTCCCACAGCCTTCGATGCCGCATCAGACCGCTTTGTTAACAAATGCTGCCACCAGACCCAAATCCATGACAATCAGCCCCATGTATATTTCATTTCACTGAACAGAAAGTTCATTCTTCTGCTGGTTATGTTGGACTCAATTCTCCAAATAATCGATCCACTTGCTGATAGCTGAAATTCATGCATTTGAAGTCTCTCTTCATTGTTCACTGGAAAAGAAGAATTGAATACTTACACTTCACCATGAGCAGAACCATATAAATCTCCACTGCTCAAAAATCTAAACAGCTTGCCTAAATATATCTGAAAAGACCTAGACCAACTTCCTGAACATCCTAAACTGTCTGGAGCCAGGTCCCAGGCTGGTTCATTTTGATCATCAGGTATAATACTCACAACCTACATGATATATATCTTTCATAAGAATCGAGAAATCTCCATTCTCACAATGAAGAAGAAACAGCAAGGTTAACACTTCCTCAGGAAGCCACAGAAAGAACCAAACTAGGGAAGACAGAAACAAACAAAAAACAAAAAACACACTGCTGTGAACAGAAGTGCCAGTCTCACACCTGTTCAGGGACCATCAACAGTAGTATGTATGATAGTGACTATCTACCACAACTTCCCCACTGACTTCATCAGCTCCCTACAGTGGGTAAAGGCTGGTGACAAGCACCAACCTATGAACTGAGTTTCTGCTGCAATTCTGGAAGCAACAGACCACAACAGCAATGACAAGACAAAGAAACAAACAATGACAGAAAGGGAAAAGAAAAACAAAAAGAAAGGACAAACAGGGAAAGATTATGAACAAGTGGGCTTACAAGCTCTCCCCACTTACAAGACCCAAAGCAAAATCATTCTGAAAATGCCAAAAGCAGGAATTCCAAATAGGATTTTTTCTTTAATAAGCAACCCTCTAGTTCTCTTTAGAAGAACTTTTAAAAGGTAGCCTTTTGCCTTCAGAAAGATAATAAGGCTGACCATCTGGAAGACAAAAAACTTCTTACAACTACAAAGTCTCAAGAATCTGTAAAATTGACAATTAATAACCCCCAGCTTCGCAGTCATTGAGATATTGGAATGAACATGAGGCATTCTAATCATTTCAATACCTGCATACTCTGGTTGAGAGCATTTGTCAAAAATGT
>Ga0116231_10002483_pt1 | contig 38608 bp, 25 predicted proteins | sample S1TSphgellanicum_2_FD_89695 | JGI IMG/M metagenome (GOLD analysis project Ga0116231, IMG submission 89695) | Host-associated microbial communities from peat moss isolated from Minnesota, USA - S1T2_Fd - Sphagnum magellanicum MG | ecosystem: Host-associated > Plants > Peat moss > Unclassified...
ATCTCTGCTGCCATTCCACCTACCCAGGAACCTGTCAAAGTGGAACTGGCAGACCATGGCCCATATTCTCACATAGGAAAACACCTTTAAGAAAGGGAAACATATTAAATAACTGGCAAGACTATTTTGCACCGAGACTGTTCTGGTAATCCGGCCCCTCTCGCCAGTTTTCAAATACTCACCTTGCAAACCACCAATTATATAGAGAACTTACAGTGTTAACTACACATTCTGATGTCTAATTGCCAAAATGGCACCCACCACATTGAAGAATTAACAAAATCAAATCTTACACTACTAACTTTGTACCATACTTTTGCATCATACATATAAACGGTGGAGATTTTTTATAAAAAGGTTTTTTTATTATGAAAAAGTTTAATAAATAGGAAGCATAAAGATAGTTCATGAAACACCTTGTGAAAAAAAGGACATGTATGCCGCCTCATGGTACCTTTTACACACACACATCACTCTCTTTTTCTTAATAGTGTGCAGTCTCCCATAAGGAAAGAGAAATTGGTACAAAATGACAGTGGAGAAAGGATAAACCTCTGACACTCTTGGAGAAAACAATAAAGTTGTTTACAATGCACGCGCTCAGCCTACTTCGTCCCTGGTCCGCCATCGCCCCTCCGTCTTGCTGGGACCCAACCTCAACCTACTGCTACATGCACGCCATTGAGCCGTCCGATCGGTCGTATTCATTACATCATACAATTGACGACGACGGGATGATGCGATCTGTATTATACAAAATTTGTCTGCCACTCATTTTGAAGACTGTGTTTCATGCGGTGTCATTGATCATCTAGTCCCCTTCACTGAGTGAGAGCAGATGTTTCACGACTGCAAAAGAGGTAGGATGAGGTAGACAGTACTGTGATCCCACCACTGGTGTAGCACCACCAGCAGTTCCACTTGGAGCTAGGTAATAAGCCCTGACCATAAGAAGAAGCTTGTTGCGCATTTGGAGGGTATCCCTGATATGAACCTTGCGCGTATGCAAAAGGGTAGCCCTGGTAATTTGAAGCCTGGTATAACGAATCTTGCGCATGTGGAAAAGGATAACCCTAGTAATTTGAAGCTTGGTATCCCTAATTCGAAACTTACTAGTTGGGAGGATAGCCCTGGTAGCTACCACTTTGATACAAAGCTTGGGAAATATAGGGAATTGCGTTAGACACATCACTAGGCAGACTGACTTATACCCAACACACTCTGTTTTCAAGACTAAGAAGATGAACAATACTGTTGTGATGATGATCTGTCTATTGCAAGCAATACCACGAAATCCTATTATACTAAATCCCCCTGTACCTAATCCTTTCTTGAAGGACTCCAACTGCCACTGCTTATTCTTTCTTTTCTTTCTTCTCCCAGGGATTCAGAATTGCAGCACCCAATTCAAATCTGGATACCTTTGAGCTACTGAATTCTTTTCTTTCTTTTCTTCTCCTAGGGATTCAAAATTGCTACGCCCAATTCAGATTTGCATACCACCTTTGAGTTGTTGAATTCTCTCCTTTTTTTCTTTTCATAGGGATTCAAAACTGTTGCACCCAATTCTTCTACCAAAAGGCAACATTTTTGGAAGGCTCTGCTATAGCACAAATCTTTATCTTTCTCTCTCAAAAGAAGAAGAAGAAGAAGAAGAAGAATTAGGTGTTTTTTCTTCCAAGTCCAGTTCCTGATCTTCTGTTGTTGTTGTTGGAATTGGATACCTCCTCTTCCTCCTCCTGGGTCATGCTGTAAGTAGTGCTACTCTCCCCCTTTGTTTCTCGCTCATACTGATCTACTAGCGGCGAATTGATATCCAGATCATCGATTTCACGATTCTCTAAATCCTTATGCACTATCCCAGCAGGTGGTGGTGGTGGTGGTGATGATGATGATGAGGGCCATTCCTGGTTTATTTCCTTCCCATTCTTGGTGGGCAGAAAGCTGCAGTGTCAGACTCAGTAGAGGGATGGTTGTCGAGTAGAGGAATGGTGTGCAGCTGGTAACCTTGGAGCTTCCAGGGTGTCCATCCGCATGGATGACCGAACCGATGGACAGAGGGACAACAGGGATGGATGACAAGACAGGCGGGTTTAGGGGTGGCTTCATTTGTCCTCCCGATGTCTTTTAATATATATAATTTGATAGCCAAGTTGTGACTGACTGTGACTAAATAGCAGCAACCTGGAGAGACCAGGGCTGTCCATGCATTGATCCTTCATGTATGTTGGGCCACGAGCAAATGCATTATTATGCAAGTAACACCCAGCTGTTTCAGCTCTACACTTCTTGTTCACTGTTGTTGAATGTGGAAATTATAATATTGCATGTTTTTTTGCCCAGTCATTGATGGCATTATGAAATCATAAAGTTGTGGACACATATGCGTAACCCTGGAATTGGACCGGGCCTTGCCCATTCCAGTATGTAACCAAATTTGGCAAGTTTCATTTTGGAATTGTTGAATTTGTAAATTGTTGATATTTGAGGTGTTGTTGCTAAACCATGGAATCTGCTGGAATGTTCCAATGCAAACTCAAACCATTGAAAAAGAAATAGAGACAAAACCTTATATCTATATATAAACAAGGATGGAAATCCATCCACAATAAGTATAAGGCATGTTGAAGCAAATGTAATCGCACGAGAATGGAAAACCAAAATAATCAAAACAATAATAATGAAGTAGAAGACCTAATGCTAAAAGGGCATCCCTAATGCTAAAAGGGCATCCTATGCCACAAATCAACTAGTGATGGAGGTGCACTAGCTAATATGTGTGGAAAAGATGAAGAATTGTGATTAAGTGTGGCAACTCACTAAAGAATCATAATGGCTTGCGCACACCGGAAGGCTATCAACATTCATTGCTTATAATAAGATATAAGCATCAAAGGCATCAAGGAGGTTTGTTGATGGTGCGTCATATTAGCATGTACACAAGAAGTAAAAAAGGAATCAAAATAGGGATGGAGACAACCATAGGTCTCTGTGGTAAGGGGAATGAAATCATCTCCTAGTGTTCATTATGTGTAGGATTGTCTCTTGTTTTGGGCGACAATTGTTGCTGCATGCACTATCATCGTCAAAGCGCGTTGCACCAAATCTATACGATTTGGTTGACAATAACAATGTCCACCAAATTGTCTTTGGTGATAACAATATCAACTCGTTTTTGTGTATTATGGGGGAAAAGGTGGGAAACCTTTTTCTGTATGTGAATTCCACTTTCAACACAATAGCTACAACGATATCTCAAAGCATATCATGGGCTACAATGTGCTCACTCTTGCATGGGCAATGTAATAAATGGATACCAAAATCATTGATGGTATGACCACATTAACATTGTGAAAGATGTGCTACCGTAAGATGTGGTATATTGAAACGAATACATAACATTGTAAGGAAATGGGTTGATGACAAACAAAATGAAAGGGTGTTAGGATGAGCTAGTAACCAAACCCTTGTTGTTGGATCTGCACAAGAGCGAAAACATGTTTGCATGACATTCGAAAGAACGTCTACTAAAAATGAAATAAATTCTTGCTCATGTAGTTGGTCCATCAAAGAAGTTTGCATTTGAAAATAGGATTACAGTTCACTAAACTCTCAAAAAGCAAGACATGTGATTGAATGACCTCAGGTAACATGGCACAAGTATCATGAAGTGTTACTTGGAAGGGATAAGTATTGGTTTTTACATGTGCCATCACATCAAGAAGAATAAGGTGATCATCTTATTAAAAACGAAAGATTAGTGTAAAAGTGATCAAAACCCAACATCTTAAGGCGGGGGCAGCAAAATGAACCATTAAAGGAAGGCCTAGCCCCCCTAAAGAAGCAAAAAGAATGACTTGATGATGAGCCAAATGGTGCATTATGGTGCTAAAGGATCCTAAACCTAATAGTTCTCCAACATAGTTATGGTATGAGAATCAAATTCGGTGTAATGTTACAAGATACCTTATGATGGATATATAATATTCTATAGGTAGCCCAGCCACTAGCAAAATGAAAACAAAGCAAAAGCTACTTCAAGATCTATAAGCATAGGAAGGTTAAATATCGTGTTGAGGTCCCCCTATAGTGCTTTTGATACAAAGGATTCCACAAATGGCAAAGAACCCATTAGAGCACTTAAAATATGAATACCAAATTTAGGTGTAAGAAAACCTAAAGGAAATGATATAAATTGGTTTAACCTTTGTGGAGACCAAGCTAGACACTTTGTCAATTGCATTGAAAGTTTTATTGTTGTAAACTCCTCATGTAATTTTTAAAAAATAGGTACCACATTCCAAAACATGACCAAATACATGGGTATCATCCACCAATGAGGGAAAAACACAAGAAAGGTGCAGTAAGACGAAAAACACGAAAATGAACTAATGTAAGCAACACTCTTCCCAAAGGATCCCCTTGTCAAGGACACAAAGATCCATAAGAATAAAGGTTAAAGGAAATGTTTAAATATAACTTTCAAACAAGGAATAAGTCAAAGTTATGCAATTAAAAAACAAAAACATAAAAACTAATAATAAGAACATAAGATATGCAAGACAAATGTGAAAACGGATATTTATTATGTTAACATATGCAAACATGAACATGAAAAAAACATGACAAGGCTATGGTGCAAGATCATGCCTAAAACTAATGTTGAACAGATTGAAGGAAATGATGGGTCCTATTTTTATTTATAACCCTTTGGGGACTTAGCTTAAAGAAGCTTTTATGTGTGCATCGAATAAAAAAGTTTTTTGAAAACCTTCCTAATTAAATGACAACTATGAATTAATTGAAACTTCATTGAAAGTTAACAATGATTTAATTAGGAATCAATTGGAAATTAATTAGAGTTAACTAGGACTTGACTAAGACTTAATTAAGACTTAATTGGGATTTAACTAGGATTTAACTCGAAGTTGACTAAGAATTAACTGTAAGATAACTCAAAGTTGACTAAGAATTAACTGTAAGATAACTCGAACTTAACTAGAATTTAACAAAGACTTAATTAAAGTCAATTAAAAATGAACTTTGAATTAAGTGGAAATGAACTAAAATTAAACTAAAAGTTAGATACATGAATGAACATTCAAATGAATGCACTTCATGGCATTGGCATCCGTGATACCCCCTTTTGTGTACTAAACTTGGATGAAATGAATGTAAAATCCCCATGTTTGGAAGCCTTTGAGAAATATAATGGAGATGTGTATGCATAAAACCAATGATCAAATGTGAAAGGTTGATCTAAAGTGTTGATACAAGACCCCAATTCTAGAAAAATGGCTATTTGAAATATTGAATTAAACACATTTCGAACATCCACCTATAATACCACCCACTCTAGATGTAGATCTAACATAGCTTTAACCCCATGAACCATTGTCTTATTCCCACGTGGTGTTGCTACCCCAAACTAGTGTGGACTAAATTACTTTACAAATGTATCTTTGAATTGAATAACTAATGTGTGGACAACCAATCGATAAATCACCTCTCGAATCGCAATGGGTCGAATGCCTTTAGTTTATTTCTCCAAAGCCAATAGTCACGATGTAACAAGCATGCATGATACTAATGGAAGAACATGACCACAAACGGTGTGCCCACATATTTTTTATAAATCAAACCATTAACAAAGTCATCAAGGACAAAACAATCTCGTAAGAGTTCATACACCATACTAGAAGGACCATGAATGAAAGACGTGATGAACATGCTAAAGCAAAAATAAATGCATTTGTATCCAAAACAAAATCCGTTTTTGGATGAAAATCATCAACAAAAGGGGGGAAGTCAACTTCAGCCAATGGATGAAGATGGCAAAGGGCCACAATGGTCTTAGTTGATGTTGTAGGAATGTTGGGACGTCAATTGGTGATAATTGAATTAATTTTAAAAATACGTTTAGAATAAAATTAGTCAACAACACACCTTAATCTTCAATTCCCAAATAAACATTAAAATTATGTTATTTGGGAATTATTTAATATATTTATTAAACATTTAAATTATTTATTTGGGAATTGAGTCAAGTGATATGGCAAGTGGGTCCACAAGGTTTGGAAGTTTGAAAATAATCAACCTCAATGCTATTGTGTGTAAGGGATGAGACTTGCACCTCTTGAAAAACAATTAATAGTGAGTGCTTAAGGAAAGTACATGTGATTATTTCTTCCATAATTAGTTATAAATTAAAGATGAAAATATAGATCTCTTCACATGTTTGTTTAAAGACAATTTGGGTGTTTTTTATTTTCATAAATTTCCTTTTTATAGTTCAAAAACATGTTTCTAGTGTAAAGGACAAAAACTTTTGCTACCTAAAATTAGCTTGACATTATACGAATCTCACAACTAGCTATGTGGATTTGATGTGTCATAATAAAATGACAAATTTGGCCAACCCTTAAGATTCTTTAGCATTGGGACAAAATCAATTAGCTAATGAAAGTAAATGAATTCTATTGTAAAGGTGATGCCCTTCTACTTGACACATGTGGGAAGTCACAAAAATTGATGTTAAAATGATTATAAAATGAAATATATCTTGTATTTTAATAATGGAGGTATATTCAACTTCTAAAAGTTGGTGCACACTTGATGTTACTTATTTCTTAATGTTAAGACCTAACATTATGTTTAGTGTCAATTTAGGGTTCTCTTTTTTCAATTCCCATATAAACATTTAAATTATGTAACATGTAACATATGTCCACACCTAGTGTTTGTTTTTGCCTAATATGACTACCAACTTAAAAAACAAGGAATCATAATTTTTCTTTGTCTACACTAACTATTCATTAATAATTTAATTTTTTGTTATTGCCTAGCCTCACCACAAGTTCACATCATCTTTTTTTCATAGCTTACGCCTCATTGTGCCCTTTATTAACAACTTGTATGGGACATCCAAAAAAAACTTTATTTTATAAATTTATAAATTTTCATATATATATATATAAATATATTGCTTATTAAAAACATGTTTTGGAAGTTTTCTACAACTTCCAAAAGACATAATAGTTGTGCATGTAATTACTTGTAAAAACTTAAATAGGTGAAAACACATTATGTGAGAGAGAGAGGGGGGGGGCAACTCATGCACTTTCATGACAATTATAGTATACACCAATGTCGGCTAGGTATTTACTTTCAAACATACCAAGGGGGCAAGGCATTAAAAACAACTATTTGTGAAAGCCATAAGATTTAATTATAAGAATTGTTTTAACAAATGTATGCTTAGAGGGCATAAACACAAATCCATTTTATTTTCACATAAGGGCATGGGTAATGAGCATGGAAAAGGGTGATGCCCATCAGACATGAATCTAGGCATTTGCATAAAATAATATAGTCATAATTCACATCTTTTCAAGCAAAAAAACACATGTTTAATTCAAAGATGTGTGTGAATGTAAAAGTGTCACATTCAACTTACAAAACATGTTTGAACTTTTAACAAAGTGTTTTTTACATATTTTAATCCTACTTCAATAACTAACCTCTAATTATCAAAGTTTTAGGTTAGATAATTGTAAAATTGTATCCTCTAGGTGATGAAACAAATTTAACAAGTTAAAGTCATTGATGTCATAAGAAATGTTGATGACATAATCAACCAATTGCCTTGAATTATAACCTTAGTAAATGGACACATACAAATTGATGGCAAGCATAGAATGCACTCTCAAACTTTCCAAGCATACACACAAGAAAAAAATCACACATTGACAATCTCTTAAATAGTTGATGTTGCATTGAATTTCATTCAACAAATTGCATCAATAGAATGGAATATTTTGCAACCCAAATAACTATGTAAAAAAATCAAACGTCACAATCAATTTCATTCAAGCAATTGTATTTAACTTGACATGAACATGCACTCAACAAAATTCAAGTAGTTGCATTCAACTTCATACAAACATGCATTTAACTTTCAGAATTCACACAAACATGTTATTAGTTTTAACTATCCTTAGTAGCTCTTTATTGCACACTCTTTTACAAAATGAAAAATGGTGTAATATTTTTTCTTTCTTTCATGTGAATGTTGAGATTAAATTAATGTAGGCAACATGCTAACAATTTGTAGAACAAATCACAAGAAAAAACATCTCTAACATCCAATTATCCACTATGTACCATAGAATTAGCCATTCCACATTTTTACTGAACAACATCAATGATTAGGAAATTGACAACAATCGACTTAAATATACTTCAAAATTAGCAATTGGTTCATCTAGAAACTTGAAAATTCCTATCTTTCATGAAAAGTGTTGACCATGAGAAGAACAACAATGATAGACAATAGTTGGTTGGAAGATATAAGTTGAATGAATGTGTATCTTGATCACGTTTTGTCTAAAATACCATATGTCACCTTGTGATATATGTTAACACTTAAGTTCAATCAACAAGGTACTTGTGGTCAAACATGAGATGGAATACGAATCCAAAATCTCAAAATGAAATTTCAATTATGAGGTGGGTCCTTTTACAATTTAAACATGAATGGAAATTTTTAAATTTTCACATACATTTTCATGTCTTTGGGAAGTATCTTCTTTCTTTTTTGTGTCATGAACATTATGAGCAAAAAAAAAAAAGTACAAATGATTTCTTGTATGGCATGTCCTAGTTAGAAAACCAAGCAAATGATGTTAGTGTCCATCTTGGCTAAACCTCAATGATTTCATGGCCTTCATTATAATCTTACCTCATTTAAATGTTCACTATCCTTGCATTTCATTTAATTTCAAGGTTTTTTTTTCTCAAATATTATTTTAATTTCCTAATGTCTACGATCTAACCTTTATAGGTAGAAGGAGGAATTAAATGTTTGCATTGCATCTAAAAGTTATTCCCATATTTTATTCTTGTCCAAAATGATATCCCTTTGTTCACAAGAACTTCCTTGAATTATGTTTGGATGGGTTATGGAATTTAGATGTTATCACTTTGTTAGGTGCACCATTTTTGTTGATTAATTGGTTGATAATTGTTGTAGAATATTGTGAAATGTATGCCAAGGTTGAAGATATACTTGTGTGCAACTTGTTTTCTACAACAATTGTTCATCATTTGGTTTGGTTTGTTTTCCAAAAGAAAAAAACAAAGAGAAACACATAGATTTATGACTTCCATTATTATGTAAGTGTTGTTGCCAAGGTTCCTATACAATTTAATAGATGTATATTTTTATTTCTTTCGAAATTGTAAAGATTCAATACTGGAGCATAACATAATAAAATGGAAAACAACAATAATTGTGCTCTTATAATTAAGTCTTGTCATTTTTTGTAAATTGAAATTGACCCACATAATCTTTGACTAATTCCACATTTAAACTATGATTTGAATTGTAATTTGAAATAACTTAAACACTTGAATTGCTTAAACCTCTTACATAATGTAGAACTTAAAAAAGAACGACAATTAGGTTTTTCTATATATTTTAATTTGATATTGTGTATCTTTTTTATGAACATGTTAAGGGTCAATAAAATAAAAATTGTTCTTGAGATTATATTGAATATATGCATGACAACAATCTAAAAACATAATGTGTGTAAAAAATTATGTTGATATCTCAATGTGGTTTTTCATTCATTTTCACACAAAAAAAATTCATTGTCACTTTTCTCATATTTATTGACCAAATTGAACTTATGGAAATTACTTGTGTTGATATGTGAACTATATAGTTGCAACAATTAGTTGGTCTCCTTTTACAGTCTATTTTTCGAAGGAAAAGATGTCAATCATTAGACCTAAGTTTATTTACAATGAATGTGTTGCATTGTCTTTTTCAAAGTTTTTCAAAAATTAAACCAAAAGTTTGATTTTATTTTGTGTGTGTGTTTTTTTTTGTATTCATCATTTTTCCTAGTTTTTTGGGACACATGGTTGAATTGTTCTGTTACTACTAGTCTTTTGACATAAATTTAGTATGTTGGTTAATGCTTAACATGAAATTCCATCCATTGTTGGGAGCTTATGCAAATCATTGGGGATGTTGTAGGTAGTCAATATAATACATTTTACTATTGAATGTCCTTAATCATGTGTCCAACTGTAGTTGGTCAATCCAAATTCCTAGTTTTGTTTTTGGTTTTGTTTTCTCATTTATTTGGGGTTCTTTTTCTTCTTTTTTGTCAAATGTAAAACATCCATAACCTTATTGTTAGGTGATCGTTCAATTCTTTTTAAGTTGATCTAAGTTGTAGAAATGAAGGGATATTTCTTACTCATAAAAAGGATGATAATTTAATCATCTTGACAAAATTTATTGTGTTGCCTTGGACATCATCATGAAACATTCACTTGGAATAAATTATTCATGTAATAGAGATCATTTTTACACCTATGGAGAAAAATCATCTCTTGGCATTTTTTCCCACAATTTTATTTAGGGTGAAAAAATGGTTAAATGGTTCAAAAGTGGCATTTGAAAGTCCATAATCGAACACTAGTGATTTTTTTACAGTTTTAACAATTATCAAACCATAAATCCTATAATTATCCCTTATGTTTTTAATAATAAATATTAATAAGCCAACCTATGAATATCCCTAAACATGCAATTGATAAAAAAATTCATGAAAAAAGTTTTAAAATTTAATGTGAAATGAACTCTTAAGGATAAAAATTTACAACAATCATGTCATTTAAAACTTTTAAAAATTAAAAAATATATATTAAGAAAGTTTCAATGCACTTCATTAGTAAATTTTTCATTTAATGATGCTTTATTTATTATTATTATTTTGACACTATTTTGACATAATTTTGAGTCCACATTTGTTTTTTTAATGTAACAAATGTAACATTGTTAATTCTAAAGTCCATTACAAATCCATAATCTTCTTAGAATTCATCCAAATTTTTTATGATGATTCCCATTGAAGTCTATAACAACATGAATAATTAAAAAACTAACAATGTTAATTTTGAATATGTTTTTAAATTTTATGTTTATATGTAATCCAAAAAAATTACAAGTGTGACAGTCTAAATTGTCCACCTATTCATGTTTTTACCCTTCAGAACTAATATACTTAAGTGCAACAATAAACAAATTAAACTTTTTTAGGTTATAACATCAACTTATTAACCTATGGTATAGGTTAGTATTTTCTTGTAACACCATAATGTTTGTATGTTTATCTTAAGCATGACAATCAACCCAACTTTATTATAAGTCACCAAGTCAACTTGTTGTTGAAGGTTCCATTTAATATGAAATGAGATTGCCAAAATATGACAAAAGTAGATGTGCAAATTCCAAAGTGTAAGTATGCATCATTTTGTGGAGATATCTCTGCATTTTCATAGATGTTTAATAGACATGTGCCACCTTAGGTGCATAAGGTTGATCTATTTTACCTTATATTCTTATTCTTGCTTCTTTGGATATGTAGAGACAAGAAAAATGTGATTTAGAATCCTTCATGTGATTTAAAATGTTTATAAAACTATGCCTTAATCTTGATTGTGTAACCCACTTTTATGAAGTTAAAAGGAGGTGAAAATAGAAGAAAAGAAATATAACTTGCATTATCCTAGGTATACAAGAATTGAAATTTCTTAGTGGATAATGATACTAAACTTTCCATTCATTAAGGTGATTAAAGTGGAGTTAATAAAGGGTTTTGAAAACATAGGTTGGTTAAAAGAATGGGTCGGTAGTGGAATTAACCCTATACGAAATGGATATGGTAGAATTGGGAGAGGATATTTTGTCATTAACCATTTTTTTGTTTAGGTGTGGCCAGTTCCTTTGAAACAACATGCACCATCTTCACGGGTTCACATTAGTGTCATGCAAATGATGATTTTTTCCATACACCACAATTTAAAAATTTTGAATTATGATTGGTTTGAGAATGATTATTTTTTTGTTGACGCCCTTTGGTTCTATTTGTAGGTGTTTTGATCTTTCATACAATAAAGGCCATGACACAAGAAATTAAACCCAAAAGATTGCTAATTTTTTTGCAAATTGTTCAAAGTTGGATTGAAAATGAAGATAAAAATGTGGATGTTAAATTCATAAAAAAACAACTTAAAATTAATTGTCCAATTTGCATGGATGAAATGAAACTAAAGATTTCAACTATTTGTGGTCACATTGTTTTTTCAAGATTGTATTTGTAGTATAATCAATACACAAAATAAGTGTCCCATATGTTCAGAAAAACTTAACCATAAGGATGTATACCATGTGTACATTCAATTTAATATTGAATAAAACAATTTATTTTCATTCTAAGTGTGCAAAACATTTTTACATGTGGGGGCATTTTCAATGAATTATTTTTCTTCCACTTGCTTGGTGGCTACTTTGTTGAGAAAAGAAAAGATTTTTGACTTTAGAATGGGGTGTTGGCAAGGTAAAGTAGACAGTCATTACTTTGTCACAAAAAAAAAACTCAACATAAACAAGTTTTGATGTATTGAAAATAGAAATGTTTTTTTGATTTAATGATTAGCATGAGGATAATTTTGCATTTTATCACAATGATGTTGATTAATCACATATTTAATATGCATTCAAATATATATTTAGAAAATAATTATAATCTTTTCCTACTTTTAAAGTTGTCCAAACTTTTACAAGTAGGTGAAAGTAGATGAATTATTGAATATTCTCCATTTTCAATAGGACACCTTTAAAATGTATTTGTAAGTTTTTAAATTTTAAATATTATAGTAAAATACATTAAACTTTTAATGGAAAAGGATGTTTAAACTCAATTTGACTAGTCATTTTCAAACATACTTGTTATCTACTTTTATTGTGCCAAAGTTTTTCGAATTTTGTAATCACCTCACTATAAATTCAAAGAAAAGCACCATGCTTTTATTATGTTATTTTTATAATTATTTCCAATCTACTTTCTTCTACTTATATAAAAAAACTAGACCATTTTTTGATTACCTTTTTTTGACTACTTGTTTTTATATATTTTACCATGTTTTCACCCAATCTTCAAATTGATCATGTTAAGGGATTCAAGATTCTCAAGAGATGTTGTGTTTTATACTAGCTAGACCTTTAAATGTGCAATTTGAAACAAATTAGCAACGATCATCATCCATTGGAAAAAACAATTATGGACTATGCACGTCACTTTTTAGTATTTACCCAATTAGAAGCTAATGAGTAATTATTGAATGGCCATCTTAAGAGCCATAGAAGATTATTTGCAAAAGAATGAACAGTAGCCTTGGACAATTGTAATAATAGCCTTTGATGGGGTTGTAATAGGTGTGGTGGAAGGCTTAAAGTATGAGTATCAAGTGCATTATGGTCACTAATGACAATTAGCAAATTGTAACATCTATGGTAGATGAAGGTTGTCATTTTCTTTTCATAGTACTCTAAATGGCATCTATTTCTTGGAGTATGTTTTGTTCCCTTACTCATTCTTTTGCTTGTAAATTAGATCTTGCCTAATCATTAAAAAAACAATAATACCCAATGATGTCAAATAATGTTCATAGTCTTGGCCATTAAAGTAGGATTTATTTCTAAAACTTCATACTTCATAAATAACTACTTAGAATGGTAACTTCCTTTTGATCTAATGTCATGACTTTTATTATTCTCATAGACAAATAACCTATGTTTTTTTTTTCTTTGATTTGGCATGTGGGCATCATGGATGCAATGGAAGAAGTATTGCTATTTATTGGAGATTGCCAACATAAGGTAAATTATGTTAATTGTGTTGCATTTTAAAATAAAGGTCCCAATATAGAAGCTAGGTTATCAAGCAAACTTTTCTCCCCTTGAAATGAACTTGAATTTAAATTGATGTAGTCAAATTGTGGCACAAATTTACATTGAAAAAACAGTCTTGTCTACAAAAGTTGTGTTGTTTATTTAAAGAGAGACAATTATGGCATATCTAGCCACCCAAATCATAGATCCATCTATGTTAATGTCTAGTTGGTACCACCCATCTTTTATTGGACAAACAAGTCATAACTTCAAGAATTTTCATGTATTAACATATTACATATCATTCCATGAACTATGTTCATGGCTTTGTGATCATGAATGTAGTATGGGCAAAATGAGTTACTGTTTTAACAGTAATGGTTTTTCTTTTCTCTATCTTAGAATGCGCATGATGAATTCACAATTGTTTCAATGCATTATCTTTGGAATGGTTGTGGTTATGGTTATGGTTGCATGGTGCAATGCATTTTTGTTGGAAGAAAAAAAGAGGCTTCATCACAAAATGGGTTGAACCCAAATAATGGTCAATGTGATTAAACCATCAACTAATGCAACTATATTTGGATGTACTTCCAAAGTCAATGGGGTCTAACCACACTATGAGGAGCCACACGTGCCCCCTTACACCACTACTTTTTTGTTGTTTTTAAATATATATATTTTAGAATCTTTTTAATACATTTTTTTAAAAAATTAAAATTTATTTTTTTGTCTTCATACTATTATGTTAAGGTGTATATTTATAAAATCCCAGAATATATCATTAAAAATATTTTCAAATAGTGCTTTTAATGCAAACTATTTTTGAGCAATGGTATTGTGGTTACAAGTCCTATAAAATATAAATTATGTATTTTTTGCTCATTAGATCGATTCCCAATTTTTATGATATGTATTCACAATAACATTTATATATATATAATTATTTTTTTATTTTTATTTTTTACAATCCAAAATTCAAAAAATTAAGTAGTAGTTACAACTACTAATGATACATGTTAGTATGATTGCACCCAATGACAAGTCTTCTTCATGAATGTATATCAAGCAAACGGATTCTAACTTGATGGGTATATTGTGTATTGTACAAATTATCTACTACCTTTGGAGACTTGGTCACAAATTTAGTAATCCCCCTTCATTTGATTTTTTCTAATTTTTACCACTTTGTAAAAGATGTTTAGTTGTTAATGATGTGGTGTAGGTGTCCTTCTTGAACTTGTAAGACTTGTTCCATAAAATCAAGGAACACTTCCAAGATCTATGGCAGTCTAAACTTGAAGGCATGTGATTTTCCATACAATTTTTATTTTTCTTTATATAGGGATTTTGATTTTAGGAATTTTCCTAACCTTGCTACAAGGTGATAGTTTTTTTTTTATTGACCATTTTAAGGTTGTTATGATCACATTTGGACTTACGATTTTTGGTTTAATTGGAATTGATACAACAATTACCTTCAAAGTGTTAGTGCAATTTTTTTATGCACTTCCATATTTGAACTATGGGAGTTCAACTTGAACTTGTATCCTTATTACATCTGGGAAACATGAATTTTTTTTGTGAAAAGGGAATAAAAGAGAATTTGCAAGGGAACCTTTATAGGGAGAACAATATTGACATTAACAAATTGCAAACAAAAGCTAGAGTGTAACATTTTTTTTCAAACGTTCAAGAAATTTATATTGCAATAAATTAGTCTTATATGTTATTGGAAATGTGATGCTACAAATTCTTCTGATCCAAGTGTCCTAGTTTTTAATTGAAATCACACAATGTAATGCATTATGTATATAATAAATTATATTTTAAATCATGGATCTTCCATGATTGCTCTTTTACTTTGAAAATGATTTAAATTTTTCAAATCCTTTTTGGACTAGATTTTTTCAATTTTTCATTTTTCAATATTCATCACCTTATGACAACCATGTATTAATTCAATTTTATTTGTTGCTTATGTGATTTACATGATATTCAAATTAACCTTTTCTAATGTGATTTGTATGGCCACTACCAATAAAGTTTTGCATTTAACTTATTGATCATTTAGTTCAAATTGTAATTTCAAAACTTGTTTGAACTATCCAAATTGCTTTAAGTTATTTTTCGACTTTTTAAAAATTCACAATCAATCAAATAAATGTTTTATGGTTTTATTGAAAAATATACTAGATGCATATTCTAGGTGCATATTGGGTGGATGTTGCTTCACTCATTGTTCAAAAGTTGAATTATATAAATGATGCCAATTCAAAAGAGGGTATTTGTTTACTACTTTGGAAGTAAAATTGATAAAAAAAATCAGAAAATAAACTATACTAGTGAAAACTCCTTAACATAATTATTTTAAAAAATAACACTTGAAAACATTATTTAAAAACTTCTATTATACATAACCATAATATTTATGAATGCATTGTCAAAACTTACTTTGCTTATTGATAGGTAAGGGTAAATTTTGACACTCATTGCATATACTACAGTATCTAGGTGGATTTGACACAAATTAAATTATTTTTCATTTTGTCGAATTATATATATATACATATATATATTTCAAAAAAATTGAAAATTCTATCAAGGCAACCAAATTTGAACCTACCCTTTATGTAACAAAGTATCATTAATTTTGATCAATTAAATTGAAAATACAACAAGAAGATTAGGAGAAGTTTAATGATTTTATTGTATTTACTCCTTATATGTCAAAAATTTCAAAGTAGAAAATTCAAGTGTCAAATTAGACTATTCAAATTATATTAATTATTTAACACATTAGTGCCAAAGTTGCCAAGGTATTACAATATATGTATGTAAGTAGCAAAATAATGCCTTCCAAACACAAAGGGTGCCCAATAAATACAAAAATGACCTCTTCACCAAACTTTCATGCTACTATACATTCCAAAAAAATCTTTGGGGTTCTTTTTCCTCATGTTTTATTATTGTGATTTTTTTTTCCATTTCAATCTCTAACATGTGCATTTTTTTGAAACAACAAAATGTGAAGGTGATGAAACCCTAACTTGATGATACAATATCATCAACAATCGAAAATCACTATTATAATTCATGGTTTTTTAAGAAGTTCAAATTGACTAACTTTTCATTTTGATTAATGGACATGTACATTTTAACTAAAAGCCAAGGGCTTGAATGACACATGTATTTATTGATTGATTAATTTGACTATAATGGTTCATTTGATTAAATACAAATAGTCTATTTATGTCGCAACCCTAGCTTTGGGCTCGTGACCAAGGCAAAGGGGTTGCAAGGTTGCGAGCCAAGAGGAAGGAAGCTCGGGAGTCAAGGCAAAGGCATTGCAAAGGTGTGAGCCAAAAGGAAGGAAGCCCGAGAGTCAAGGCAAAGGCATTGCAAAGGTGCGAGCCAAGAGGAAGCCGGGGAATCACATCACATACTCCCGGGAGTGTTAGAAAATGTGAGGGAGTATGAAGGAATGAACCCTCACACTCCCAAAGCAACTCCCACTTTGGGAGATGGAATCCTAATGGACTTCCAAAACTTTAGAGAGCAATTGCAGGGGTCAAAACTCAATGGCTTGTGGCGTTCTTTATATCATTGGAAAACTCTTGGAATGTAGATGTTTAAAATAGGCTTTTATTGCTCATTTGGACATCTGAAACGTAAGTTATGGCCAAAAGAAGGGCCGGGAGTCAAACTGTCAGTTTGACTCCCGACCACAAAAAGTTGGGAATCGACCTGATTTACTTAGCAATAGGGGGCGTGCCACATATCGTTGAAAAGCTCTCGACGAGAGCTAAGACTTTGCTTTAGACCGCACTTCAATCAAAGGTCTGCTCGCAAAGTTATGGGGCTCCAAAGTCACGGGAGTCCTAGGTGGCGGGATTTCGGGACTCCCACTCGGGAGTCCCAGGAAAAAGAGCCATTTGGATGTAGCCTCCATGGAGAGCTGCAAAGTATACTATAAAGGGGAAGGTGGTGGCTTCCCCCAAGTCCGGGCCGTGGTGAGCCTTATGTGTCTGTGTTACTCATGGCTTGTCTTAACACCAAGGGTGCTCCAACTATGCACTAACCACTTTGTGTGGGTTGTGTGTAGGCCCGTGTGAGTGAATGAAGCTTGTCAACTCTTCCTAGTCCCATCCCGAAAGTCCAACACGCCCTTCTACCCCTCAAAATGTTGTGAGCTAGGGAGTGTGTTCCGACTCCTCCTTCTTCCGCTGCTTTCTACTTGGGCTCACATTTGAATCCTTTCAGGAGTTGGGAGTGTGTCAATTTATATAACTTTAATCAAAATGGCCATTGATTTTCAATAAAAATGACTAATGGTCTTTAATCAATTTGAACATTTAATCAAGATGGCCAATGATCTTTAGTCAAATATGACATGGTCTATTACTCGATAAATCTACCTCTTACCTACCCATCCACCTATTTATTTAATTAGTTATTTACCTACCTATTACCCACCCACCCACTTACCTTTTATTTACCTACCTACCTACCTACATACCTACATATATTTTTCACTTTCGTACAACCTACCTACTTACCTACCCACCTACCAACATATTATTTACTTCCCTATCCACCCATTTACCTACCTAATTTTAGTCATTAGGTTTAACCATTATGTTTAGCCACTAGATTTAACCAAATTAGGTTTAGCCCAATTTTAGCCATTAAGTTTAGTCATTATGCTTAGCCATTAGATTTGACACTAAATTTATTTTGAGTTGAACCATTAAATTTTTCCAATAAGTATAGCCTAAATTTAGCCACTAAGTATAGCCTAGGTTTATCCAATATGTTTAACTACTAAAGTTACCCATTAGGTTTAATTTATGTTTAGCCACTAGGTTTAACTTAAGTTTAAACATTATGTTTAGCCACTAGGTTTAGCTTAAGTTTAGACATTACGTTTAACCAAGGTTTAGTCATTATGTTTTGCCATTAGATTTTTCCATAAGGTTTAGCCATGAAATATGTTTAACCATTAGGTTTATTGACTAAATTTAATCACTATGTTTACCCATGAAATTTAGCCATTAAGTTTGTCAACTAAGTTTAACCACTATGTTTAACTATTGGTTTTAATCAATGTTTAGCCACTAGTCATTAAGTTTAGCCAATAGGTTTAACCATTAGTTTAAATTATTGAATTTAGTCATTAGGTTTAGCCATTAATTTAAGTAGTTGAGTTTAAAGTTCATTATGAGAAAATCATGTCCGTTGTAACTAGTTTATTTAGTAGAAATTTAGTTCTATTGAACATTTTTTAGTTGTAATCCAATTCTATCAAACACTTTTTAATTATAATATAGTTCTATCAGACAATTTTTAGTTACATCGAACAAGTTGCAATGGACACATTTTTTTCATAGTGAATGGCAAATGTTGATCTTATGTGTTTGTTATTATTCATTTGGACATAATTTATATTTGGTGAGAGTTGCAATTGCATTGTTCGTTTGAAGGACGTTAATTAAAAAGGAGGAACAACTTCACCATATAAAAAAGACATGGGGATGATTCAGGGAGATAGAACTAAGCACCTTTTATTTGTTTTCTTTCGTTGGAGATCGTTTGTTTGGTGAGTGTTGTAAATTAAGATCGTAGTGTTTTGTTGATGGGGAAGAATGCCCCTTCATGAAAAACTTGACTTTTTTGTGAGGTTATATGATTTTGATGCATTATGAGCTTCAATGGAAGGAATACATGTTTAGAAGCAAAATTTAAGGGTCATGATTAAGGATATAATGAAAAGCCTTAAGGGTTTTGGGAGTAGTCATAATAGCAAGTCATTTGTGATGTATTTGGGTGGTTTTGTAACTCAATTGTAAAAGGTTCGTTATGTTGTCAAGAAGGGAGTACCCACATGATTGGGAGTTTCAAAGTGAGGTCTTGTTCTTGAGAAAAAAAATTATAGGGAGTTCTATTGATGAGTTGTTTAAAACATTGTATTATCTTTGTCAAACTTCTTGAGTCAACTTAGATAAAGACATGTCTTTAGCTTAACTTTGTCAAGGAATACATCATCTATGTTGGGAGGATTATGTTGTGAGGTGTATGTGAAATCATTGAACCTCCCATAGTATATAACCTTATGAGTTACAATATAAGGGATATCTTTAGTGTTGTCTCTATGGAAAACAAATTCATATGCGTTGAGAGATACATGTTAAAAATGAAACTACCATAGAATGACTAGTTAAACTCCATGAGAGTGAAATTACAACGATTTGATCCTTAATAACCCGTAGATTAGATTGTGTTGGATAGACAAAAAGTGTTTAGACAATTTGGTAGGGATACTTAAATTATTTAACTGATTCATTGTTTTTGCAATTTGTATGAATTTAGTCATGATAATTGACTTGTGCAATTGGGGATATATGAACTCCCTCTCTTTTTCATTACAAAAGTCGTTGAATTCCATCATGAACTTGACATGAGCCTTAGAGGAAAGACGTGTAGGATATGATTTTGATATTTGAGCAAGGGATTGAAGCTTCCATACTTAAATTTGACAATCATTGCGAAGAAGAAAAGAAAGCAAACTTATGTATATAATAAAAAAACTCTTGAATATTTCATTGACTTTTCACTACAAATTAGTCACTCTTAAATATTCAGTAACCGAGGATGAAATTAAGATCCAAACTGAGGACCACTTCAAGGATAAGTCTGATACCCTAATACCTTAAGAGATTCAACTAATACTAATTATATTTTCAGTAAAAAAGTTGAAATTTTCCAAACAAAACATTTTTTTCAAAGAACATTGACATTTTGTGAAGGAAAATATATTTTTCTGTTACGCCAAGTAACATGTTTAGGTAGTTGCTTCTATTTGCTTTCTAGTAGCTTAGCTGTGAGCTTGCCATGAACTCTTAATGTTGTGACCAATTTCAAGAATGTGCTTTGCATTTCTAAATTCTCACTTGTAGCAATTGAAGTGGAATGTTGAATCTGCACTTGGAACCAGAAATAGCAATGCAGAAGCTTTAAATTCTGACAAGCATGCAGGTTGTCTCGTGCTGATCTGTTGCAGGCAAATGGAAGCATGAGAAGAGTCAGGGCCATGAGGATTATGGGTTGTCAGTAAGTCAACCTGCAAACATATAAGGTATTGTAGTGGACATTCCCAAGGAGCTTGATCTCGAGTGGAACAGCAGGGCTTCAGTATGATATGTAGTATTTGCAGAATATTATTACAGAAGAAAACCAGAGTAGCTAGTTCATTGCAAGTGACAATCATGTTAATGTCTGCAGGTGTATGGCTTTATTTGTTGCAATTGAACCTCTCTTTGGAATTTTTTATCACCCATGATGCAGTTTCTCACAAGCTGAGAAGCATTTCAGTGTCTTGCAGATACTGATCCGGGATTGTGGGATGTGACAATTGAAGGAGGCAGGCTGGACAGCAATGACTTCAACAATGACGCTCCCTACTCTGTCATGTTTTGGCCATGACAAGTGCGGGTTCACTAACATATTAGTTCATTTCATCTTTCGTCTCAAGAATCCCAAAACTGGGAAGTATGCTGAGCATCATCTCAAGAACCCTCCCAAGCTATTCAATGACAAGCTCTCTCATGTCTACACTGCAATCATCTATCCTGACAACATGCTGAAGCTTTTGCTTGATGGTGATGAGAACCAGACAGCTGACTTGCTCTCTCCAGTGACTTTGAGTCTACAGTTGTCCCCTCCAGAGACTATTCTGGATCTGGAGGACAAGAAACCTCAAGACTGGTATGATCATGCCAAGATTCCAGATCCTGTAGCTTCCAAGCCTGATGACCGGGATGAGGAAGCACCCATAGAATTGAAGATGAGCAAGCAGAGAAGCCGGAGGTAGTGCTCCAACTTTTGTTGTCTAGCCAAGCTTTTCTCTGCATTTTAGTTGTCATTCTTTCTAAATCCATGTATTACTGTGTTACCTAATAGGTTATGTTACCTTCAAACTGTTGTCATGGAGATTTCTCTGCAATCTCATCGATATGTTATTCTTTCTAAATCCATGTATTGTGTGTGACAAGGCTTGTTGACATTTGCACTAAGGTGTTTTTCTCCAGAGGTTGTAATTGGTTGAGATGTTTGTTTGGGGTTAATGCGGAAATTTCATGGATACTGACATGGTTGCAGTCATCATCATAGCTTCACACATTCTATGTTGCTGAATTGCAGGACTGGCTAGATGATGAACCATATGAAGTTGATGACCTAGATGCTGTCAAGCCAGAGGATCAGGATGATGAAGAGGATGGTGAGTGGGAGCCACCCAAGATCGTCAACCCAAGTGGGAAGAGGCTCCTGGTTGTAGTGAATTGGCACATCCCACCAAGAAGAACCCAGCTTACAAGGGCAAGTGGAAAGTTTGACAACCCTGCCTACCATGTTGTGTGGGCACCCAAGCAGATCCTTAACCTTGAGTTCTTTGTGTTGGAGAAGCCCAACCTGGAGCCCATTATTGCCATTGGCATTGTGAACTGGACCATGCAAGATGGCATTTTGTTTGATAATATTTTGGTGACTCGCAATGAAGGGTGTTGCCTCTGAACAACATGGAAACCTAAGTTTCACATGGAGAAGAAAAAGGAAAAGCTGGTGTGGAATAGGTCAAATATTGTCTCAGCTGTGAGTGGTATCAAGGTATGTCACAATTGGAGTATTTCAGAATCTTGCTAGGTCTCATCAAATTGTTTCCTTGAAGTGAATGAAGAGCATCATATGCAAGTTCCTACACAGCAGGGAGGATGACTATCAAGGAGAGCTTGGGAAAGACAATTTGCTTGTCAGTTTGATTGGTACATGTTCACAGTGTGTAGAGCTCATGAGCTGCTGAGTAATGTCCTTGCTGATGAGTTGTTATTTTCTGGAGCTGGATTAAGCAGAAATCAGTAACATAGACGCATTCTGGAAGAATTGGAGGTCATGATATGAAAATGATATATCTTGGGGGTAATGCTGTACAACTGTTTTGGCCCCCAGTAGTTTGGCTGAATTGATTGCTGGAATAATTAACCTTCCACTAAATATGACAGTGGGTGTTACATTTTTGTTTGTCTCGGGAGAAGAAGTTTGAGTTTTTGCACAAGGTTGCTGATGGACCATTTCTTGCAAGTATAAGTTAGAAATAGATGTAAGCATGTTTCCACCATCTTGCAGACCAAAATGTTTATATTGTGCAGTAGCAACATGAGCCTTGAATACTGTTGTATGTGTGAAGTGGAAAGGTTATGACCACACTCATTCTTGTCATTTTAGTTTTTATTTTGCTGGAACTCACAGAATGGTTTCCTTCAAAGTGTTGTTTTCGAGTTTTTTCTGCAATTTCATAGATATGATTAGAGTTGGATGGAAAATGTGGCAGGAATTTATTGCAAAGGGTGGGCAACAGTGACATTTAGCATCCTTGCAACCATTCCAGTCATCCTTCTTACCTTGTTCTGCAACCTCTTGTGTGGAAAGAAGAAATCAGCACCTGTGGTGAGCCCTTGTCATTTTCAATTGTCTATAGATTTAGTTACTTAGAGAATGTTTTGTTCTGGATTCATGTGCAACCTCTTGTCATTTGGGTGATTGTTGTCTTCAATGTCCAATGCAAAGAAACCACAGCTATAGTTATCAGTCCCTTGCACTTGCATACACATCAAATGTGTCTAAAGGTTCAGTGGGGTTGTTTGTAGGTGAGTTTCTGAGAGCTGATACTATTGCAGGTAACTGTGCCCAAGCTCAAGGAGGAGGATCTTGTAGTGCCTGTTGATGCAGTCATCAGTAATGAGGAGGCTGCAGTTGAGGAAGATATGAAAGAGCCAGCAGGGGAGACTGAGGGAGGAGAGGCATCTACTGCTCATTGCAGGACAAGAAGAGATACTTACTTAGACTATGCTTGAGCTACTCTGATAAGTTATATGATTCACTGGGAAGCATGTTTCAGTTTTGTCAAATTACGGCAATGAGGTTGATTCAATAACTGTGAACCTGATTTTGATTGTTATGCATACTGATGCAGCATATGATGGACCAAAAGGTTTCCCTCATGGATTTCATTGTTATGAAGAGAAGTTCATACCATTAACTAATCCTTTAATGGTAGTTGGTCACTACCATATATTTTGCTGTTGATCATCACTGAACATGCAAGAGACTGTTTCTGTTGTTCACACTACTTTTTGCATTCTGTTCTGCTCTTCTTAATTTGGAGTTCTCTCCTCTTCCGCCTGCTGTTTGCTGTCTTACTTTCTTTGTCAATTGGTCTGGAATCTCATGAACCTTAGTGTGAGGAACTTGCATTTTCTATTCGGGTGTATGAAAATAGGTATTGATGGTTCTTAGCATTTATGAGAATATGTAGTCATTTGGGTCAGTCAATAAGTCACCAGTGCTGATGCTCAAAAACTTTTTATAGGAGTTCTTTGTTCACATTTTGGTTAGTTTCTGTATATGCGACATGCTCAAGCAACATTTGGATTCTTCTGTTGCTGACTTTGGAGTTAATTGGTGTACCTTTTCCTCCCATTTTTTGCAAGATTTCTTGTTATTCTATTTAGATGTTATCCAGCTGCAGCCTTGTTTCAGGAGCAAGGCCACCATGTTGTCTCTGCTGAGATTTCTACCTAGTTTTGAGGAACACAATTGTTTAGCCACAGGGCATTGCTGCTGGACACTTCTTGACTTGAGCTGCAACATATGGACATATACGGTCTTTCTAAAGTGAGGTGAGGAATCAAAGCTGGTGTGACTATGTTAAGAGCCCTTTTCCCACTGAAGATTTGGTTTCTAGACACAGCAAACCAATGTGTGAGCATGGTGATGCATATGTTTGGTAGAAAATGTCCAACAATGCTCCAAAACTCTGAAGATAAATCCACATCTGGGTTTCCATGTTCTTCTGAGAAAGGGATTAACAGTTGGAGTTCAACAATGCTCCAAAACTCTGAAGATAAATCCACATCCAGGATTCCATTTTCTTCTGAGAAAGGATGAACAGTTGGAGTACAAATGGGGGGATTTGTCCACATTCACCATGGATAATGGGAACAACACATGGATCTGCGACAATTTTGGTAGTCTGATATGGACTAGACTCCAGAGTGTGTAAGAGCAGAATGTGTGCAACAACACATGGATCTGCAACAACTCTGGTGGTTTGATATGGGCTAGACTCCAAAGCGTGTACGAGCAGAATGTATGCATTTGATTCAGAATTTTCAATTTTCAAATCCCTCTTCCATGTTCAGTCCCCTAAACAATACCAGGGCCTTCTGAGGCAAAGATAGAGATGATGGGGTACCTATTTCACCTGTTCCAACCAGAAACAGTTCTGTGAGGTGCAGAAGGAGCAGCCGCAGCAGCTCATGGTGGTGGTGAAAATAGCCCATTTACAAGGAAAGCTTACTGATGCTTTTGTACTGTACTCAAAGCTACAGGTTTCTAGGCACACTCGTGCAATGTAGACTATGGATTATTGTCTTGCAATAGAAAATTGTAGTTCAAATTATGGTAGAAAAATCTGTGCAAAGACAGCAAGTGCAAAGAGTTCACTTTTGAAAATGTCCACTGTTTCAGTGTTTCCAATCCTTACAGCTGCTATTGTTCAGATGTCAGTAGCCCTGGAAACCCCTTCTTTGGATCCAAAAAATTTGAGAACTCTACTAACGGTGGTGGTACAGCAATTTGAGCAGCCAAAGAACCATTTTTCTTTGGTCTTATTTGTCATTTCTCTCAAGTAGCTAGGGCAAACCAACTTGTTGGAAAACACCCATAATGCTTGGCAATATGCCCAATAAATTATTTCAATTTCCTGATCACTGCACAGTAAACCTGAACAAGATATCTAATAGGCTAATGTTCTGTTTGAATGTTCCTCAACCCTAAACCTTTGTTGTGGCCAATGCAACAGAGAGTGTGAGTTGGCTGACTGAAAAAAACACTAAAATTGTGTACACCCAACTGACAATATATATTACCACAAATCACCAAACCTCCTATTCTCACAACTGAATTATTTTACTTGCTGTTGATAAATCACACACCAAGACATTAGTCCCTTTCTGTTTTCCTTTCCACTTCTTTTCCTTATTGGGTGTTTTGTTGCAATCAAGTTTGGTGAAGGTGTGTTTCTGCGTTTTTCCCTTCCATTTCTTCTCTTCTTGTTGTGTAATTTTCTGGGAAAAAATCCAAAGTATAGAGCATCGATTCCCTTTCTAATTTCCCTTTCCATCTCTTCCTTCTTGTTGTGTTTTATAGCAATAAAATATGGGATGGGTTAGTTCCCTTTCTAATTTCTCTTTCCATTTCTTCCTTCTTATTGTGTTTTCTAGCAATGAAACATGGCATAGTTCCCTTTCTTTTCCTTCCAATTTCTTCCTTCTTTCGTGTTTTCTGGCGAAAATTCAAAATATAGAGTGTAGATCATGGATTCCCTTTCTATTTTCCCTTTCAATTCCTTCCTTCATGATGTGTTTCCTTACAATAGATTATGGCATAGTTCTCTTTCTATTTCTGTTTCCATTTCTTCCTTTTCTTGTTGTGTTTTCTTGCAATAAAATATAGCATAGTTCCCTTTCTATTTCCTATGCATCTCTCCCTCGTGCTTTGTTTTGCAAGAAAATATAACATAGTTTCCATTCCATTCTCCTCTTCCAATTTGTTCCTTCTTGTTGCCTTTACTAACAGCAAAATATAACAGAGTAACTCCGTTATATTTCCTTTGCATTTTCTTTCTTGTTGTTGTGTTTGCATGCACCAAATAACCATGCATTTAGGGGCAGTAGGGGCAGTACAAAAACTAGCTGATTTTTAAACTGTTAGACAACATCTTGTGACATTCTGTGCAGGGCAAAGCCCAAGGCTGTGGGCATTAATGGAATAAGGGCTCATGCAAGGTAGTGGCCCAATTCCAGGAATGGTAGTGGCCAAAGGGTTGTTACACAGTATAAAAATCAAAGATTTTTTTATAAAAAATTCCCATGATACTTGGTGTGTATCATGCAGGTACCTATGGGGCATCATGAAAAAAAATTTAAATGAATGGGGCATTCTGCAAAATGGAATGTTTGCAAGTGTGAGTGTTTCAGAAAAGCGAGTGTTTCATTTTCAAAATGCTTCATGATTTCTTATGATTTGTAAGTATTCCTCCAAATACACTAGGAATTTAGGTGAAGTTAGAGCAATGTCACTGGCACCTACCTTACACAATACATTTTGAATTGGTTTGGAGCCCCAAAATAGCTTTGGGGTACCATTCCCGCATAAGACGATGCGCTTGCAAAAAGCCCTACATAATATTTTATTTTTTTTGATTTTAGAAATAGAATTTTTAGTCCAAGTAAATTTTATTTAAATAATTTCTCACCTTTTGCTATCCCAGTTTTCATGTTTATAAGTCACACTTTGAGAAACAATAAATGAAGAAATCATCTTGGATGTGAGAAATGTTATTGAAGGCTCCAGAGTCCAATATCGGGTGATGGGTGAAGTCGATCTAGGAAAGAGCAGCTGATAATAAGGAAGAAGAAGATTACGTACCTTTCAGAAATGAATTCTCATCTTTACTGGCTCCTGGATCCATGGCTCGCGCTATGAGACAGACAAGAGGCAGGCAGGCAGGCAAGCATTTCGGAATCCCTGGTCCTCCGTCCCTCCACTGGGTAGCACCAGCCTGCCCAGCCTCTTCTATCTCTCTCTCCTTTTTTCCCACAGTTATGTACAGCATATAATTGATTTTCTCCTACCGTCGGTTCGCGCTTTTCGTTGTTGGTACAGAGAAGCATGGGATTTGATTCGCGGCGCAACTTGACAGCCACTTGTTTTTAATGCAGCAAGCAAGCTGAAGGAAAGAAATAAAAGGTGAATGAAAAGCGGGCCCCAGGAAATGAAAGGAAGGAAAAGGGCATGGCGGAGAGAGGGGGGGAGGGAGGCGGTGCTGTGTGTGCGTAAGTAATAAGATCAACATGTCGCATCCATGTGATGCCCCCGCGCTTTCGCCGCGCGTTTGTAGGATTGGATCTCGTGATCACCACGTGTGGCTTGACCCGCTTCAATCGCTTGCGCGTAAAGTACTAGAGATACTCATGAACCCTGCTGTTGCTGCTTCTTCTTCTCACTGCTGCTGCTGCTCCTCCTGCTCCTGCTCCTCCTGCTGCTGCCAAATGGACCCCACTCTCACAGACTTTTGCAGAGCTTGAACCAACAAGCTCGGCAAAGCCGCGGACTAGAAAGTAGGGAGGGACCGGCTTGGGAGACCAGACCCGCCGCCCAACCACTCGCCACGTAGCGCGGCCGCGGTCTTGCAAAGCGACAGGTGGGACCCCGGCATCGCCGCCCACGGCCGTTGCCTAGTGCTGCCACGCGTTCCCTTCCAGAGCTCTTCGCACGCTTTGCGTGGCGTGACGTACCTGCCTGCCTGCCCCTCCCTGCCTGCCTTAATGCCACCACCTACCTAGGGACCAGGGTAGGTACGTAGATTCCTAGGTCCTACCCAATTTAGGTAGGTACTAGGTGGGTACTCCCAAAATTAGAGACAGGCCAAATTTGACAATTATTAATTCCTTGGATCTCCGTCTTTTATTATGGGCTTTTGGGAATCAGGGAGGGAAAGAAAGAAAAAGGGAGCGCTAGCGAGGGGGTGGTGGTGAGGGGGTTTACTAAAAACTTTGAGGGGGGGTGGGGGGTGGTCCTATAGAAAGGATTGGATTGTGTTGGATGGAGGCCCCACCATTAACAAGGAGTCAAGTTTCTCAAGTTTTTATAGGTAAGTATCTCAAAGTTTCGATATTAATAGCTACTCACTACGCACGCTCTTTATTATTATGAAGGGCCCCCATTGATTAGTCATTAGGGCAAAAAGTGGTGCTCAACTTATTACGTACTCAGAAATTCTAGGTCTCCAACGTGTGGTGAGTCCAAATTCCAATGTGAGGTGAGCTAATAAGGTGAAAATATCTTTTCAGGGGGGCAGAGACTTCGTGGGGTGGTGGGGTGGGAAGGGGGGGCCAGGCCTGAAAGGCTAATGGTTTGCCCTTCACAATGAAAGGAGTGTTGTGTCCTCTTGCCCTTCAAAGTGAGTGGGTTGACGAAGACTTACTACCCTAAATTTTAAAAATCCATTTGAAAACAATTTTTTTGGGGGGATTGAAATATATGCTCCTTTGGCGAGGGGGCGGTGGGGTTGGATACCTTCTTTTTTTTTAAGTGGCCTTTTAGATTGCAAGATTTGTGTGGGATATATTGCCCTTCAGGTTTGGAGGACTTTTTTCTTTGGGAAGAGGGGGAGGGGGAGGGGGAGGGGGAGTGGGGAGTAGGAAGAAGGGGGGACCAAAGAGGTTTTCATTTCACTCTTGCGTTCCCAATTATGTTCATTCTGTCTGTAAAACACCCCTGATTTGTGGACACATTCATGTTTTCAATGGGGTTTGGTGATAGGCAAGCAAAGTTGTTTCCCTTCAGATAAGCTTTTCTTGGACCACAAAAATGGTGCCAAAAGTGGTCGGACAGGGCACGCAGGCTGAGTCGACAACTGGGGTGAAGTGAACGGATGATGCACCTGGGTGTGGTGGGTGGGCCCATCATGTACTACCGAGGGCCGAAGCCAAGTTTGAGCCTCTGAGGATTTGGTCGACCCAATTGGTGTGAGTTGTAACAAATTGTGCAGACCCAATTGAAATGCAGGCCATGGAAGATAAGGTGACAACAAGGACCGGAAAGGGGCCCACCATCACTATATCAAATTATATACCATAGCCTAAGTCACGGGTTCCGTTTTCCACTTCTCATTGGTTAGCCTGTCCGGATTTGGATAGGTGCAGCTGCCTAAGGTAATGAGTAAACGTAACACTTTCGGCAGCAATAAAATTGAATCTCCGAGGATAAGATCACAACTCTGAAGGCAGAATGTTTTCATGAAGCGGCTGATCTTCTTTTGGGGTTTTGGAAGGTGAGAGATTTGGGCCTTGGATGAACCAGCACCTACATTGGAACCCTAGTAGCAACTAAGGACTCCTCAAACCGGATTATATGCCATCCTCAACTAAATTGGGGTCCTTGAGTCCAAATTTAACATTTTCTAGTTTTGACTATAGCCACGAAAGGAAGGCCTTCCTCAAGAAGATGAAGGTCCAAATTACCAATGTAGTGTGCTTTTTCATCTTAATCAAGGATGTCTATATATTTTGCTTTTACATAGCTTGGGCTCCATGTAGTTGCACAATACCAGTGACAATCAACTAATCTCTTGATGAAAAATATGAATTGGTTTTTGTGAAATTTAAGTTTGATTTTGAAAAATATTGAATGGCATTGCATGCATCTTGAATTGAATTTTAATTGAAATTCGATTCAATTCAACAATTGGATTAAGATTCAATTTTTAAAAAACGAAATGCAAATTGATGAAAAAATATCAAAAATTACTCATGAATATGTTGTCAAGAAAAAGCTTTAAAATGACAAAAATTTGAAAAGATTTTTTTAACATGTCTTTTTACTTGGGAATGGATTAAATAAATTATAATTTAAAATTATCTAAGTGATAACTTAAACTTTATAAAATTTAAAGTCGTCTTATCGAAACTAGCTTCGATGAATCGTTGTCATTAGAATAAGGCTACTACGATGGTTTAGAAAAACATTAGTTAATGTCAAGTCCCTGTGTAATTGGAATCCTACAATTAACTTAATGCATAGAATCGTGCTAACTCAATAACTATGTTCTAGGCAAACTTTGTAAGGGATAATTAGTGTGCCCCTTTTGTTGGAACATGGTTTTAACCTCACACACAAGACGCTAAATACACCCATCAAACTTCAGGTCACTCCCCCATCCAACATCATTAGCTTGTTGTTTTGTGGCCTGCATTGTTTTATACAAAACCGCAAAGTTTAAATTGTGATGTTTTGTGTAGAATTGAGACTGTTTGGAGCTACAGTGTGGAAGCTACTGATTATCGAACCATTTTTTCACTGAAAACTAAATAAAATTAAAACTCTAAAGTGTATTAGAATTTGGGGGCCTTCTTAGTGTTTTTGGAAAACCCTAGATGAATAAGATTTAATAGAGTTTATCTCACAATTATCAGAGCTAAGATGTGAAAAATATTGATTTTTGAGTGAATTTTGCTGGTGAAAATTCAAACAAATTGCAAAAATTGGGTTAAGAAGGAAAACTCAGTTGAGCCCTCAATTTTTTCACACTTGGGCCCATGGCATAAGCTACACAAGTAAACAATAAATATCACACATGGGCCAATCATGGTGACAACCAATCAATAGCAAACAATGGCCGGCCAATTGATGTGGTCGACCAACCAAAGACCCTCATTTTATTTCCCAAAGTGTTTTGACACCCTTAGTATCTTGTGCAAGTTTATAAGGGTTGAGTCCCTTTTCACACACACATGCAAAAGGTTGACATGTTGAGTCCATTTTCACACCCACACGCAAAAGGATGACGTCATCTAAAATTTTGGGGGACATACTATTTTATTCCATCCACTAGAGCTGCTGCTCTAAGGTGAAGTCCTAGGGCAAAGGCATTCCAAGAATAAATAAAGGGCCTGGGATGACGCCAGCTTTAGTAAATCAACTCTCCCCAAGATTATTTATTCCCTGTATCAATTCCCCAACAAGATTGCACAAATCTTCAGCCACTTGAGAGGAAGTTGGAACTAAGTTTTTTCCTTTGGAATTTCAAAAGCAAGACAATTTTCAAAATTGTCAGAACCAGACTCTCTCTCAGTTTGATTGAAAACAAACAATAGTCTAAGAGGTTTTGGTCTCTTTATTCAGGTACTTTCTTAGGGTTTTTCCAGGTGGGATAGTTGGTCATCTGCTTAGTTCCACCACCATAGCCTAGGGTCATTTTCCACATGGAAAAAATAAATAATTTTTAAATTTTATTTTTTTTTTTAATTTGAAATTATTATTTTTTCATGATCTCATATGCTATTGTCGTATGAGGAGTTAGAATTGGCTTGAGCAAATGGGGTGAACCACCAGCAGCACCCACTGGCGCACCGTGAAGGATGGATGATAAGTGGTCAGGAAACAGTTTTCTGTTGGGTTTCAGTTCCCCAGTTAGCTACAGTGGTTAGCTCAGTTGCTTTTTCACACTACCTATTTACCAAACAACCCACAAGCAGGTTGTTAGTAGGTAGGTAGTAAAAAAACCCTTACCTACGTATAAACCATCTACTTACCTAGTAGTTACCTATTTTCCTACCTATCTACACATGTATGAGACCTATTTCATACAAAAATTGGTTACCAAGGTGAAACCAAATATTAACTCAGTTGAGGTTCATCCACAACTGAGTAACTACTGGCATCCAGTGGATGGTGCACTGGTGGGTGCTGGTTCACTGTGGCCCTTCCATGGTAGTCTGTTCAGGCATCATCAACTCGCCATCACTTTTGCTAAAAAAATCCACCCTGCACTCACTAACAAAATCAAACACTCTACTCATGAAAGGTTTTCTAACAATACCAAGATCATGCCCAAATTCCACTATAAATTTTAGTTTTGATTTAAATGAAATTTTAATGAAAAAGTTGTTCAATATTCAATAACTTCTCCTCCATAGGTTGAAACATTATGAAACCAACTCGGTGCACCCCTACTCATATTTGCCAATCGTATCAAGAGCATAGCAAAAGGCACCACGGTTTGGGAGATCTCAACGTCACAAACAAAACAAACTAACTAGCTTCCTTCATGGATAGATTACATTTGGGTATTTGAACTTTGTCCTAAAACATTATTAGGAACACATTCCCAAACGATAGTGTTGCAGCCTTCCAAATATTGCAACACCCTACCTTTGTAAATGAATAAAAGTAAAATCGTTGAAGTTCCGCAAAACAACATCATTGGTCATGGCCAATAATATGTTACAATTACACAAGGTAGTAATATTTTGTGACCAATAATATAAAACTTCCCACTAGTCCAACATTTATGTTAAGTCTAACCCATGGTTTTTTTATTGGCATTTTTTTCCATTTTTAGATCTCATGGATGTCCCAATCAGTGTTGGCTAGATATCCAATTTAAACTGGATATCAATGCACATAATCTGTGGATATGGATAGAACCACATTTTGAAGTTGTGTAAACCCTAAAATCGAAGGCAATACATATTGAACATATGTGTATCCACTAGTAACATGATGTGTATTCACATCCATCTAAGATGCACATTTCATTATCAATATTTGTTTGCGAAGACTTTCATGTGCCCAAATATGTATCACACATTTGCATATCCACATTTCAATGTTTTTTATTGTTTTAGGGTTGAAGGATATGCATATTCAAATTGAACTTTTTCAAGGTTTCAAGTGCCTTGGACATACATCTTCTTTGTGAGCAATGGCGAAAAGGTAAGGCAAGTACAATCATTTTTTGGCTCCACCTTATCATTCAATTATTGTTATTATTATTATCATTATTTTCCAAAAAAAGCTACAAAATCGTTTCCATGAAAGATTTCCATGTTTATGCACCTATGAAACAAGTTTAATGGTCAATTTTTAGTTATAAAAACCATTCCATGTAGTTCCTTATTGGCTATATGTTGTGGAAAAGGACTTTAAATGCCTTAGCAAATGAAAAAAGGTGTAGCAAGTAAGAAAATTCCATTATCTCTTTCAACTATCCCTAAATTTCTTGAATAAAATGGCTTAACATGTTCACCATTACTACAATAAACACTTTCCAAAATCAACTAGAAAGCAACTAGAAATTAACTAGAATGTTCATTTTTGGTTTAGGAATAACTCAAGGTACCTTCAAAAAAATTAGACATATAGTCTAAAATCGTATGCAATAACTAAAGCAATTAAATATCCATTCACACTTCACCAAAATATTGATGTAAAACTTGCCATATTTATGCAACCTTCATTATGATGTCACAACAAATGTAGAATATAACTAGCTTAAACCTCTTTGAATTGGGGTCTTTAACAAGACTTAACATACTATGGGGTGTTCACATGTGGCAATAAGCTTATAACAAACTTAAGTCAAAAGACCACAAGAAAATCATGTTTTCTTTTGTCATATCAATTCCAAATTCACCATTCAAGTCATGTAAGAAACTATTATTAGACTTATTTAAAACATTTTCTTCAATGAAGTTTAAATAAAAATATTTTGATTAAAATACTAGGCATTAACTAGAATAAGTAATATTTCACAATTATATGAAAATATAATTTTTGAAACGACATTTACAATGCATTAGGTAAAAACTCTTTTTTTTTTGTGGAAATACCACATTTGACTTGCAAAGGATTATTCTTCCCAATAGTTGTCAATAATTAACCAAACTCTCAAAATTATTTTAAAATTGTAAATCTTAAACAAGTTAGAAGAAAAAACATTATTTCTTAGGAACTTAACCATAATGATTAATTTTCTTACTAAAAATGGAGCCATAGAAATGACACAAATGGTGGTATGTTTACAAATGAAACTTTCAAAACAATGGACCCTTGATAGCTCTATGTTAATAATGTAAAACCAATGTTGGTTGGTTGTGGATTTTTTTAATAATCGTTGGGTAGTTTTTTTTTATCGTAAAAATCAGGGTGCCAATTAAGTTATCAATATTATAGGTAATATCATGTGATTATGCATAAAGGTAGGTTATAAAAAATTGGTTGATAAACATTGATTATCCTATTACTCATTGACCATTTATAATATTTTATTTTTAATTTGAATTTTCTTTTTTTTCTTTATATCATAAACATGTTTAGCATTTTAGGATTGATAACTTATACTAGAAAAAAAAAATTATTTTGCAACCAAATTTTCCAACTAGTTTCTACCTTACACAACTAGTTCTTAGTTTATGTCATATATTATTTGGATGTAATCTTTTGATTATGGATAAGGGCAAGTTATCAAAAATTGGTCAATAAATGTCAGTTATTCTACCAATTATTGACCATTTATAAGGTCTTTTAATTTTTAATTTAGTTTTCAATGTTTAAAATTGATAATCTACAAGCATGATAACTACATTATTAAATTTTGAAATTTCAACACCATGTGATTAAATTATTAATTAAATAAATAAATAACTAATTGGTAGGTTGTAAATACCCAAGTTAGTAACATGTTTGAAACTCAATAACTTACCAACACCTTAATATAGAAGGAAACAAATGTTAGAATTTTTTTGTTAAAATATTATGTAAGTTAATTGCACCCATGAGATATTTATTGACCACCACCCAAAATTATGAAGGTTAATAATATGTTAGAACTAATTAGTTCACATTTTTAGGTTGTGGTTAAATAAATTAAAATGGTTTGCGAACGATAGTTTGATATTGTTCAGGACTAACTAATCCTTATAAAAAACTTGATTAAATTTTATAATATCAAAGGGAAAATTGTATAAAGCAAATTGTGAGTGCCAAAAAAATTTCATCAATGTTTTGTCTTCCAATTGATAATTTCCTTGCTTATTTTTGCAAAATCAATCAACCATCCTTACCTTTCAAAAGAATATGGTCATGTAATCACAAAATGTAATGAGAGTTGAGTTCATTACCAAACTCCAAAACACATAATTACAATCTTCACTTTTCCCTAAAGCTTTGCAAGATGTAAAAAACTATGCAACATGTATGAAAGGTAACGTGTTAAAACTACTAATTTATGTAATCTTTGATATGTAAGTATTTGTATCACATATAAGGTGAAAATATCATAAAATAGACATAGAAAGTAAATTTGCAATGTGAAGATTGGGGTCTTTGATTACTAAACATCAAAATACAAGTCATTGAAGCAAAAAAAAAAAAACCATTTTCTTTGGATATGATATAGTATAATGGGGTACTTTTAAAGTAATGGATTTGATGCCAACTATTGTGGATTCTAAAAGAAAACATGAAGCAATTGGAGTTGTGTCATAATTGAGAAGGATTTAATTTGGCTTTGTCAATATTGATGTATTGAATGTTTTAATTCTTTTTGGTCATATCTATGAATTGCATTTTCATTGTTAAAAGAGAATTTGAACCCTTGAAATGTCACATTATTTTGGTCTAACATTTTAAATACTTTTACTTGATTCAAATGCATTGAAGAAAATCATTCGAAGTCTTGACATTTTTTTGCCATTTTGGGATCATTACCAAAAAAATATTTTCATGTTATGATGTAAATCTTTGTCACTTTAGATACTAAACAACATGTTTTGCAATCCTTCAATTTCAAAGCCTTTTTCATGGTAATTAAATTTTGGCCCTCATTTTCTTAAAACAAGATCATATTTTTGTCAAAGAAATATTGTTAATGAACTCTTTTCCTTTAAGGCCTTGACAAGGTCAAACAAATCAACAAACATATCTTTGGGTTTGTACATTAAGGTAAGGAAATTTAAAGCAAGTCCAAAAATATGATGACCTATTGGTGTGTGTGAGCACCTTTAATTGTCTATCGTAAAATATTGTTTGCCCATCCCACAAACATGTACATCTTTGATATTGTTGATGTGATTAGTATCAATTAATAAAGGGCAATAGCGAAGACATTTTTCCTTTTAGTGATGGACCTCTTTGATTGGTTCACCACCCAAAAAAAAATAAATATGATTTTTTTTTGCAAATATATTAACTTATAAAAAATCATAAGCCAAAGATGGTTTTTTTGGAATTTCAAATGGATGTGGGCCATAGTAAAAAAAAATCCAAAAAGGGGGTGCATGTGATGTTTTAAGAGCTTTTAGATGGTCTGTTTGACCTTGAATTTTCATAGAGATTTGGGTGAAGTTTTGATCAATTAAGTGCATGCATTTGGCATTTAGTTCATGAAACAAATTGCTACCACTTAAAACTACACCATGAGAGGTGAAAATCATAAGAGGGAATCAAGGAGCTAATTCTTGAAACTCATTTATGGATTAACCTAGGAAATCTATCATTGAGATATTTTCAAAATTGCCACCCATTTTCAAGGATCTTCACCAACACATTCCAAAAGTTGGAAAGTTTATTTCATATTTGAAGAACCACATATTGGCTTGAATTTTATTTTTATCAGTACAATCTTAAGGTTCAAGTGTTATCAAAAGTTACACATCTTCTAAACTATTTTTTTTTAAAAATTGAATACATGATAAAAAGTGACATATCTTCCAAAAACTATTTTTCAAGCATACACATGATTACAATCTATGAAGTTTTTGATTAGTTCACCTTAAATGATTTTTTTTTTTTTAATCTTATTTTTTAGATGTTTGTAATGCACCCACTTATATTGTTTACAAGTTTGAAAGGATGACAAACAATATGGGATAAGCTTTTGGAAAGGAATACTAGAATGAATTACCATAATCGTAAAAGCGACTTACCATAATTGATAAGACTTCGGGCTCCATAAACTCTCAATGGGCTACTTTGCAATAGACAATAGAGCAAGAGTAGGCAAATTGGAAAACCATGAAATTATCTTTAAACATGACTGATAAGTAGTTCAAAATGGCAAAAGTGAAGGTGGAGAGACTAGAAAACCAAAATGAGGCGCTTATTGAAAAAATGTAGAAGCACTAAAAGGACTTGCAACAATTGATCGAAAAAATTTAATTGCTATTGTAAGAACAAAAATATGTGAAACAAAACCTAGACATGACTTTAGAGGACATGGAAGCCTTAGAAAGGGAGATGAAAACACCAAGACAAAAGGTTGAACTAGCCGACCTTTACCACTGCCGGATGAAGGAATTCAACAACTTAAAGATGGAGTATGCCTTCACGAAGGTCAAACTCTTGATTTACTAGTAAAGGAATAAGAGGGGCCAAGCCAAACAATGGTGATTGCACAAGGAGGAGGTTAGGGAGATCATCCAATAAACATTTGAGATTTACCAAAAGGACAAGGAATTTTACCAACAACATTTGGAGGTTTACTAAAAGGTAATGCCTCACTTAGTGATGCCCCCTTTTGATTTTGACAAGGCATGAACGCCATCTGGATCTACTAGTGAATCTAGCACGCAATGAAATGAGGAGAAAAGTGAAGGAAGTTAGATGCAAATGAATTTTTGTCACACTTTTGTATGTAGAAGTTTTAATAGTTTTTGGTTCTTCATATGTTGTGAATATTTGGTTTTTTGTATGCAAAATTTTCTTCCTTATATTTGCTTCATGTTTGTTTTTATATAAAGTTTATGAAGTTGTCCTCCCAAGTTTTGATAGGCTTTTGTGTAATTTTTTTTGCTTATCTAAGGAGAATAAAAAGATTATATCTTCTACTCCTTTATTTTATTCATTTCAAAATTTGATAGTTCACTTGGTGGCCTTACCATCACACACAAGCCAAACATTGTAACTTCTTGATGTTGCAAGTTTCAAGCCTTTCAAAACCACATTTAAAGTTTATAGGGATGTGTAGACATTAATCAACAAGGGTGTTAGGAGAAAAGATTTGGCATAATGGGTATTTGTATTCCTCCAAGTTCGGGCCATGGGATTCTTGTGAATTCAAGTTTGCCCATGGCTTGTCTGTGCACCAAAAGCAAGGGTGGTAAAAACCCAATTTTTTCCGCCCGACAAATCGGGTTTAAGGTTTAAATGAATAAAACCTGATTTGTATCAAAACCATGGTTTTATTCCGGGTAACATTAATCGAGGCCATGTGCACCTGGTCCCAGTTTTCAAGCCTAGGTACAGTACACCAACAACGAAACTACCAATTGCCCTCCTCTGAAGTTCAGAGTTCTGAACACGGAGTGGGTTGCCAGGTTACCGTTGCCTTCTTTCGCAGTCCGCACCCTATTAAAACCCGATTTTCAAAATAAAACCCGATTTTGTGTGATCTCAGAC
>Ga0116231_10002485_pt1 | contig 38601 bp, 31 predicted proteins | sample S1TSphgellanicum_2_FD_89695 | JGI IMG/M metagenome (GOLD analysis project Ga0116231, IMG submission 89695) | Host-associated microbial communities from peat moss isolated from Minnesota, USA - S1T2_Fd - Sphagnum magellanicum MG | ecosystem: Host-associated > Plants > Peat moss > Unclassified...
AAAATAAAATAAAATAAAATAAAATAAAATCCCACTGTACTGGAGGTGCTGTATTGTTTTATAAATATGAGATATTCTCAGAATACAGTAAGAAATTTCTCAAAATACTTTACAGAATAAGAAATTTACCACAGGCTCCAACTCGTCCAGGTAAGACAAATGCCATCTTTATGATATAGAATTGTGAATTATGCCAAAGTTACAATTGCACACTCTAGGTTAGATCTTTAGCTTGCCCAAGACTTTGCAATTATATGCATGTTTAGTGCCAAACTTCGGATGAGAATATAGAAACTTGGAGATTGACATTTCAACAAGGGATAATTGCAAGTGGATCACACCATATAACATGACTACCTTAGCCTAGGTTCAGTTTCCACATTCACAAAACAAATAATTATTTATTTTCAAAAAATGATTTTAATTTTTTTTTGAAATTATTATTATTTTCATCACATTTTATAATATTGGGATATGAGTAGTGAAATTATTCAGAATACAGTCTATGATACTTACAATGATTTTCAACATGTCAAATTCATATTTTCATAAAATTTCATTTCTCTATTTTGAGGATTATTTAATGACGAATCTGACCTTCGGGTAAGGTACTTGTCCTTTGTGGAAGGTATGCGAAAGTTCCTTGAGATTGTTTTGTGAAACACAAGAGCACTCATTCAACAAAAGTTTTTTAAAACAACTCATTACTAAAGCTGAACCAATTTATTAAGTTCATTCATGAAATTATGTTGCTGGAAATAATGGAAAGAATGGAAATGAATAATTTCCATCCCCCATTTCCATTTCATATGCAACATCTTATCTTGTGTGCATCACACAGGGCTGTTCAGCACCAAAGCACGAAGCCTATAGTAGGTTTTTCCTTTTCAATTTGAGCTCCACGTTTCTACACACTACCAGTGACCAACAACTATTTTTATTTTTTCTTATGGTTTTCAATAATTTATCATTATTTATGTCAATGCCAAATTTATTTTTTGAGGAGAAAAAAACACACTTTTCAAATTTTTGGCGATGATTTCATTTTATTTTCAGTGGTAATATAATAGTCATTTTTTTTTTCAAAGGTTGATTACATAAACCATTAAAATTGGGTCAAATTCTTGCCAGATTTTTCTTCCTTTTTCTCGCTCCCTCTTTTTTTCCTCTCTTTTCATTTGCTATGCAGCTAAGTTTGAATTTTGTTTTCCTTTTTTCTTGGGTTTTTGAAACCTAGTTTCAAATCTCTACACATGATGCTTCAAACAACAAAGAGTCCATCAAAACAAACAGTTCCTCCTCTTGTGTGTATATACTTAAACCTTTAATGATTTTTACAAACCTTTTTGGACATTTTTGTTGGACAATAATAATAGCACGCAGATAGATAGATAGAATGTTGTGCTGGATTTTTGCTCCAATTTCACTTGCAAGTGTTGTTATTAGCAGAGGAAAGAATGCAAACTTGTGTTTCTCTCTGTTTTAAATAAATTATGTTACATCATCTTTGCTTCAATTGTTGGGAAATGGGTTGAATGTAAGAATGGGAGTCTGTTGAAACCAGTTCTTTTTCTACTATGCAGCAAAAGATCTGTTGTCTGATGCAAATCTATGTCAGTGAAGCTTATGTGATATTTGAGAGAAACTTTGTGCCTATATGAACTAGTCTGTTTCCATTCATTGTTCTTGTTGTGAATTGGACAAAAAATCCATCATTTATAAGAGAGAGAGTAAAAATATTAATATGTTATTATGATTTTTTTTTGATATTTTTCTTTCGGGAGAAGATTGCAGATATTTTTTTTAAAGAAGGAAGATATAATCTACTGTTGGTTTTCGGGTTTTTGCAAGTACAAAAATTTCACCCCAGAAAAGAAATTGGGACCCTCGAGCAGCGCTTGTTTTCCTAGTGGTTTTCAAACTAGAAATTATAGCACATCCGAGAAACAACCGCTTCATGACAATGGAGGTCAGAACTCTTAAATGTTATTTTAGCTACTATTGGTTTTCGAGTTTTTGCAAGTGCAAAAATTTCACCCCAAAAATTTTTTGTCGAAAAACAAATCAGGCCGCGGGGTGCAAAAATACCATTTTATTTTTTTTTCACAATGGAGAATTTTTTCCATTTGGAATATGAAAAAAAAATCTAGATTTTTTTTTTGTTCTCGCAATTTGGAAAAGCGAAATTCGTCACATTGAAAAACCCAATCAATGATATCGGCATTTTGTTGATGTGGTTTGGTTATTTTTATTTGTCAAAAAAAATTATATTTTTTCAATCAATTTATTTGGTCTTCAAAGAAAAAAAAAATAGAATTTTTTTTTAATTTATGGATTAATCAAAACATTTTTGAATTTGCGACAAAAAAAATTATTTTTTGATTTCCAAAAAAAAAAATGGGACCCCGGACCAACGCTTGTTTTCCTGGTGGTTTTCAAATTAGAAACTATAGCACATCCGAGAAACCCCTGCTTCATGACAATGGAGGTCAAAACTCTTAAATGTTATTTTAGCTAATGTTGTCTTTCGGGTTTTTGTAAGTGCAAAAATTTCACCCCAAAAAAGAAATTGGGACCCGAAACCAGCGCTTGTTTTCCTGGTGGTTTTCAAACTAGAAGCTATAGCACATCCGAGAAACAATCGCTTCATGACAATGGAAGTCAGAACTCTTAAATGTTATTCTAACTAATGTTGGTTTTTGGGTTTTTGCAAATGCAAAAATTTCACCCCAAAAGATAAATTAGGACCCCGGACCAACGCTTGCTTTCCTAGTGGTTTTCAAACTAAAAACTATAGCTCATCTGAGAAACAACCGCTTCATGACAATGGAGGTCTGAACTCTTAAATGTTATTTTAGCTAGTGTTGTTTTTCGGGTTTTTACAAGTGCAAAAATTTCGTTCCGAAAAAGAAATTGGGACTCGGGAGCAACACTTGTTTTCCTGGTGTTTTTCAAACTGGAAATTGTAACACATCCAATAAACAACCGTTTCATGACAATGGAGGTCAGAACTCTTAAATGTTATTTTAGCTAGTGTTGGTTTTCGGGTTTCTGCAAGTGTAAAAATTTCGCCCCAAAAAAAAAATTGGGACCGAAGACTAGCGCTTATTTTCCTAATGGTTCTCAAACTTGAAATTATGGCACATCTAAGAAAACAAACATTTCATGATAATGGAGGTCAAAACTCTGAAATGTTATTATAGCTAGTGTTGGTTTTCGGGTTTTTGCAAGTGCAAAAATTTCGCCCGAAAAAAGAAATTGGGACCCAGGACAGGACCAACGCTTATTTTCTTGGTGGTTTTCAAACTGGAAACTATAACACATCCGAGAAACAACCACTTCATGACAATGGAGGTCACAGCTCTTAAATGTTATTCTAGTTAGTGTTGTTTTTCGGGTCTTTGTAAGTGTAAAAATTTTGCCCCAAAAAAAAAATTGGGACCCATGACCAACGCTTGTTTTCCTGGTGGTTTTCAAACTGGAAACTGTGGCACATCTGAGAAACAACCGCTTCATGACAATGGAGGTCTGAACTCTTAAATGTTATTTTAGCTAATGTTGTTTTTCGGATTTTTGCAAGTGCAAAAATTTCGCCCCAAAAAAAAAATTGGGACCTGGGACCAGCACTTGTTTTCCTGGTGGTTTTCAAACTGGAATTTGTAGCACATCCGAGAAATAACCGCTTCATGACAATGGAGGTTAGAACTCTTAAATGTTATTTTAGCTAGTGTTGTTTTTCGGGTTTTTGGAAATGCAAAAATTTTGCCCCAAAAAAGAAATTGGGACCCAGGACCAGTGCTTGTTTTCTTGGTGGTTTTCAAACTGGAAACTGTAGCACATCCAAGAAACATATTTGGATCAACATATTTCTAGAGGTTTGAATAACAAATTACATATGATCGTGTCCGACTGACGTTGGAATGTCATTTCACATGTGCAGAGATTTTATAATGAGCTCAAGTATATTGTGAGCATTGGAATCAAACTGGCTGGTGTAGCCATCGTCGTGAACCAAAAGATGATGAAAGCAAAAGTTGAAGGAGTGGAGATGGAGGTGGCCCAAATTGGGTAACACGTGGACCATTTGGGGAAGCTAGTGGACCAATTGGGGCAGCGGGTGGACCAATTGGAAAAAAAGATGGACGAGAAGTTTGAGCGCATGGAAGAGAAGTTTGAGCGCATGGAGAAAAAGTTTGACTGCATGGAAAAAAAGTTGGACAACTTGTTGAGTCACAAATCTCGGCCCTATAGTCATTGGCGTCAATGAAGAATTATTGTGAGCTACAAGCACACGCCATGGTGATCCTTCACAATCTGTAATACCTGCATTCATTCTGGATCATTTTGGATGTAATTGTGTACCCTAAGAACCTCTCTCCTCCTCATTAGATATTCCTTTTGTAATGTGCCTTTTGACATTTCTCTCTTTTGTTCATCGATGGTCTTTTAGATAGATTATTGGAGTAAGTAGCGTGCATTCTATCAAGTTGGAAGTTGGAACTTTCTTTTTGTGTCATGTTCTTAACTCATCTACAACTACATGTACCAAATTGAAATAAATGAAAGCTTGGTGGTGAGGAGGTTATGACAACACCAATGTGAGGTCCAATGTGAGGAGTGAAGAAACCCTGAATAGCAAGGAGGCGAACAAAACCTCATCACCAATGTGAGGAATGACATGTGTGTAAGGAATTCATGAGTCTTTTTAGTTTGAGGAAAATTCCACTGATAAGACATTTGTGTGTGTTTCCTTGAGTATTAGCAAGTGTCAACTTTTTGTTGTGAGTAGAATATTCACAACATACTTTACATCAAAGTGAAAAATTAGGTCAAACTTGTTAAATAACCTTCAAATATGTGCTCCCAAATGTAATTTTATTAATGTTGAAACACTACCGTATCCAACAAAGACTATTGTGATTTTTGTGTGAATAAATCTACTATTTTCTTGAGAATTAAACGTTGACACTACACCAAAACATGTTATACATTATTTCACATATGACTAATAATGTATGACATTCATCATTACATGACTATGTAATAAAATTCAACTTATGGCTTTTGCCACTAGTAATATTGTATTTCTTAATCAGGTTCAAGAACAAACTGTCAAATAATTAATTAAATTTTAAATTTTAACTTTGACACTTGGTTTTTGAGTTCTGAAATTTTCAACAGGTAATGGTCATAAAAAATAAGAAACACATTCCAATAAGTTTGTGAAACAAGCTAGTGTGTCTATGCTATTTTAATCTTAAGTTCTTGACCTTGAAGGTAGGTCTGTGGTTCAAACATCATAGTTGAAATTTGTAGATTCTTAATTTTATAAAAAAATTGGGCACAAGTAATTAATTATTTTTCAAAAATTTAGCAAAATGAAAAATAATTTAATTTGTGTTGAAATCATTCAAGTACTATGGTAGTATTTTATCCCATTTGTCATGTGACTTTTATAATTATGTAGTAAAAAAATGATTTTTATTATTACAACAACAAAATATAATTAAATAATAAATATCCATCAATTTAGGAAATGTGCACATGTTTAATAATAATAAAGTCACATGGACAATCTAATTAAACCTATTTATTAACTTAGCTCGGTAGGTAAATAAGCCTAGGTAGGTAGGTAGGTAGGCCTAGAAGGAAAGATAGATAGGCTTGAGCTAAATTAATAGGTAAACTTATGTGAGTGAGATATTATTTATTTTGTTGGTCATAAGTTTTTTTTATTAGCTCATCCTAAGTGGTATTTGCACTTTGAATATTTTTAATGTATGTACTATGTGTAAACTATTTTTTCATTTAATTACATAGTTTATAAAGTTGAACTTATTGACAAAGGATATGGGATAATTTTATAAAAGATAAACATTATAACATTATCCCACATTCTTTGTCATATACAAAAATGACCTACTTATTTATTCATTTTTCAACCTCCTATTACCCAAACTATTGAGCTTAACCTAAGCTTAAAAATAAAATAATATATATGTAGGTAGGTATAATATGTAGCCTACCCACCTTACCTTACCCTATAACATACCTACCTAGATAGCTTAATTAGCTACCTATTTAACATAGGTTATGTAGGTAGGTGGTTAAGTAAGTAACAAAATTAAACATAATGTAATAACATAATGGAAAATATTTCATTCAAAAAAAAAATTATGAAAAAATGAAAATGACCACAAAAAAGATTGCAATGCTTGAATCCCTTGTCATCATTGGTTCAATTTAATTGTCATCATACCTAGGTAGGTAGACTAGGCTAGATAAATAAATTAACATAAGCAAATAGTCATGTAACTTAAGTTAAATAGATTAAATAAATAAGTAGGTGGGTAAGTAAGCATAGGTAAATAGGTAGGAAGTAGGGTTAAATAGGTTGCAGGCTAAGCAAGTAGGTGGGTAGGTAAGAATAAATAAATAAGTAGGTAGCCTAGGTAGGCTTACATACCTATTATTAGTCCCAACCTATGTTTATATCCCTAGACATATACCTTTACACAATATATTTTAATATATCCTTAATAAACCTTAATATACATCTAAGGACTATAGGTACATCTCATCATTGTGACCAATATTTGGTTATCTTTGTAACAAATGTGATATGTGATGGGCTAAATGGATGAGGAATCATTCATAATTCATTCACTTGGAAAGATTAGTTATCATGAATTGCATCCTAAGTTGTAACTATGACCAATGGAAGAAATGACTATAGTCATACAGTAACAATAATTATTACAATGCATTTTACATGTCATATACAACTACATAAATAGTATTATGCATTAATAAAAAAATGGTCAAATTATGAATACCATGCTTTGACATAGTGTGAAAAGAGTAAGGACATCTATCATTTGTTTCTATATATGTGAGAGGAAGGAAACATTACAAATTATTGGTTATAGAAGTATGTATCCCAAGTTATATTATAGTCTTTACAATTGTCATGCCCTATTATATGAACTATCATGTGTGGAAGTGAATGTACACAATTCATGTTTGTAATGTGGTCCTTGGGAGGAAAAGATTATATGTGTTTCTTGAGAAATTTGTGATAGAAGAATCCTTTGTCAAAAAGAAATGGACCAAAATGAGAACAATTTTTCAAGGTATGATCCACGCTATCATCTTTTCATTTCAATATTGGTGAGTAGTATGTCTATGACACACAAGCAAAAATGTGATCAAATATAGTTAATAATTCCTAAATGTGCATCTGGAAATAGGTGTGGATGTGTTTTGATGTTTCATACATGTGAAAACTCATAAGACTTTGTTGATCCCTTGAATTCAAAGAAAACTCTTATTTACTAAAGAAATTAGAACATGAATTAGAATTCAATATGTGAAAATGAAGTGAGTTTTGGGATTTTCAATAGCCCAATTTCAAAAATTAAAATATGCTAGATTTGCATATTTGTTTCCAATATTTAGCCAAAAATATAAAAGAATGCTTAAATATGTTTATAAGAAGAAACCATGTTGAAAAGCTTGGACAATAATGAAATTATCAAAAATGATTCATTGGCCTTTGCATTAAAAAGGAGGCCTTGGTCTAATAACCAATGTTGTGCTTGTATATGGATTTTAATATATCAATTGGGTAATTATAAATGTACTTTATTATTATTATTATTATTATTATCATGTGTAATAGTATAACATTGAACATAGATAAGTGCAAGTGTAAAATTGTGTAAGGCCATTTCATTTCATGTAAAACATTAAAAAAATCATGCATACATTTACATAGTCTTACACATCATGTAAAACTACCTAAAATAATTTAAATAACTAAAAGAAAAAGGTTCACATTGTCAACATTAGGTACCTCAACCATGATTCACAACACAAAAAGCCCAAAGTGAAGACTTGTGGTTATATGTTGCCTAGAACTTAGAACTTGTCTTATTTATGCAAAATCAATAAAACTTTTGTCCATTGCAATTCTTTGAATGGCCAAAGTTTTAATGTCTATTGTAACACTTCTAGATGAAACAAAATTAGGTGCCCCTAAATGTAAGAACATATAAAGAGAAGGAAACATGAAAAAGTTTATTCAAGAAACTAAGTTTTTTTTTCTTCGTTTGGCAATGGGGCCTAAGGCTTCTAAGTTTGAATTCATACCTTTTGTTCAGTTGCCATAGTCTTACACATAAAACCAAAACATGCATCATGAAATTTTGTTTTCACATATTGTAGTACCTTTTCAAGTTCGACACAATAGTGTTGAATAATTAATATAATTTGAAGTTTTTGATTTAACACCACAGTTTTTGATTTTGAAAATTTCGACATATAATGATTAAATACAATAGAATCACAACAACTTTCACAAAATATTTGTTGTACTTCAAATTAAACCAATCAAAGACAGCATGGGTTCAGTGAGGCATTAGTTCGAATCTGGCTACCTTCACTGAATATTCAAGTTTTTCGACATAAAGATCTGCTTTTTTTTTAAAAAATTGGTAAAACTAAAAATAATATAATTAGTGCCGAAGCTAAAAAGGTATTACGGTATATTGTTGTAAAATACACCACTTATAAACAAGAATTGAAATTTTGTAGATAAATCTGTGGAAAGAAAACAAGGAAAGACAAAATAAAATATGCATATTCAAAAAATATTATGATCATTTCTCTTACAAAAAAATAAAAAGTTTTAACAAAATGGGCATATTACACCTCCCACTACCCGAATATTAAGATTACGATTGCAGAAAATAAAGGTATTGCACTTCCCATTATCATCAATAACTATGGGTTTCTAAACAATAAAACAAGACAATGACAAAAAGGTGTGCAATATGACAAGGGGCAACTCACTCAAAATAGACTCACTAATTAAGGTTGTAACAATGTTAAGAGTTGGAAGGTGACCACAACACAGTCACTTACAGTTACAAAAAATGTAGATTAAGAGAAAGAACATGGAAAAACTTGCCCTAAAGCTCGTTATGCAAGATAACAATATAAAGAGTTGCAAAACAATCACAAACAAGGAGAACAAAATTGATAAAAGAAAAGGGAAGAAGTAAGAAGTTCTCTTGAAATAACTTGTTGGAGGTTTTAGGAACACAAAGTGTCAAGACAACAACAATAACACCACTAGCTACATTGCAAAAGACCTAAACAATTGAGAACAACACGGGGGAAATCACAAGACCACACTAAAAAACAATATGCAAAATATCATGCTTCCATATCTAACTTTTTTTTCTTTCTTACCTACCCTCTTCTTTTCCTAAACCCTACCATTTGTCCCTTGTTTGGTTGAACCAACTCCACTTCCATGGACAAATCATCTTAATTCTCAAAGAAAATAAATAAAGAAAAAATGCAATGTGCATATGTAGAGGGTGTTTTGTATTGTGTTGATTTGTTCATTTTTTCAAAATGGGGTTGTAATGAAATGAGAATATTGCATCTCCAAAAGTCATTGAATACTATGATTTTGTATAAAAATGAAGGTATTACATCATAATTTACAATTACGCAGTAAAAATAAATATACATGGCATCATGTAAGCTTATTTCAAAATGATATGCAACATATGTGCAAGTGTAAAAATTTGGGCTTGTAAATGTAAATGATTCATACTTACACACACAACATTGGTTTTAACTAGGGTCAGCAAGTTTAAGGTGCTAAAGAGGTTCTTTGGCCAAGTAGAATTTAGTTCTAGAGTATCAAGGCCAAAGGTTCACAATTTTGTTAAAATTGGAATTAGATCATGACCATTGAAACAGCCTCTTGTTGAAATTGGGACTATGACCTGGACCATGCTATTAGCTTTTTTTTTAAAGAGAGTTTTTAGTCTCTAGCTAGCTAGGTGTAAGCTTTTTTTTAAGTGCCAAAGCAAAGCCTTACTTCTTAGGTAAGTTTTCAGTTCTAAGTGGTTGCCCATGATTAATAACATGTAATCTTTTGTCTTGAGCTCAATGCACTAGTTGAACAAAACAAATAATGCACATAATTTTGAGTTTGAGTTGTGTTTAATGAAGATAGAACCTGACTTGATCTTTTCAACTGGAGTGGACTCCATTAAATGTTCTTGAGAAATCTTCAATATTGAAGATATCACAAAACCAAAAAATCGTTTTTAAAATTGCACTAAAGGTTCAATAAAACCAAAAATATTCTAAAACCAAAGATTCTTTCCAAATCAAGAATCAGTTAACCCTGATTTTAACCAATGTCAGGCGGTTCTTTACCTTTAGGAAGAATCTCCAATTCCAGTTTTAAAAATAAAATAGAACTATCTTGGTACCAATCTCCCCATTCACACATAAATGAAACAAGGAATCTAGTTTTAGGTTTGGTTCATCCAAAAAAAAACACAAAATGGTTTCAATTCCAGTTCCAAAAACCCAATTCCTATCCAATTTCAGTTCTAAAATCTGGCTTAGATCAATTTCCCACCCTTTGCTAGTTTAGCTTGGCCATAGATGTACTCTTGGGGAAGTAAATTTCACACCACTAGAGTGGTATCCTACAATCAAAGAATAATGGAAAACCACACTAGAGTTATTAGGGTTCAATAGAGGTAATTGATCATCAAGATGGGTGATGTTTCACTTAGAAATAAAGTCAAGCATTTTGCACCTACAAAACCTACATTGTGGTTTCAGTCAAAGCAAAATGAGCACAACCAAGATCAAAGTATGTTGAATGTTTCCAAACCCATATCGAGTTTTCCTCCAGTCATGAAGTTGCAACACTTTAACAGCATATCTAGTTTGCAATAATCAACAAGAAAGACATCAGGGTATGGAATTCAGTACAAACCAGGGGGCTGAAAACTCTTTCTACGAAGGCTTTGAAGAACATGAAAACAATTTACCACATCTGTACTTGAAACAAGTAACTGATGTTAGTGAGTTTGAATATGAATGTCGGCACCTTGTGTGTGTGGGTGCATGTATGCTGCTTGTGTGTGTGTGTGTATGTATATATCTACAAAATAATCTCAAGAACTGTACAGTGATCAGAAGTGATCACTGTACCCAGAGAGAAGAATTTGGGGACAGAGCTGAAGGATTGTTATTATCATCTTAACATCAAACTAAGAGAGGCCTCGCTTTTTTTATCTCACTGTAATAGTCCCCAGCTTCTGTAGTAAACCTACAAAGTCTTTCTCTCAACAGAATATGAACACACTGAACTTTGCAGCTCATTCAAATATAGCTGCAAATCAATTTAGGGGCAGATTTCTAAGGTTGAAACTATTAAAGATATGCAGAGTTGGTGTGGACTGGTGTGGTGAGTGGAAGTGGGTCTGCTTCACAAAACAAAGATTTTGTCAGACAAAGCTTATGATTGTGAGCTCATTAGCACTGCCAACTTGATGAGTGAAGTACAACTAAACTGCCTGCTGTTCACTTTTGCTTGAAATCTAGTTACACAGAAATGATTGATAGACACACTTATAAACCCCACATCATGATTCTGGCAGGAGAAAAATGTTTACCACTGGCCAGGGCCTCATTCTGCACCCTTGGTTTTGCTGATGCTTCAGGCAATGCTTTCAATTGCCGACGTGCTCTTCGAGCTGACCGTAATATCCTCTTCATGGCTTCATAGCATACCAAAAACACTGCTGATGCTGGAACCTGCTGACAAGTTTGTAAAGTTTAGCCCAGAGTTGGTCTAAAGTCTGGTCATACTTGAATTTTGGAAATTAAAATGCAAAACAAATTGGCTCATGTTCCACCTTTCTAATGCAATGATACAAGGATAATGAATAAAATCCATATAACCATAACCCTCAAGGTTATCTAAGCCCAATTGGACACCTCAAGTCTCACATACTACAAACAAGTTCAAACAGTATGCAGCAGCACCTTGTAGAGAACTCGGGCTAGAATACCTCGACCAAACCCCTTCAGTCCCTGCAAGCATGTCGAAATGAAAATGTTTTCCATGTCAAAGAGCATGGTATATATCTAGAGGAAAATGCTGTAATTGAGCACATAGAGTACACAAAGCACAAGGACTGCAGAAGCTGTTGCAAAGGCAATTAGCAACACACAATGTTTGAAACGAATGAGTTTTTACCTCTTCCATCCAAATTTGCTTTGCTATGGATCGTAGTCCACCATGGACCACATTTCCACCTCGTGTTTGAGTCATCACCCTGGTCTTGACCACATCCAATGGATTTGTCAAACTGCTGGCTACAGCCCCAGCAACCTGTCTCAGAGAAATTCCCCAGAAGAGGTATCAGTAACAGAGAGTACTCCTAATTGCTTGTACACTCAAATCCGCAAACAAACTTAATTTGTCAAAATCAAATAGGCTTTGGGAGAGAGGACCTACTGCACCCATCCAGAGATCATTGGCCATGTGTTTGCCTGATTTCACAGCTTGTTGACCTCCTTCCTTCTGGAGCCTTTGTGAACGCAATTTTTTCAACATCTCAAATACTGTGAACTGCACAGCTGAGTAAGGAATGTCTCTGGCTATCTGTAGACACAATTGGGTGGTGCTCAGAAAGAAAACCTGAGAGTGAACAATTCAAGCCTTCCAATTGTCTCTGCTGGATTTGTTCAGAGGCAAATTGATGCAGGAGAAGCATATCAAAGGAAACTAAGCTAATTGACAGCTTGGAAGAATTTAGCAAGCTTTGCAGACAGCTCCATATGTGACCTATACCCAAGGGTACTTCAATACCAATTTAGGCGAAGATACACATCATCTGCAATCAGTGAAGCTCATATCAAGGTATCCAGGCATAGTCAATTACCATGGAAGAGTACCCACAGTAAAAGCCTCGGATACCTTCCTTTGCCCAAAGCTGGCTTGTAGCCTCAAAAACATTCCTGCAGTCCGCCACCCAAACCCGCTCAATTTGAATGAGATTTGTCCTCGGGTGTATGAACTGATTCAACCTCAAATTGGGCACGTATGTGGCTGAGTCGCCTATAAGACTAGATTTCAGTCTCATTGTTGTTGCACCTCTCACTGCTTGCTAACTCACTGCTTGCTAACCCTAGGGTTTGAAAAATCTGAATCTTATGCATCAAACCAGAAGATGCTACAGCAGATCTGAAATCAAATTTGTTTGAACTTTTTGATTTTATTTTAATCTGAAACAATCTAGACAAAAGAACATGAGGCAGAAATGTGAAGTCTCACTTGTAAACAGCAGCTTGAACACGCTGCTTGATGACCTCTGGAGGGACACGGACAATGCTGGCAGTGACATTCCCCAGAGCAGCTGCAAGGACAGGAGCAAACTGATGTAATGGTGTGCTTTCAAGGGCGTTCTTGGAGAATTCATATCCCACTGCGAACACAGCCGATGACGGCGCCGAGACTGCGATCGATGCAAGAAAACCTGTGTAGAGACCTCCCAATCCACGCTCCTTCACCAGCCTTACCATACACTGGCTCAAGTTTCCGGCATATCGTCCCCTCAGTTCACCAGCAGCCTGCGCCCGCCATCAGCGTGCCACAGAACATGAAATTTCTCCAGGGGCATTGGCACCGACCCAATGCCTGCCAGACTTTTGTTTTTTGTAGAACAAGTCTTTAGACGACAACCCACCTGAAGAAGAGTCTTGGATGTGTCGAAGGGCTGCAAAATGATTTTGGAAAGCGTGGATGCTGTTCCTCCTGCCAAAAGATTCTCTACCCAGTCGCCTGCTTGGACTCCTCCTCCTCCTCCTCGCATAGGCATCTTGAAGTCAACCTGTCTGGGCCCAACCTGCTGGCGAACTATTGCTGTCGTACTATTCTTCGCCATGAGAACAGGCAGGGAGGGAGGGACTCCGAGGGAGGAGTGCGTGCAAAGTGGAATTTCTTCTCAGCTCGAGAGCCTTCGTCCTAAGTCTGAGAGTTCCAACTGTAATGCATCTACTGCTGGAAAAAATTAGGTGGGTAGACAGGAAACTTTGCTTACGATCCGAACAAGAACCTGATCTCAAAGGAACTTCAGGACCAACTGTTGCTACTCTCTCAAACTTTGCCAAATTCTCAAATTGCAGCCACTTTGCATTGCCTTCTTACGAGACCTACAGTATTATTCACTACCAACTGGGTGGTGCAGTTGCAAGTCAAGGCCTACCTTCCACAATCGACTAACTCTTGAGCTTGATTGCAAACCATTCTTTCAGCGCGAAGCATTGTACAGCTTCCTTTTCCACTCCCAATGTGATGTCGCAGACATTCAGCAGCTACTACTGCTCTATTCCAATACCCAGTCAAGGGACCAGCTCTCGACAAAAATGCCATGCTGCTGATCCAACAGCATCTGAAGTCTTTAAGACTCCACACACTCCCCCGCTTTGACAAATTGACTTGTTCCAAGCTTCACGGAAAGTTGACTCTTGCCCCAAAAAAAAAAAAAAAAAAGATCGAACTTGAAGGAAAAATTACTACTGTATCGAGAGTAGCTTCACGACAAGAATTTAAAACAATTCACAGAGCTAAAAACCAAAAAACCCCCCAATCTTCTGCAAAAAAAGAGTTATCCCTTTTGTTGTTGTGAAGATTTGTGACAACAAAACAACAGAAATTCAAATCCAACAACCTTTCGGAACTCAAGTCCGAACGTTTCTTTCTTGTTCTTGTTTTATTGAAGTTCTTTTCCTCTGGAAATCAAATTTGCTCTAACAATGAGAGAGAGAGAGAGAGAGAGAGAGAGAGAGGGAGAGTCTAGAGGCGGCAATGAGCGATGGGTGCACTGGGATTGCCAAATTACACCACTGCAATTGGAAAATTTTGGCACTTGGAAAAACTTGCACTCCTGCCTGCAACACGCAATCTGCGGACCCATTTAAGCAACTGCGGTCGAGACCCATTTGAGCAACTGTGATGGGGAATCAGAGGGATATTCCATCTTTGGCCGCACGGGATATTCGGAATCATGCTTCGAGTTTGTGCTCCGGCGGGAGAGGTCATTATCCGATGAGCATGTGAAGGAAGTGTGCTCGGTATCTGGTCTATGTCGTGTATCTGTATCCAGTCGCTTTCTTCGGTCCCATGCATCCTCCCAAGAGTCCGTACACAAACATTGTGCGACTGATGGTATAAGACCTTGACCAGAGATTAATTGGGAGGGACGCCACCTGCACCCGTTGGTTTCTCCTTGGCATCAGAGTACCTGAAATTAAGGTCCTGTGCAGATGCTGATTCCTGTTATGTGGAAGGGGCCAATTTTCTCATCGCCATTTAAACATTATTTAAACATGGTTTTTCTTTCTTTTTTGGCAATTTATATTCAAAAAATTTACCATTCGCCAACGCTCTGCCACATCATCAAAGCGGATTTTACACATTTAAAACGAAGTTATTACACCAAATTTTTAAAAAAATAAAATTAAAATTAGTCCTCAGCTGGCATTGAAAAATCAGAGTTAATAGATCATGAAAAATATTCATTGTCAAGGTGCATTGAGTTTAATGGCATATGTTCATTGTCGGAACAAATTTTGAAAGAGTCTAGAGATAAGAGAAATTGTTGAACTTCAAGGAGAGGTAGCACGGTGCTTGAGCCTTGGAGTTTGGACTCTAGAGGTTGCAACCTATAACTAGTTAGGGCTTGTAGCTTGTTATGACTCACAATACTATTCTTTTCCTTTTTATTGTAAGTTCTTGTGGTTGTTGATTCGTTAATGCAGCTTGATTGTCAATTCTTGTTTTTAATCATCTCTAATATATTAGGTGACAACATTCAAGTTGTTGTAATTTCTCACTTGATTCTTCCTTGCTTTGTAAGTTTGTAATGTGTAATTCATTCTTCGTTGTGTGCATTTCGGTTCTTGTACGTTCTCATTTGATTCTTAAACATGTGCATTATTAGTGTGAAGTTGAACCCATTGATTTTATTAAATTGTGACCATCAATTAGGTTGACATTGTGCATTTGATCATCAAACAAATTGATTTGTGTTTCAATTGGTGTTTGTGAAATCAAGTTTGCCTACATGATTCAATTATTAAGCAGTGCAAAAACCATACATGTTTACTTTTTTTTTCATTGTATGTTTATGCAATTGAATCTATAAGTGTTGGGGAGTGCTAATGTGAGGTTGAGCATGTTAATTTGTTTTAATCCAATTATGCACATGTTTTTCTTTGTCTCAACTCTTTGAATTCATTTTTTTGTCCTTATGATGATTTTTTTAATCTACTTTCAATTGTATTTTTATGTCTCCACAATTGTTTTTGTTATGGCCCCTTTTTAAGCCCCTTGGAAATTTCAAGTATAGATGTTTGTTTAATGAGATTTCTTGGGTTGGTGATATCATTGAAAATAACTCCCAAGGGAGTCTAATGGGAAGTTTATACTAAATGAAGCATATCCACATCATGTTGATTTCAAAAGTGAACTTTCACTTCAAGGAATTCCAAAAAAAAATGAAATTAAAAGTAGGAAGAAACAAAGGACTTGTGTTTGGTTTCAAAAATGCCTTGAGCAAATAGTATAGTTAATGAGGAAAAATTGTTGTATTCGATTAGTTTTAAATAAGATTGTGCAACAATTTATGCATGAAGGGAAAAAGAAATTGCTTTGATGTGTTACTATGTCTTATGTATTTAAAGAATGGAAACACATGAGTGATTATGAGTCTATGAACTCATTGTTATAAGTTATTCTAAACAAAAATTGTTTAAGAAGCATAATTGGTTTGATAACACAAGTTGGACCATGATTGAAATCTTGCATGACATTATAATTGCTACCACTACCAAGGTTGTTTCATCAACTAAGTGCATTTCCATGTCTTGTGATGAAGTCATTAATATCAATATTAGAACTAAATATAAAAACACATGCCTTATGTGATCCAAGATCAAATGTGTGTCCCCATTTTAATAACCCTTCAAAAAGTGGTCAAAGGTTCAAATGCAATTAATTTAACAAAGGTATTCAACTAGAATCTAATGATTAAGGGAGGGTAAATAGAAAAGGCCATGTAATCTAAATAAAATTTTATATTGCATAAACCTAATCGGGTGACTATTTTCCAAAGTGCCAAAATTAGAATGACTCAATAGTTTTTTTATGGTTATATGTCCCACATGCAATGCATTCAGTACATGGTTCATTGTACTATTTTTGTAATGCAAGTTTTGTTGAAGTTGAACATGGTGAATAGGTTCAAAAACTTGTTCTTTGAACCTTATATATTTATTTATTTTTAAGTCCCAAAATGCACTTGGAATTTTAATGTGAGCTTGTTAAGATCATGAAAACTAAGGATAATGTTATAATGTCAAAAAATGTGAAAACAAGATGGATCTTATGTTAATGCTTGTCAATAGAGTTTTGGGTGAATGTTGCACTTTAGTTGTTTAGATGGCATTTAATTCTACTAATACTAACTCCTCTACTAAGTTTAATTTGAATTTGTTATGAAAAGGTTTTGTATGAGCTTGTTGCCCATAAACACACTTGTGTGGTACCACTAGAGGAAACATATTACCAAAATCACACAAAAATTTGAACCAATTTAATTCCAAATTTTTATTTTTTTAATTTTCATCTTTTTATTTGTCTATTAAATTACACCATGTGGGCATTGTCTTTCCCACCTATGCACACACCTATGAAAAATCATGTGTGGATAGGTTGTTGGCATCCTATCATTCTACCATGATGAACCTAAACATGGTTTCATAGGTATTTTCTTAAGATTCATCATCTCATCCCTAACCCATTATCTTTAAGTGTCCTTGCACTTATACATATGTTTTCTCCTATATATCTATTCCAAACCAAAGGGTAACTTGGCACCAAGTGGTCATTGAGACAAAAAATGGCACGATAACTATATATTTGTGTTATTGGCTACAATGGCCCTTCTAGACTTCATGTTCTTGACCTGTAGAAATTGGTCAATAAACCATATCTACCTCAATCAATTACCTTTTTTTAAAATCAAAGAAAATGCCATTTGAATTATTCCTAAAAATTAGAGGCCAAGAGACAAACAAAAAAATTATGGTCCTTAAAATGTGTCCTAGTTCCAAATGAACCCCCATGTTACTTTTTTGGAACATTTCTTTATATGCATTCATTAAGGGTGAATGCATGTTATGATGTACATAAAACATTGTCGCAAGGTGATTGTTTTTAAGATTTATCTAAATTTGATGTATCATGGTGGATTTTTTGGAAAATCTTTTGTTATGAAAAATTGCAATAGATTATGGTTTATATCCCAATCTATCATTTTGTTATGAAATTGATGCATGTATGAACAATTCAATAATTTCAATAATTAATCAGATTGCATTTTTAGTTTATGATAATGTTTGCACAACACTATAAGTGTTTTAAAAAAACTAAATAATAATAAATTTAATGAAATTTTTTCCATGAAATTTTTCACATAACAAAAAAAAATCACAAGGAATAATCTTCTTTGGATCAAAGCTTTTAGTCATAGAGGAGTCATTTTTTTTTTGTATTAAAAAATTATGTGAGTAAAAATATAGGATCCCATATATTGGTTGTTGGGTAAAACCTATAATTCAATTAAATTTATAATAGGATTATGTTTGTTCTTTAAATTCAAATATAATTAATATAAATTATGCATCAATAATAAGTATAAAAAGTTTAGAAAAAATATAACGTATGTACAAAAGATTTATAATAGGTATTAGTTATTAGTATGTTTGATTACTAAATGGAGAGGGTGTGATTTTATACTAAAAGTTTAGAATAAAAGAAATAACATTAATATGCTATTTATTTGGTTAGGACAAAAAGTTGATGAAGGCCTAAAGGGTGCATTCAAAGTAAAAGGAACCAAAAGCCCCAAGGACTTCGTGCTTTGTAATGACTAGGTTTAATCATATTTTACATCATTCACTTTGAAATATGTAAAAATTTCCACCGTACTTTTGGCAATGTTATCTATTTATATACATTAATGAATTTTTAAGTACAAAAAAGCAAATGTGTAGACAAAATGATTATCCTTTGAATCTAAAAAATGATTACATCTCTGAGATAAATTACACATCCCAAAATTGTATATTAAATTGAACTTTACATTATTTGGAAGAAGTTTATCACATAAAATCATTTTTCAAACATACAAAAGTTGAAAATTGAACATAATTTATGTATTTTTCAAGACAACATGATAGAAATCAATGAAATAAACTATTTGATTAATATTTTTCCTCCATAAAATGTATCCATGCCCTTCACCATATAAAAATGAACAACATTTGTTAAAGACACATCATCAAAAAATTTAATTTAGAGGGCCAAAAACATGTTTGAACCAAATGTGTAAATATGTGTACACTACAAGAAAAATGGGGTTTTGTAACCAACTTTTGCAACTATTTTTGTCCAAGGCAACTAATGTTTTAATTTCATGTGACAAAATTTAGTTGCCTTGGACAAAAATAGTCGCATTGAACAAGTTGAAAAAACCCATTTTTCTTCTAGTGGTAATAAATAATTTTTTTATTAATTTCAATTCCTTCTGCACTTTTAATCATCAATATGAATCTCCTCTCAAATTTTGGGGATGAATGGTGCACATTTGATAAACAAAAAGGATGTTCAAATCTTAAAACATTATTTGACGATTGCATTTTAAGTGTTTTATGTGCATGAAAGGACTTTCAAAACTTAATGAAATGACTTTAAATTTGTGGAAGATCAAGATTGTCAGCAAATAAATATAATTGCAAAAAGAAATAGTAATTTGAATAAATACATTACACAAACTTGTCTTTCAAAGTAGACATGGTATAATATCACACTACATTTGACAACTGCTTTGGCTCCTTTTACTATGAATGCACCTTAAATGTATCAACTTGATGATCCACTTACTTGTTTACAATGCATACCTTGTTTGCTTTAATTTTGAAACCCAAAAACATCATTTTTGTTATTTTTTTCCCCATGAAAGCAAATCAAAAAGCTTTTGCTTATGATTTTACAGGTGTTAAACATGGTTTTCATCATTTGAAACATGATTAAGTATTGAAATGTTTGTTAATGTGTTTTTTTAAATAAATTTGATACTTTCAAGCATGAAAGTACTTTAGTCATGCACAATCAAGTTACTTCATCATTCCTTGCACCTTCAACTAGCTAAAGCTAGAAATTCACACAAATATATGGTGTCAAAATTCAATGCAAACAAAAAAATTAAGTTGAGTTAAATTAAGGTGGTTTAAATATTTGGATATTAGGAATTTTATATTATAATAGGGAAAGATAAATTAAAGCTCCTTCACATAGTATCCCCAAGACAATAACCTCTTTGATGCATGCAAAAGTGGAAAATATAACACATAATGATCCGCCATGCTTTCAACTTATTTTGAAGTTATGGTGTTCATATCAAATCAATGTATTAAAGTATTCATTAGTATATTACTCTATGATAATGTTGATGATTATAATATTTTTAGGTTGCGATTTGTTTTTCCATGGAAGAGCTACTAAGGGTTATTTTTATCATTCTATATATATATATATATATAATGGAGTTTTTTAATTTAATAAAAAAATGACAAACTATTATCAAATATGTTTTTAAAACAACTTTTATAAATTATTGGTTTACATTTACACAAATGCACAATTATGAATCAACTACATATTCATGGTTTCTATAACTTATTGTATTTTTGAAGCTCAAATGCATCATATGTGATTTTTATAGAAATTCAAAGTGAATGAAATTGTATGTGTTCATTGTGTTGTTACTTTTGATATTATATGTAATTCTAGTTTGGCCAAAATTTATTGCCAAATGCATTTTCCCTTAAGAACATTAAAAGTTCAAGTTTTTGTTAATCACATTCAAATTTCAATTACTACATGATGTGGGTAATGTTCTCATGTCCACACTTCAACCAATTATGCCAATAGGACACAACATTATCCCCTTATATGATTGTTTAATTTTGAATATTCTTGACACTTTTATAATTATTGTGTAAAAATAAATATAATTTGTAATATTATGTTAAGGTTTATATTTTTAAATTTCCAAAGAAAAAAATTTCAAATCTTTTCAAATCATTTAAGCAAAAACAACATTGGTTACAACTATTTTTTAAGTGGTTTTGGATTTTCTTTTCATTAATTTGATTTCAAATTCATTCACATGTTCCCAAGATATGTTATGAATTTTTTTATACATAAATCATTTCAATGCCAATTCAATAGTGATGTAAAAATATGAAATATTAGTTACAATTGTTTTAGTGCATATTAAAAATTTTGAACCAATGTTATGCAAATATATCATTTACCCAAATATACATGTTGGGTATGAATAAAATATGTTATTTATTGTAACCCATTTCCTTCAAATCAACATATCCTAATGAAACACATATCCAAGGGTATGTAAAAGTGAAAAATTAGATCACATTCATAATCCTATATGTAAACATTGTCCATACTCAAAGCTAAATATGTTTTGGTATCCAAGTAAAAAAAGGGTAAATATGACTTAAACCCTAAATGTTTTTGCTCTATTAATTAAATGGGACACCTCTTGAATTTTTATTTTTTTTCTTTTGGAATTAGACAATTTCATTGGCCCATCACAACATAGATCCCAAAAAAAAAAAAAAACTCAAATAATGGAAGCTCCCCAAAATATAAGTTTCTAATGTGAAGATGTAATGTTTCCCCATTGGCCCAACTATATAGATAAAAAGGTGGGTAAATAAATTTACAATATATATGCCCTTACCCAAGGACATATCAAAAATATTATACTCACACAACACTAGTTTGAATTGGTATTTTGTGGTTATATGTTTTACTTAAATATACATGTTGGGTACATATATGAGATAGGGTATATTATTTACTCTTGGCTTATCAATTTAAAAAAACCAATATACCCTTATGAAATGAATATCTAGGTGTATGTAAATCTGAAAAATAATACCTTATTCATAACCTTAGAGATATGCAAAAAATATTTGTACCAAAAGCCAAACATGTTTTAACATCTAGGTTTTTAAAAAAAAAGATAAATATAACATAAACCTTCAACTTTGTTAATTATATATTTTTAGTTTTGAAATGATTCATTTTGATTGCTTCGTCACAAAATTAACTTTTAAAAATTAATTAATAATTTTTTTCTTAAAAACTAACAACAACAACCAAAATTGAAACTTTGGAAGAACCCCAAAATAAAAGTTTTTATGTGAAGATGTACTACCTCCCGTTTGGCCCACCTATATAAGTATGAGAAGGGGAGAACTTTGGGCAAACCATATGGGATAAAATTGAAGTGTCAAGAAAAGACAAGGAGGATTGAAAAACCATTTCTTGGCTTGAATTAATACCCTTTTTAAAAACTTATCCATTGAACAATTTTTTTTAAAAGGTATGTGCTTGTAAATACTTTTAGTCAAGGATGAATCAAACTCTTTGATTCTTGCATTCTAACATTGGATTTGCCCTTTAAAAATTGTCTTAAATTTTCAAAATGTGATCCTTTATTATTTTAAAGTTTGATGGGTTTAACAAATAGCTATTTATTGTTAATGTTAGAAGAGATAAAAATAGCTTCATGAAGTTCTTTGAAGTTTAAGATGTGTTTGTTGTTGTGGAAGTTTATTATTTGTCTATTTTGCAAAAGCTTATGAAACAGTTGATCAAAACTTAAGTCTATTGGCCATTTTGATTTGACATTTGGTCACATCAACGATACTAATTTGGCTATTTAACTTATAAGTTTTTTTGGCTTAGGGTATATATTTAACCTAAGCTCACAACTAGGCTAGGTTAGGCATATTACACCTAATAGGTACCTGCATGGTACTTTTAGGCACTTGTAAATACCTAGGCTTAGTACATTTACTACTAATATTTAATAATTAGTAATTCATATTCATTAATTTAAAATTATTATTTTATAGTTAATAGTAGTTAATATAAATTTGTTAATTTAATCATTCATTAATAAAATTTTAATTAATTAGTTATAGATAATTCGTCATTAACATTAAATAATCTATTATTATTATTATTATTATTAAATTTTAAAATTAAACTAATAGCATGTAGGTAACCTACTAGGCTTAGGTACCTACATGTTATTTAAGTACATGGCATAATTTACTACCTTAGTAAGTACTATAAAAATTTGAAATTCATTATTTAACATTATAATACATACATCAAAACAAAAAAATCAAAAAAGTCCATTACAATATGTTGACAAAACATTTCATTTTTTGAAATGGTAGTACAAAGGTAAAGATTTGACTTCAAAATGGAAATGAAGAGTTCAAATCCTCACACTTGTAACTTTGGCTACCCAACTTACCTCAACCTTAAATGGCCTAGATAGGTAGTCTAAACTGCCCTGACAAGGTGGGCTAAGGTTGGTTGCCTAGCTTGAGGGGCACAAGCTAAATAGGGTATGTAGGTAAATAATTTTATTATTATTTATTATTACATTAATTATTAAGCCATGTAGATAGTTCAATAAATTAGCATATTATAATTTATTATACTATTATTATTATTATTATTATTATTATTATTAAAATATTTAAATTCATGTATATAATCATTGTCAAAATATTGTTGATTAGTCAAAAATCTAGTCAAAAAATCCATTAAAAAAACCTAGTCAAAATGGTTGGGTCCAAATTGACTTGTCCAAAATGCCATTTTGGTCAAATTGAACATGGTGACAATTGGGGTATTTTCTAATCTAACCTTTTAGTTGAAAAAACCATGTTTTCTTGTGGTGAAACTTCATATAAACAAAATACAAAGTTGTTCCAAACTATACATGATAACATCTTTAATATGCATATTCATAAAATCAAAACTAGAGGAATAATAATTTATGAATCTATTAAACTAAATACAAGTCAAAATTAAACATGTCATAGTTGTCATAAAATGAACATTGAAATTTTATTAATATTACCAACTAAACATGTCAAAATCTCCTTTAAATGCATGAATTGAAACAAGTATAGCAAGATAATAATTCCAAAACTAAAAATATATATCAATATTTAATTGAGCCTTACATATTGCAAAACTTAAACTTGCAACAACATTCATATCACAAATCGAAAATGTGTGTGTTCACACTAACATGAACCACACCCATTTGCTGGAGCAATTGCTAATCCTAAAGTATCTAAGGAATATTTCATTTTGTAAATTGAACAAATAATTAAAATTTATTATGACCTCAAAAGATGTTGCATTATACTATTATGGAATATATGTTAAAGAACCTCCCCCAAAATATGTCATGTTTCAAGAATCTCTTCAAAAATATGAATCCTTATAGTGTTTTTTTAACATTGGTTATAATGTTCAATGAATGGTTTTGAATGTTCCATCTTTATTATATTCATTCAAAATTATATCAAATGTTTCCATAATTCATTAAAAACATTGCCATGAGTGCTTTTGAATGACTTGCAACATTAGTACAATTGTTGACATTCAAACATGAAAAATTAAGCATAAGTTACAATTGTTATGGCTCATGTTGGTGTGGACACACCCAAATGTAATACATTGCAATTGGTATAATGCCTTGGAATTGATGCCCTCACACATTCTTCACCATTGCAAACTTGAACAATCATATTTCATTACAACTTTCAACATGGCCGACCTTATGAGTAAGTTCCAAAATGCAACATCTAGGTCATCAACACGTTTTATGATTGGATTAGGACAATGTTGCATATTGCATTAAAATTTGACAAAATAATCACCTATTTTTATTTAGGAAGTTGTTGAATGGTCAACCACCAAATTAAGAAGAGATAAGATTCAAATGATCTATATAAAATATACAACCAATGGCATCTACTAGAAAAGTTGTAAAAAGAATAGGCTAATAATGGGCAATATTGGTGGCACTTGCTTTTTAATACATGTCTGAAAAATAAATGGCACTTGCTTTTTTATGCATGTTTGAAAAACAAGTGCCACTTGTTTTTCAACAAGGTACATGCCATTTATTCCTCAACTACACAAGGGGAACTAACAATGTTTGCTCTCAACTACAAAGGGAACTAATTCAAGTATGAATGCTTGATGATATTATAGACTCCTTTGAGGGGGCATGAACCTTGAAAGCCTTAGCATTTACAACAAGAAGGAAATAAATACAAATTAAAAATTAAAAGAAAAACAAGGAAAAGGGAATCTCAAATAAGAATGTCACAAACAATAAAAACATGAACAAGATCACAATGGGAAACAAGTTTTAGCATGCAACAAGACCATGATGAGCAAGAGCATGATGAAAAAGGGGGGAGGTTGAAAAAGGGTGGAAAAATCATTACAATAAAATAAAGTTTAAAACTACATGCATGACTATGTAAATATACATGTTTGTACGTGCATGTGACACATGTGATTATATGATTATGTAGTCTAATGGACACATCATATTGACCATGACATGCCTTGGCATTTCCAACTTTCATGATAGTATTTTGACATTTTTGGGCAAATTATTTTTAAGGATGTGAATTTTTTAAATAATTTTTATTTCAAAATGTATAAACAACCAATGACATCACCAACTTGCCAAGTTTCATAGGTTCAAACAAATTTTTCACATGCGGGTTTGTACAAAAATGGCATGAATTATGTTCAATGGTTAATATGAATGTTATTTGAACGATTCAATATCTTAAATATTCAAACCAATGACACATTATTTTTGAATGACATACGTGAATGTTCATGTTTGATACACAAAACATACATAGTTTTGTGCAAAATTACATCATAATAATTGCATGAATTTAGTTAAAATGTAAATCATATGTACTTCACATCAAAACATCATAAATAGAAAAAACACAACATTTATGTAGAATTTTCTTTTAAAAACTCTTGTCATTTTTTCATTTTGAAGTCAATTGATTTTGCATTGACATATTGTCTTATAATTTTCACATGGTTTCTATTGAAATTTCGTGATATTGAAAGTTTGTGATGGAGGTTGTTGAGGTTTATAAAATGTACACCTAGGCATGCAAGTGTGTACTAGGCCCTCTAAGCATGTAAATATGTAAACATTCCTTAAACATGTAAGTGTATTTGTAGGTTGCTTAGGCATGAGAGTCAAAATGCATTCAAAGGAACCAATGGTGTTACTTTGTATGAGGACTACTTGAATCCTTTTGGCTTCAAAAATTTCCAAAAAAATGATCACAATTCAAATCATAACAAAAAAATGTATATATTTTAATTTCTAATTTCTTAGACACTATAAGCTACAATTTAGTTCAATTTTCATCATGTGTATTATACCCCACTTATATGTGGTAAAAGACATTTGAATATTAAAAACAACTTTGAAACATGTAATGAATTTTTAAAGTCTTAGAATTCCACATTTTGAATATCATTATAGTGTGCCTAATAAGGTTTTAACATCAAAAAAATGTTAACATCAAAATGTTTTTACTGTGTAAATCATTTTCAAAGTCTTTTGCAAAATTATCTTTTTTGACATTAACTATTTATTTTTCAAAATCCTTAATTAAAATCAAAACATAAAATAAATCAAATGGATTTTTAATTTGAGTTTTTTAACATTCAAAGCCATTTTCAACCCCTTCAAATCTATTTTGACTCAGGGAGACATGAACAAGTTGTCACAACTTGAGTGAATTGTACCCCTCACCTCCATGGCCATAAGCCAAGTTTTTATCCAACCCAATACAATTTCAAATTGTGACAAATTATGTCAACATATAACTATATAAACATTGTGTCCATTTAAAATCTTCTTATGTATATCCAAACTTGGCATTTCTTTTTCCAAATAAAATAATTTTCAGAGATCTATACATTGAAATCTAAGTTCCACATAATTCAAAAAATCTAAAATACACTATGAAAAAATGGTTTTGAAATTTCAATATGGTTCATATGTCAAACTACTTAATGATTCCTTCAAATCATATTCAATCGATAAAAAGTAAATATGATTATATATATATATAGGTGTTGTAAATGGGACTAAAAAAACTTTGAATTTTTTTTTTTCTCAAATGTTTCTAACAAACATATGTTTCCATGATGTATTTTTTTAAACAATTTATTAAAATGAGATTTGAAATGATATTTATTTTATTTATGATTTTACTTTATAGGGCCCACCTTATTGGCATCCTCTTTGGCCTACCCCCTTTTAGTCATTGTCAAAATGTTTCCTTCGATTGTCATAAACCAAATAAAATTTCAAATTATAAATAAACTACAAAAAAATTAAATTAAATTAAATTAATTAATTAAATGACAATAACATTGTTGGGGCATCAAAAGATATGAAAGTGTGTGAAAAACTTTACTCATCAAATGCACTCTAGATAATGAGGTAAAGTAAACCCCCTTTATAATCACCCCCATTTTAGTCACATTCTTGTTTGTGTCACATAATTTTTGGTAACCATCCGGTTTAGTAAGAAACATCATTCTTTAGAATCACTATCACACTTGTTAGTAGCACGAAATATTTGCAAAGCTTTTTTTTTTGTAAATGTGACTATAATGGGGAAAATCTAGGATAAATATTAGGGTTTTTAAAATTGTAGTTTGACAATGTTAATGTTGCTTTGTGTTCAAGTTGTGCAAACTAACAACAATGAATTACGTTGAAGAGGGAAGAAAAAAAATTTAATGTAAACAAGCAAAAGATATGCAAACTAGGCAAGAAAATTAAAAAATTAATTTTAAAAATTATAATTAAAAAAATACATGAGCTAATAGTTAAGGAGCTCAAACTCACTATAAATCATCACATTAAAAAAAGGAAGAAATCACAACCTTCTTCAAGTTTAATAATGCATAATAAAACTTAAAATAAACCATATAAAAAATTTAATCAATTGGCACCTTTATTCTACCATAAAAAGGTTATTTTGTAAAAAAACTTTGCCTATAGTCTCAATCTGGTAAGGGCTTATATGGAATGTGACTATACACATTTAAATCACAATTTGTTAGTGTCACACAAAAAAAAAAAAGTGGACATCAAAGGTGTGATTATAAAAAGGGGTTTATTGTAGTTGGGGAAGTTTGGAGTGGGCTGAAGAATTTAATGCACCAAGGGTTGTTGTTAGGGATGTTTTTTCAACAACAAGATTTTTGCCCACCCCAATTTGAACTTGATGGCCCAAGTTTTTGGGATGTTGGGCATGCTTTTAGGGGCATTAAAATCATTGTTGTTACACAATCAATATGGGTTGTCATCCTTTTCAACATCAACCTTGGGCACTATCATTGCCATTGTGTTGTGTTTGGCACATTGTGATTCACTTCTCCTTTTTCTTCATGACATGCCTTTTTGCACATCATGTTCTTTTTTGTCACATTGCACCATCTAAGTAAAGATATCAAAACTTTCAATGCACTTTTCAAAGATAAACATCATTATTTCAAAGTTGTTGAAGTTTATAATAAAACTCATTCAAGTGAATCCTAGTGTTATTTTTATGTTTTATTCAAAAGAATATTTTTTGATTAAATTATTATTATTTGAAATTAGGCTTCTTTTCCCATAAATTGCTAGTAAGGAACAAATTTGTTTTATCCCAAATCAAACAAACAAAATGTCATTCTTCTTCATTAATTTACATATTAAAAAAAAGGCACCAATGTGAATGTGTTAAACGCAATGAGCTTGACAAATTCTAGTTTGCAAGAAATGCCTCCAAGAGATTCCAAAACAAATTTTAAGATTTTAAGATTTCAAACGAAGAGTAACAAAAAAGAGATGTTCTCATCACATCCCAAAATTGTGCCTTCTAGTTATGCTCTTATGATATCTTGAATCTTTTTGATGATTTACAAAATATTTTATAAGTGTTGACCTCTTCATAGGACTTGCATTTGTTACCTATTCATTGGTTTTCAATGTCATCATTGCATGTGTTGTTGACATACATCTTTAGAGGAGGAAAATGAGAGAAACAAATGAACATGGTTGTACCTAGAATACATTTACGTTATGGACAAATTTGGGCTTTCAAGGCAAGTATTAATTAGAGATAAGCAAAATCAAATTTGTGATGTTGTGTTATTTCTCTACGACAATCAATGTATTATTTTCTTTAGCTAAATCTTTTGTGAATGTTAAAATTGCAATCAAATACATAACTTCTTCTTCGGAGAAGGATGTACCTTTTGTTTTGCCTTTTACTTGTTCTTCATTTGAGCACAAGGGTTCATGCTTTCGTAAATACGCACCTTTGTCTCCTTCACCATTTTTGGCAAGCATCAACTTGCAATACCATCATTGCCCTTTATGTTGTTTTATGGCATGTTGTGGTTCATTTCTCCTCATCTTGCTCCATTTTGCACCTCACATTGCTCTTTTGTCACATTGTATTATTGTCTACACTTAAGCTATGAAAATCATCAATGCACTTCTAAAGGATAACTATAACAAAGTTGACTATAGTTGGTGTTGAGTTGACTATAGTTATATGTTAGTTAACACTTTTCATTTGAATCAATGAAGAAACATATTAATTTAAACATTGAGTTATTATATATGTTTGCCATGATGTGTGATTTAGTGTTTTTTTAAAAGAAAAAATTTGCAAACTTTTTGCAAAAATGAAATTTTTGTCACAAATTCCTTATTTTCAATTTTAGAAGTTCACCAAATTTTCAAGAAACTTTTTTTGGATAATTTTTTTTTTTCCAAATTTCAAGTTTTAACCCCCAAAGAAATAATCAGAGAAATATTTATACCAATTTTCAATTAACACTATTTTCTTCTTTTGGAGATGGTTGCCAACTTTTTCCTGTTAACAAAATTTTGCCAATAAGTGAAATTAATAATTAATAATGCCAAGATGAGTGGCAATTGGGGTTTTCAAACACTAGACTGCAAAAAAAAATTAAATTAAATCACCAAATTTCTATATTTGGTTCCATCAGGTAGCCAAAATAGATAGAAACATACTGTAATTTCTTAACTTTCATGTCTCATTTATTTTAGCCAAATAATTCCTCCACTCCCACTACATCACAAAATAGATCTCCCCCACCAGCCCTTAAAAAAATTCATAATTTTTTTAATTGAAATTTTAAATTTGTAAATAACATAAATTTATTTTTAAATAGTTTATTTTTACCACTGAAAATCCTAGCCTCTAGTGATGCTACATAAGAAAACTTTTTAAAAATAACCAGTGGGACCAGAGTTTTTTTTATTGGCGAATTTTCGCAAAAATTCGACCTGAAAAAATATGATTTCAAGCAACACACAGGATTTTTCATGCAAAAATGGTCCAAATTCGCCAAATTTCGAAAAGAAAAAAATTCAAATTGCCAAATTTCTACAATAAGTTTCCAGTACGTAGCCAAGAATATAGAAGGATCCTGGTTTTTTTCTACTTTCATATCTGGGATGTAGCCAAAATTGAATAAATTAGTTTCTGGATGCTCGCCACCTTGGCTACATCACAAAATCCTTCAAAACAAACCCTGCCTGGGACTGCGACAGTATTTTTTTCTCCAACAATTTTTTTTTCCTTTTATTACAAAACAATTGGGAAATTATTGGATTTCTTTTTCCTGGTTTAGATTCGACTAAATTTGCCAAAAAAAATTATTCGCCAAATTTTCGATATCACAAATCAATATTATTTTTAAAATTATATTAACTGGTAATTTGCAAGGGAAAGGGAATTTTAAAAAACCCCCAAAAAAAGACCCAAAAAAAAAAAAAAAAACAAATCCCCACAAATTAACAACTTTGGGGGGCGTAAATTTTTTTTCTCAAGCAGATCCACTGGCGAGGATACCCAGCATTAATTAGAATTAAAATGGCGACTGTCCTGAGTGGGCTGTAAGCAGTTTTTACAATAGTGCTGCTACAAGTAACAAGATAGTTAGTGCCTAGGTCTAGATGTGGCTAATTTAATTATTTTTATTTCGAAAAATGGCGAAACAAAATCCATTAGAATCACCAGAAAAACAAATTGTGAAAAAACAAACAAACAAACAAACAAACGAATTCTCAAAAAAACAAATCTTATTTTTCATTTTCTGGGAAAAAAAAAATGCTGATTGGGTTCTTCTTCAGAATCACAAATTTGGTTTGATTGGTGAAGAACTTGGTCAGTAGTTGTGGCGACGATGGAGAGCTCGGTTGCTCTGGAGAAGAAGCTGCTCTTTGCGGGCACGTTGTCAGACGTATTGCATTGGCCACGGTAAGCATTTGGAGTTGCAATCCGATAGATCGATTGTTTTTGTTGTTGTTTTGTTTTTCAAGAACTGAAATGTTTGGAGCAATGTGTTGAGAAGCAACTTTTAAAAACATATTTATCTATATATATGTTCAAGATGTTCAAGAGCTTCAGAGTATCTTTATGTCAAGATAAATGAGTTCTTCAGGGCTCACAAGAAACAATGTGCAGATCCGGCTCGTTTACGGATCGACAGATGTGTTGGGGATTCAGTTTTCTGAGTGCATTGTGGTCTGGACTGTTTTGTGATTATCAGTTCGATATAACAACAATGCGGGAGGCTGCCGTGTGTTTGTGTGACATTTCTCTGGAGAGCTCTCTCCCTCAAGCTTTTCTGGAAGCCTCCAACTGCAGTTTGTGAAAGGCAAAAGGAAGTGTTTGGTCTCTCTTTTCGAAAAGAAAGAGGAGCCTTTGCAGGATGTTCCCTCAGCAGTGGTGACCGGGAGTAGATAGGAGGAAGACAGTAATAGAAGCAATGGACGGAGCTCTTTCAATGGAGAGTGCGGAAGCGGCCAAGGAGGAGTCCGCTGTGGATTCGCCAGATCCTTCCTTATCGCTATGCGATCACAACGAGAAGTCCATTTTGTATGCCTCGAAAGCATCAGATGTAAGGTGTTTTCGCCTCCAAAGCAAGAAGATTACTGAGGATTTTATTCTGCACATAGGCAACATAGGGATTCCATCAGCAAAATTGTTCAGAAAACTAGACATCATCTTTCCTTTGCCAGACAATTGCATGCAGAGATTACCAGGCACACCATACTCGAAGCTCTCTCTCTCTCTCTCTCTCTCTCTCTCTCTCTCTCTCTCTCTCTTCATAGATCTGCCTTTGACTCAATTGTAGGTCATTGATGTTTTGAGTTCTTGAAGCTGGAGAAGAATTAGCTGCAAAATTCACACGACCTAGCGTTTGTCCAAGCCTCAAAATTTTAGGGTTAGGGTTAAAGCTCCGGCTCCATGTGTTCTGCAAATTTTAGAGCAACCCTATCCTACCTACAAAAGGAAAGCTGTGGACATTGTGTTTGTTTGCAGGGAAAGAAAGAGAAAACACATCGGCCTCTAACACTGTTCCGGATGCTGCGGGGTGTGTTATGTTGTATAGTGCTTGTTTTAACAACACTGGTGCCTCTCCTCTTTCTGGCACCTCCAGCTTTTATTTTCTTGCGCCTGCTAAGTGTGCAGTGGAGCCGACGTGCCACTTCATTTTTCTTAGCAGGCTGGCTCTCCTTGTGGCCATTTTTCTTTGAGAAGATCAACCAAACTAAGGTACAGAATTCAAGAGCATGGCATTGCACTGCACATTTTGTTCCATTTGTGATGTGTTTTGTTGAAAGAATGACACTGATCAGTGAATGCAGGTAGTGTTTGCAGGGCACAAAGTGCCCCATGACAATCGAGTTTTGATATCCTGCAATCACCGCACTGAGGTGGACTGGATGTACATATGGAATCTAGCAATTCGCAAGGGCAAGGTTGGTTACTGCAAGTATGCAGTGAAAAGCTCAGTGCGCAATGCCCCCATCTTTGGCTGGGCCTTCTGGGTTTTTGAGTTTCTTATGCTGGACAGGAAATGGGAGGTAGACAGCCCAGTGATTGAATCCTATTTGGAGAGCTTCAAGGATCCGGCTGACCCTATCTGGCTTGTGATTTTTCCAGAGGGTACAGATTTCACGTAAGTTTCCTGTCCGCATTTGCTTATTTTTTGTTGCGCCCATTGGGTTTCATGCCAGCTGCAGTGATTCTCTCAAGTGTTGCACATGTATTCTTTGTGCATTGACATGAGGAGAATGTGGCAGGGAAGGAAAAAGGGATAGAGGAAATCTTCTTGCAAAGGAAAATGGTCTTCCCGAGCTAGTCAATGTTCTTCAACCCCGCACTCGTGGCTTTGTGACATGTCTATCGCACCTGCGTCCCTCACTTGATGCAGGTGTTGTCTCACATGCTGAAACCCATCTTTGTTGTTTATTCTTATCCCGTTTTTACTTAGGTAAGATGTCTGAAATTGCACTTCAGATTGGCTGGAAGCAATCTTGGCAGGATTTATGATTATATCAGTTTTTGAAAATGCACTGATGATTCTTTTATCCTCAAGATGTGAATGGCACTCTCATGGAGTGAGTACCATAGCCTGAGATTGTAAGTAGACTCAGTACAGGTCTGAATCTCTGACAAACTATTTAGGGAGAGAATCTAGATCATATACATGTGGAGCTCAGGAAGCCTGGTAATGTCAGACATGTACTTAATGATTTTGCAATATTCCCTAATCTGGCTTTGTGTCTGCAGTTTATGACCTCACTATAGGATACAAAGATCGATGCCCATCATTCACCGACAATTTATTTGGAACTGATCCAGCTGAAGTGCACATTCATATCAATCGTATACATCTAGAAGACGTCCCAGAATCAGAAGAGGAATTGTCAGAGTGGTTGTACAAAATTTTCCTTGAAAAAGACCAGATGTTGTCTGGATTCAGCAGAAATGGTTACTTCCCCAATAGTGGAAAAATAGAGGAGACCCTAAGTACCACCAAGTGCATATGGAACTGTGTAGCCTACACTGTACCCTGCCTTTTAGTACTACACAATGTCCTATTTGTGTCAACTTGGTTGAAGGTTTATGCGGCTATTAGTTTTGTAACACTCATAATTGGCACCTACCTTGGTTACAGGCCTTCACCTATTTTTCCCAGAATGTGGGCAAAAAAGCTGAAATAGTAGGATTCATTTCATTTCTATGGTAGATATCAAAAGATGTGGTTCTGGTACATTTTACTTCACTCAATTCATGAGAGATCAAACATTGAGCTAATTTTTATGGCACAAGTTATTGTTACCTCTCCAGCTCTTACACTTTGGACTTGTGTGTTCACTTGACCAGCCCTGGGTTTTGTCTTTCCATGCCATCAATCTGTGTATCATGGGTGGCTGCAGATGAAATATGGCTAAAAATGTTGAACAAGGCACTGGCTGACCATTATTATTTTTGGTCTGCAGCTAAGGCTATTCTTACAACTACATGTGCAGACCAGATGGAGAGTAATGAGCAAGTCTGTGACAAGGATACTGCAACACCAGCTACATGCTATCAAGAGTCTTTGGTGTCACTCTGGTATTCCAATCCAATCCATTATGTGCTCTGGGATCAATTGCTTGATAACAAATTCTAACAAATGGGCCAACACAGGACAAAAATTTAACAGAGTCCCAAAGTCTTAGCTGCAAAGTCATTAATGGTCATGAATCGCCCTTTTTGTAACAAGCTTTCATATATGATGTGGACCATGAAAATGCAATGCTAACTGAGGAACAACAATAAATAGCAAAGTAGGGCAAGGGAGCATATGAACCAAAACTGCAGGGAGAGTGGGAAGGTTATGAACAGTTGGAGAGATTTGCATTCTCATCCCGATGATGAACCAGGACCAGCCAACTAATGACTGACATGTCCATTAAACTACTAAAAACTGTGGCATGTGGTGGTTTCAGCAGCCCTGGCCTTCACAATGCACATGCATCCAAACTCTACCTGTGTAAGTCAACCCTCCCCTTTTAAAACCTTGAGGCCCAAAACCCTATTCTTAACGAAACATATTTCATACAGTTGACTGATGTCATGAATTATTGAATCTCAGCCTATACATGCCTCAATGGAAACTCTGAATTCCCTTAAGGGTTCCAGCAGGAGTAAATTTCTCCCACCATTAGGAAGCTATTCTACTTCAGAGCCTCCATTCCTCAATAGGGAAAAAAAGTTTGACTGAAATGAAAGTGATCTCATAAATAAAAGAAATATCAATTGTTCATTTCCAGAAGATCCATCAGCAACTAGTGTGGTAAGCAATTGGGTCAGAAACAATTTCTCTTCTGTGTTTGAGCATTAGATGGCATCTGATTGGATTAGGTATCAATGCTGATACACTCCCAACATCATCAAAATGAATGCAATATGATGTCTGACACTGGCTGCCTGCCTCTTGTGCTCATTGGGTCCTTTCTGACTCCTGCTGCTCTCATTTCCCATGTGTTCTGGCCACTTGCTATTGTTGAACAATTGATGGCTAATGTGCATGGGACTGGACCAATGAACATAGGCCTGGGTTTAACAAATCACAATACACATTGGACCAAATGAAAGTACAAATTTTGGTAACAGGTTACAACACACTACACCTGTGGGTTCGATTACTTGAGGGAACTGCATCAGTGGAATGGTGCTTCTGTGTTCTAATTGCTGATTGCATCTCTTCCAATCGTGTGATGATATTTGCAAATGTTGGCCTCTTTTCGGGGTTATGGTCCCAACACTCCTGTAACAACCTGGTGACAATTACATACCCACAAGTTAAAATCAAAGTCAACCATGCATGTCATGGTACAAACTGACTATAGGTCTGGTGCATGGTGCATTGTGGCGATAGAAAGCAAGAAAAATCCAAAAAACAGACAGAAAGGAAAGAGACTATGGTCATTAAACTCTGCTTGCTGTCCCAGTGCACCCCCTTCCCTCCTCTGCTAATTTGAACAGAGAAAGAGTAGTTCAAGGAAGAGCAACGGGACTGAGGGATTCAGAAAAGCTACAGAGCAGAGGTTGATACCTTCAAAGAGAGCTTGTGGTATGTGTGGGGCTTACCTTGACACAATGGTTCTTTCCAAGTGTTTTCCAGAAAGCTCTTCAAACAAATAAGAACTTTATGTTGCACATAAAACTTACATCTTAGCAAAGCTAGGGCTTTCAAATCATCCCTGAGACACACAATAATTGCATAGAAACGGCAGCTAATTTGATGCTTTCAAAAAGAGCCTCCCTTTGAACAAAACAACATACAGTTGGACAATTTGAGAAAGTAATAGAGAAAGAGACTCACTGCTTCATGCCCTTGGGATACGAATTGACAGTAAAAGGTGGGCGCTGGCCTTCCTTTGCTCGAGCTATGGCAATCTCTTTTGGGTACTGAAACCTTGATGCAGGTCCCCCTTCAAACATCTACACACAATCATCAAGTCAGCTGTTGAAAAAGTTGACTTGACAAACTTCTGTATGCCAATTTCTCTGTAGTCCAAATTAAAACCAGGAGTGAACATATTAGGGCTGGAACATGGGAGAGAACAAGACGAACAGACCTCTTGGACAATAATGCCAAAGGAGAAGATGTCAACTGTTTCATTGTAATGTTTGTGCAGAAACACCTCTGGAGCCATATACCGATCTGCTCCACAAAAAATCCACAACCATTACTTCAACTAAAAATCCTTTATAACCCCAACCCCTGAACATTAACAGCTTCCAGCCAAAACTACGCAACCTTTCAACAGAAATTGTAGGTGGTGGGTAAGATTCAAAGTGAAATATATGTGGACCCTAGAAGAATACCCAAGAGAGTATCAAGAGAGAGATAGGGAAAAAGAAATAAAACCACTTACAAGATCCCGTTTCACCTGTCATCTCATACAAGTCAGCCCCCCCATCTGTAGTCACTGGTCCAATAAACTTGCCCAGGCCAAAATCCGCTACTTTCAAATGGCCCGCTTCATTCTCAAGCAGATTCCTGTCTCCAAAATTGTGATTCTAACTCCTCTTGAAATCCTTATCCTAATGTTCCAAGAAGAGTTCCACCCAAGACAAAGAAAAACATGGGGGAAAACTCCAAATGCAAAGAACATGTGATATTCCAGTGCACCAGACAAGCATCCATATCATTAGGGCTATGTCTTTTGTGTATAAAAAAGACCCAGGATATTACCTGGGTTTGAGATCTCGATGAACCAAAGCATCTGGTTTATGCTGATGCAAATAATTCATTCCTCTGCAAAACACAACAGTAGTTGTTGCTACTAATAATGCACACAACATCAAATGTTTCACAGTTGTACACATAGGAGACTACAGCTGGAATTACATGGGGAAAAACAATTCTCCTTCCACAGACTCAAAAGAGGTTGTGCTTGCAATTATGTCATAGTTGGACCTTAGGACCTCTGATAGCAAGAAGCAATGAGAGTACCTTGCAATATCAAGGGCAAATTGCACAGCAGTTCCAGCCTCTAGTCGACCACTCTTTTCCATATGAGCATACAGATCACCCTAACAATCAAGACACAACATATTGTGAATGATCAAGAAATGTCAACATGGGTGTAAGAGGAAAAGAACTTTGGCCAACCCCTTTATATTTCCTTGCAAGCCAATCCAGACAAGGACCGATGCAGGAGAGATACAGATTATGTCCAGCATGGCATGTTACTCTTTTTGGTAGGCCAAGTTGGTAACCTAATATTGAGAACACAAACCCTACCATTTTAAGAAACTGTCCCTCAGTGTCCACCATGACAGGTTTAATGCACTCAAGGGAACTCTCTTCAATTTGTACTGATTTTAACAGAAATTTTACAAAGCTGTCTGTACCAAAATAGCATTAGGTCACTTTCAAGATCAAGAATAACCAAAACATGTGTATCCTTGGTTGTCAAACATACTACACATACTCGGACATGTTGGCATTTACAATAGAAGATTAGGCTCCTATCACCAGCAGTTTGTGACTTAACATGGCAAGTAAGAATTCCTCTGACCATCATATGTCACATAACTTGTCAACAGAAAAGTGAGAGAGAGAATTTTTACTTTGGGAAGATATTCTGTAACCATGACTAGGGGTTGGGTTTTTGTGACTGCACCAAGGAATTGCACTACATTGGGATGAGAGAGTTGTGCCAGCATTGCCAGTTCACCAATGAACTCCTTCCTGTTCACCATCACAAAGAGAACTGCGACTTTGTTTCACAATTTTTAAAAGATAGTACTCTGGCAGTCATTGATGACATAATAGGAAAGGAAGGCTTCTATGGGATATAAATTCTGAAGACATGCCATACTGTTGGAGCTTTTTAGCTTTATACAGTCCTCATGAAAGAAACCAAAGTCATCAGCAGCTGAAGAAACTCACACTATTTGGGGATTATTTGCGAGAGGAGCTAATATGGTCTTAGCTGCAACTGTTGTTCCACGCCACTTTGCCACACAGATCTCTCCAAAAGCACCCTGTGAGTTGATACCCAGTAGAGTTCAACAAACTCCTCATGATCAACTGAACAACAACTGCTATGAGACTGATGGAAGCTTGTCAAATTTGGTAATCATGCCAAATGATGCATGAAGATGATCCTCTGCCCAAGTGCTGAGGAGGCACAAGTCCCAGATCCCTGTACAAAATTTTCTTTCCTGCCCTACATAGGAAATCACCTCCAAAAGAAAGTTTTCTGAAAGATGGCACCTTGCCAATAGGTCGTTTGAACTCCAATTCAGATATTGGGATCTCATAGTCTGGAACACTTGACACCTGGTACA
>Ga0116231_10002486_pt1 | contig 38597 bp, 25 predicted proteins | sample S1TSphgellanicum_2_FD_89695 | JGI IMG/M metagenome (GOLD analysis project Ga0116231, IMG submission 89695) | Host-associated microbial communities from peat moss isolated from Minnesota, USA - S1T2_Fd - Sphagnum magellanicum MG | ecosystem: Host-associated > Plants > Peat moss > Unclassified...
TGAAATTCACTTTCTGACATTAAAATACACACACTGCCAATTTTGCCAAAATTACCCAAAGAAAGTTGCCAAAATTAAATTAATTTTGGCAAAGTTGGCATTTGCCACAGACTATGAGGCCTGCATTAGTCACAATAGTCACCAAATTAGTTGCATCCTAAAGGTATTCTACAATGACATAAGGGTGTATTTTAATGTATGCAATATATGTATATATATATAGTTCATATAATGAATATCAAAATTAATACTTGAACTTTGAAATTTGTTATTCCAATTTAACTTCAAAAACATTATTCGATCTAAAAATTGATATTTGAATTTTGAATTACTATTTTGGAATCTTAAATTTATATTTAATTCAAAAAATTATTGATTGAGTTATAATGGTTTTTTCTACTTATCGATAATAAATCACTTTTACAAATAATTGTAAATGATTATGTTTATTGAATATATGTCACATTAAACAATTATTGTTATAAAATAGACTTGTATATCATATAATTTATAATTTTATATTAAAAGAAATAACTAATGTAATTAATGTGAGATTACTTTAAAATGATTGTAATTACTTCAAATAAGAATTTATTAGTATGTGCATAATTATTTTTTAATTGAACATAATTATTTGCAACCTATCATTTATAACTTCAAACTTGAATTAGAATTTTGGAAAAATTATAGTATAGTTAAAATAATGATTTTACTGATTTTAATTTCACAAATTATTATCCAATATTTTAGTTTTTAGTTTCAAAATTCGGTGATTAATCATCTATGATAAATATTTTATTGTAATTTTACAGTAATTATGAAAATTAATGTTACATTTAACAAATTATTGTATTTATAGTTAATAATTACAAAGAGAAAAAAATTACTTGACCTATAGTAAATGTAATTATACAATAAGTAATGTAATTAGTTGAATATGAATTTTAAAATAAAATTGTGTAAAAATTTACTTTCTATTAACAATTGTTAATTCATTATTTATAATTTTAAAATAAATTTCATATTTAATTTTAAAATTATATTCATTAAATTAATTTTACGTTAATAATAATATTTGTAATTGGAATAGATTCTAAAAATTAATAAAATATTTTAATTATTTAATTATTTATGAATTATGTATTAATAACTTGTGAGTAAGTAGATAGTTAGTTTGTCAAATATTAAGAAATTAATACTTATTTAAATAATTAATAATGAATACTGAATATTTGTAGTGTATAATTTATAATTTAAATATATGTAAATTTAATCATTATGAATTAAATGATGATCTAATTATTTCATGAACCATGTACTTGAATTGTTTATAAATCTAAAAACTAAAAAAATAAGACAGGAAGAAAGTTTTGGAATTAAAACATAGTTTGTGAGGAACTTGTAACTTCAAAATTTATCCAATATTGTTTATTCTTCATTCTTATTTTGAACACTATATAAAAAATGGGGTGTGGTCATCCAATTTCACATTAAGAAATTTGTGCACATGGGATGAGCTAATCAAAAGGTGCAACGCAAAACAAAAAAATAAATTATCTAAAGTACTTACCTTCCCAACCTACTTATTTACTTAGCTAGGTAGGTACCTACCTATATGAGTTAAAATATTTAGCCTAGGAAAGGTAGAACCTACCTACTTACTTTTCTACTCAATTAAGTAGGTAGGTATGTAACCTAGGTTTGTAGGCACTTATTTATGTACCTACCTAGGTACCTACCAACCTAATATTAATATATTTATTAAATTAAAATTTAAAATTCCACATGGCATATTTACATTGGGCCATGTGTTATAATATAAGATCATCCAAACGTTTGAATTAAACGTCCTAGATTATTTCAAAGTAATAATAATAATAATAATAATAATAATAATAATAATAATATTTTAAATAATCAAATATTAAGACACGTGGTAACGCATCATTTGCCTTCAATTGTGACCAAAATAGTTGCATATTAGTCGCATGTGACAATATGTATATAATGGAGTCAAAGGATGAATTTGTATTTATTGATTGTTTCTTTCATCCAATACTCTTTATCATTTGCAAGGTGAATACTCTGAAAAACATATTAGCTGTAGGGGAGAAGGAAAAGGCAGTGTTACAAAAGGAATTAGATAAGGAGAGAGAAATTCAAAAGGGGTATAAGCATAATGTGGAAATTTGGAAGAAAAGTAGGTTAAAGGTTGAATAGAAGATTAAAGTGCTCATTAAGAAACTGTAGGTTGAGAATGAAGAGTTCAAAAGTAACACAACACAACTGAAGTCATAGGAGGAAGAATTGCAGGATTTAAAGTAGAAGGTTTAAATTTGGGAAACCACAAAGTAGAAGTGGATAGAGGCATCGTTTCTTCATAATAAATAACAAGAGGCTTTGGATAGTCAAGTGAAAGCAATAAGGAAAAAAAAAAAAGGGAAAATGTTATGATAGATTTGAAATTGATAAATTTGAAAAATGTGTTTCTGTTGTAGTTTAAGGAAATTTGAAAAAAGACAATAGAGGTAGAAAGACAGTAGTTAATGGAGGACAAAAAGGAATATCAAAGGAATCTGCAGCACATATAAGTGCAATGGAGATGGCACAAGAACAAAGAAAGAGTTTGGATCCAGTTGGTGTCAAGAAAAGGCTAGAGGATTATGAACAAATGTTATAGTAATATACTCTAATGAGGACAAAGAACAAGATGAAGGATTCTAAGGTAGAGTTTGAGGAATGGTGGGAGGTTGTAGAGGAATATTTTATGAAGGAGTTGGAGAAAAGTATGGTTCAGCATAGAGATGATGAAAGGATTTTGAGGTACAAATTGGAAACTCATTAAAAGAATTTTCTAGAGTTTATTTGTGGTAGTTCAACAAGTATAAAGGTATTAGGCCAAGGTGAAGAAGATGAGGTAGGGCCTAGTGGAATAACATAGGAGGAGGAAGTGTAGACTTAGAAACCTTATATGATTTCAAAAGTGGAGCAATTCAAGAGGAGGAGGTATAACTAAAGTAACCATAGGACCTTATGTAGTGCGAAACTAGGTCGCCGCGCAAAACTAAACGCCGGCTGATCTTGAGATTTAGATTGCCTGATCAGCCGTTATCTCATTACGGCGCCCCATTAACTATTGCATGAAGTTGCATGGCCTGCTTGGTGTGTGCTGAGTGATCCAAGAAGATTGGCGGTTGGAAATTATGAGGAGGGATGGAGTCGAATTGATGGAGAGGAGCAAGAATGGCGGCCAACGGCGGGAGCTGGATGGAACGGAGTGGCAGGAGATTCGAGAAGCTTCAAGAGGAAGCTAACGGAAGTCTGATGAGTTTTTGGGGTAGCTTAATTATGAGGAGAAGAGGAATTAGAGAGTATCAGCTGATCTTAGGAGATGAAGGAGGCAGAAGAAGTGATCCTTGTGAGGAGAGCAAGGAGAAGCTCTGTTAGTGAGAATAGCTGGGCTGAATTCTAGAACTTTCCGTTGTGCCTGGTAGTCAGTCGAGCTATGGCAGAGGAATTATAGAGAAAGAGACTAGATAACATTGGAGATCTGATGTTTTTGTGAGCCTTTGCTGGAAAGCAAGCTTGTGCTTTCGGGGAATGTACATAATGTGTAATGTAATGAAAGGGTTTCGTTTTGCTGGCATTTGTATGAATGTCCAAGGCAGGGGATGGACGCTGTAAAGCTCGCTCTGTTGTTGCGTGGAATGCAAGACACTTGTATGTCTCTGATCTTGTGATGTTCATCTGCAAGCGTCAGGAGGCAGTTAGTATGCCGTGTACGATCAAAGGTCTGAATCCTATAGAGTAGATAAGGAAAACACGAACGCTTGGGTTCGTTGAAGGCATTCTGTGTGCTGAGTGTTTTTCGGACCCTCTCTTTTTGGTTACACTTAGAAGAGGGGTCAAGAAAAACAAGAACCATAGACAATTCAGGAATAGAAAAAGGTGGAGGTTATTTTAGCAACATAAACAATGGAAATAAAATTATAAACTGAATTAATGGGGGAGGAAATTAGAATTGCAGAATCAGAAGTAGATGTAGAACCATTGGTTCATGTATAGGTTGAGATTACAGAACTGTAGTAGGGGAGACATATGTTTAGAAAGATATAAAATACTCTCATTTCATTTCTATAATTTTATAAGGATTTTGGGGATGAAATCCAAAGTATAGAAGAGGTAATGTTAAGGGGGTAGGATGAACACATGATTTTGGATGAACAAGGCAAGTAGGATAGGGACTAATTAGGTAAACTTTGTTAGTTTGAATTTTGAATTCTTAGTGTTTTGATCATGGTGATGTGACTTGGGGCTATTCAAAAGGAAGGAGTTTTGGAAAATAAAAGAGCTTTTTAAATAAAGAGTTTTGGGGAAGATTAAGAGTTGTAGGTACTTGTTCATAAAAAGCCACAAAATTTGTTTGGATAACTATATATTTTGCTTGTTGTTTTGGGATTTTTTTCAACAAAATATGGGATTTTGCTGTATTTTGATTTTACAATAATATAGAGATGCATAGACTTCTATAGTCAATGCTATGTTCATATTGTTGTGTGAAGTTTTTGTAGCATCAGCATATGATGAAATGAATTGTGATTTTGTTTCTGGAGTTTTTTATAATGTATTTTGAAAGGCAAATTTTGGTTAGATGAAATAACCATGAATATGGTGTTTCAATGAATGGAAATGTTAAAAATGTGGAGAATCAAAACAAAAACAATGAATATATGCATGTGAAATGCAAATTTGTTGTTATAGTAGAGTGAAATATTTTATAGGAATTGAATTTCACGTCTACCACACATTTGTGCATAACCAAGATCCATGGTACTATTGTTGCATCTTTTTCATATGTTAGAACCCTTACTAGCCCATGTTTTTATCATTTGGTTTTCTTGGACAAATGGTTTGAAAGGGAAGTCATTGGTATGTTCCATGACCTGCTTGTTGCCTTTAATGAACATGTACCTTTCTCAACTACATCCATGGTTTCTTCCAAGGCTTGATCTATTTGTTTTCCTTTGCTATTTGTTGTTGCAAGCTTATTAATTTGTGGTCCTTTGCAATTTGGTCTTGGTGTAGGTTGAGGTGGGACATTTTTTTCCCAATGCTTATTGGTTAGTACAAGAAATTTGCAAATAAATGACTAGATTAACAACTAATTTCTAGTTGTAATTACCACATGTGACTTGTTATAGGGCTTGGTCGCTTTGGACAAATCACATAAAATTTTAATTGTTAAAAAACAATACATGGCATCAAGTTGTAATGGTAGTTGTGTAAAGATGCAATTTACATGAACTTTTCATTCATCCAAACTAGCCTATGTGACATTGATTTTTGATGTCTTATTAAAATTTTGTTCAAGATTAAAGTTTAAACTTAAAGTTATTTCAGTAATGCACACAAATTTTTTTTTTTCCTTTTGAAAATATGAATTGATTTGGGGTCCAAGCATGGTAAAGTGGACCAAAAAGTACGTCTGCCTAAAATTAAATTTTAAATATGGCATTTTTTCAACATAAACATAAGAAAATAGGTTCAATTTTTTTAAAAAGTTTCATTATGGAAACCTCTGTTCTTCCATGGAATTTTTATGAGTTGAATACAAAATTTTAAAAACTTTAGTTTAATAAAAGTAGGTAAAAAGTAGAACCAAAACTAATAGGTTAATATTGCATTTCATTCCTACTTCTACATTAAACGTTAAATATATTTTGATTCTACTATGAAAATTTTAAAGTCCATTAATATATTTAGCATGCCATTGATTTAAAAATAAAATAGATCCAATACTTAATCTACTTGTGCTTGAATTTTAATCTATTTTGCAAGTTGTGACATTTGTTTGATTTTGATGAATATACACAAACCTATTTTAAACATGTGGTTTTTTAATATATTTATAACAAAGTCAAAGAATTTCATGTAAGTAAACATTAAAATAAATAATATTTTAAATTTCAATATACCAAGCCTTATTTAATGGCCGCTTTCCATTTTTGCTACAAGGTAATTCTTTGGTCTACTTTACCATGCTTTCGCCCTTTGAAAAGAAAAATATTTGAATTTCATTATTGAATACAATTTCAACAACCATTCCATGGGAAAGAAAATTCAATGACATGATTTATAAATGGATAATATACTTACAAGTTAAAATATATCTCTCATATTCTAAACTTTCATTTGATTCTAAAAATTATATTTTACAATCTTTCTTTTGATATATCATAAATCTACCAATAATTGAAATGTGTGATATATAATTGATTCACATATAATATATTTATAAATGAATCATAAATAATTTATAATATAAATATAATATAAATTCTTATACTAGACATATTATTTTTTATGCAAAAAAACTACAAAATTGATTTAAAATTTTATAAAAAATATTAACCAATGCCATATAATTAATTGATTTTATGGAACTAATTTTTTAATTATATTAACACATATAATATCTTAATTTTTATCTAAAATTATGATAACATTTTAATGTAGAAATAAATTATGTTTTTTCATATTTCAAATCTTTATTTGATTTAAGAAATTATATTATATATATTTTAAATAATAGATCATAATTGTACCAACAAAATGCAATTTGAATATATGATATATAACCTATTCACTATATAATGTTTATAAATGAATCATAAATTACTCCTACTACCTAGCCTATTCAATAAATTAAATTACATTGCCCACCTAATTAAATAATTAATTTTTAAAAATCACATATCAACATGATAAAGTACTTATTACTAAACCCACATACACATGACATATTAACTATTTACTACCTATTACCTATCTTACTTCTTGCTTATTTAATAAATTAATTGCATAACCTACCTAATTAATTAATTAACCTAGCTACTACTTAAACCTTAACCTATTTAATAAATTAATTACATAGCTTAATTAATTAAATAATTAATTAAAAAAATCACATATCAACATGATAAAAATACCTACTACTTAACCCCATACATATTGCTTACTATTTAGTACCTTACAATTTACAACTTACTAATTTATTGATTATTTAACCTAATTAAATATTTATTTAATTAAAAAAATTATGACATATCAACATAATAAAATATCAACAACTTAGCCATATACATATTACATACTACCTAACCCTATTTTTACCATTAATTGCCATGGGTCTTTTGAAAATTTCACAAACACACCAAACCCTATTATAAATTTAATGGTTAGTTCATTAAATAAAGTTAAGGGAAAACCATTACATCTAGTAATCTCATTGGCCAATTCATTTTTTTCACATTTAGTTACACGAGCATTTGCAACTAGGATTTATAGTCAAAAATCAAATTGAAAAGATGCCACATGGTGTCTAATGGCCTATGAACCACTGTCCAAGTCATAGAAATAATTACATTTTCATATATTTTGGGATGCAACTAAAAATGGATGATATAACTATATTTTGATTTTCATCCAAATTGACATTCATTGCAAGTATAAGTTATATATGCAATTGCAAACCATTTTGTAGTTGTTTGTGTGATTACAAGTCGTTTATACCAAGTGTCACAAAGGACATTCACATCCATAGTTACAAAAATGGTTTATTTGGACACAAGTTGTAAATGCATGGGTTGGAATGGATAAAATTCCTTGTAATGGGTAATCATGTTTGAACATCATTATAAAAGACCTTAAACCCTAAACATTAATAACATTTTAGTGTTAGATTAAAGCATATTAAAATGTAAAATTTTGCAAAGTTTTTGTAGATCAAATTGAAATCTCCTGTGTTAGTGCAAGCTGTTACTATAAAACTATTACATATTATGGTAGGTTAAAACCCAAAGAAGTCAAATGTTAAAGAAAATACATTTTTTTATTTCATATGATGTGATGGTAAAATATATTTGTGTTTAAAACATATATGCCACAATGTACTAAATAATGCAAATATATTTAAGAAATGATTGAAATAATTTTTAATCTTTATGAAATTTTTAGAATCTACTAAACATTGTGATTCGATATGATTGAAATAAGTTTGGGAGCCATGTGAAGATTTCGATAATTATCATATCAAGAATGGGTGTTTTCAAGGCGATAATGACCATTAATATGGGGTAAATTAAAATTTTGACAAAAAATCATTTTCAAATGGAAGATGACAAGGTATTTGAGGTGGGTTATTTTAAAATTTTCATTTAAAACATTTTTTGGTTGATTAATTCAAACCAAAATCTAGTGTAGTTTTAAAAAAAGAAACAAACTTTATTATATTACATATACCATAAATATACCCATTATTATTTGAATTCAATCTTTTAAATTTATTTCTCTTTAAAAATAATATTAGATAACATTAATTTTGTGAAAATAAAACATAAAGCCCAAAAACAAAAAGTGAAACCCAAAATTAAATGCAACACATTTTATAGGACTTTACATGCATATCATGAAACTACTCAAGTTGGCCCCCTTATAGTGTGCTTTCATTCCCAATGATAATACACAAACTACTTGAACTTTTCATTGTAAATCTTGTCTATAGTTTCAATCCTCATTTCATTTCCTTCTTATTGTATTTCTAAGTCTAGTTTCAAACTTGACCCTTCTTTTTTTTCCTATTTCAGATTTAATTTTTGCAACCTTAATTCTAATTTCTATCTTGATTTTGGCTCATTTACTTGTTTTGTATTTATTTTTGTTTCTTGGAACATTAGGTCTATTTTCCAACTTGATTCTAGCTCTTCTACATACTTTGTTTATACTACAGACAAGTTTTATAACTCTACGTCCTACCTTATTTTGATACTTGCTTGACATTCGAACTTGGATGCAAAGCTTCTAGTTTGTATGGTTTCACTTCATATGCAAGAAAAAGCTTTTTGAGAAAGCTTTGAGACCTTGTACCTAATTTGGTAAGGAAAACATAGTTGAAAGCTCAATCTAAGATTAAAATTGTTCCTTTGATAATTAGTTTGCTCATGACCCTTCATATTGTTTTGGATGTTTTGGAAGGAGTACAAAGTGCCCATTTTGGTCCTTTTTTGCCTTTGTAATAAAACTCTTTATTTGTAGGATCCAAAAATCTTTGTGTGTGGGGGTTGTTCAATTGCCTTGTTATTTTTGTATTTTATTTATATTAAGTTGTTATGGCCATTAATGATCACCTCCATGCCTTTTAAAAGCCAAACTAACCCTCATAACCAAACACTATGTTGTTTTGTATAAATGGCGTGTTTCTCAATCCTAGGTCAAATGACCCCATCAAACTATCTTTTTGGAATTTGATGTTGAAATTGTTCAAATTTTAAAAAACTCATATCCTTTCACATTCATTAATAGACATGAATGTAAAATTATGTTTCGAAGTTTTCCCTAAAATAAACATAATTTTTCCAAATCAGTTGTTTGATTATAGACATCGTTTTGAACAATCAAAGGGGCGTGGGCGCCCATTTACCAGCTATGTTTTGTGCCTTAGGACTGTTTGGTGGTAGGCCTATGTTTGGTAATAGGCTTGCTTACCTTAGAGTAAAAAAATTAAACAACCTCATCTATTATTCTTCAACTATAATATAACTGAACAAAAATGAGCAAAAGGAACTGAAAGGACAAATTGCATGTGTTCCATTTGTTTCTTTAATTGGAAGCCAAAACAAATAAGGAACTAAAAAGACTCAAGGGTTGGACATAAAAGAAAGAATTATTATTGATCTTTTCAACAAGAAATCAAGCCAAGAAATTTCCTATGATTTAATGCTCTAAAATTCCTTTTATTTCATATCTCAAATTCAGCATTGACCATACCAAAACCTAATTATATCCAATCTACACATGCTCTTTTATTCTGCATGAGTAATTAGAAAAAGAAATGAGGAGTTAGCTTTGGTTAGATTTTTGCTTATATCCATTTGTGGCTTTATTAGTGTTGACGGGTATTTAAGTTCTAGGAATAAATGTTGGTTCTGGTTTTTTTAAATTTCGAGGGGTTGATTTCGGTTCAGATCCAATTTTTCCTTTTAAAAAAAACTCAGTTCCAATTTTCTTTATGGTGGTTCCAATCTCAATTTTAACACTTAGTTGCAAATTGGACTAGTTCCGTAACCTTTAGCTTTAGGCAACCTTTGATTCGAATCCCAATATGAAAACAACCCCAAAACTTGGAAATTGAACTAGTTTTGAGTCCCAGTTTCATAATTGACATTCTAGTATCAATATGCATATTTGTAATTTCGCAAGTGATATTGCACATTTGTGATTCACAAGTGATTTTTTCAACTCACACATGAAAAAAAAATGATATTGCACATTTGTGTGCCTGCAAGGGATTTTTAAAATTCACATAGGTGAAGAAAAAAAATGATATTACACACTTGTGAGCCCATAAATAAATCCCAACTTCGGAACCAGAAATAAAACTGAATGTTTATGAAAAACCAAATATGGTTTTGGTTAGAATCACAACTTAAAAACCTTCTAGAACCAGGGGTCAGTTCCCACCCCAATTCCAAAACCTTGATGAAAAAACCCGGTTCTAGTTCTACCCAATTCCCAAAAATGAACTCGAGTCCGGGTTGGGTCCATCTACTTGGATCCGGAACTGCCGGTTCCTACCCAGCCATTTGGGTACCCAGAAACACTGATTTTTACTCTCTTCCCAACCAACTTTTGTTTCTCTCATTTTGGAACGAGCCATTTGGTTGGCCTATCACCAATATTTTTGGAACATGAGGGGCTCCCCCAACATAGAAGTCCAAATATGCTTCCCTCCCCAAAATAGAGACATCTTTTGTCATGCTTCAATTTGGGCCCCACTTTACAACTTATACACGAAAGCTGAACCATGCCCCAACAATATGGGATAAAAAAGGGGTGCCATTGGGAACCTCTAAAGGATCGCATTGGGAACTTGGGGAACATTAAGGGAACCTGATGGGAGCAACTTGGGACACACATTGGGAACAAACCCCTAAAGAAATCCTCCCCTCCCCCGGGCCCCCCTCCCAAAGAAAACAACTTAGCACTCCCTAAGCCTTCTCATTGGCTGCATGAAATTGTTATTTCCAAAACTACCATTTTCAACATTATAAACTGGGGGTACTTATTTGCATGTCCATTTGTGGCACCCACTATTTTGGGGCAGGTCTGGGGTGGGTTGGTTGATCCTTCTCAGTTGTGAGGTGTGAAGTGGGGTGTGAAAGTTGTCTGCTCTGCATGTTGCAAGGACGGAAAGTAGGGCCACAAAATATGTCATTCATATGGAACTTCGAGAGGGTTGACACCTTTTTAATATCCAAACGAATTTATCGCAGTGTGGTGACCGGCCAACAACCATGTTGGATACTTACTTTATCTCCCCTGTAAAGAAAGGTGGGCAATAGATATCTTCGTAGTACTTTACTTGAACTGTTTGAACATGCACTCTGGCCTTTACGATTGTACCAATTTCACTTTAGCATGCCTACTTTCTGCAAGTGGCTTCCATCATCTTGCAAAGCATCTTGACTTTTATATTTGAAGAATTCTGCATCATCAGTTCTCAATGCCTTGATGGCTAGCCATATAACCACATGAAATGATTGTGACTGTTAGACTACTGGCCCTGATGCATTTGTTGAATATCTTTCAGAGGATAGTCTATGATTGATTGCATCCTCTATTAAAAAGATGCTTGGATTACAGCCCTCAGCAATCTTATGTCTTTTCCAATTCCTGTTTTGAATTACTGGGCTGCCCTGATGCATTTGTTGAATATCTTTCAGAGGATGGTCTATGATTGATTGCATCCTCTATTAAAAAGATGCTTGGATTACAGCCCTCAGCAATCTTATGTCTTTTCCAATTCCTGTTTTGAATTACTGGGCTGCCAATGAATTCTTGGAATTTGAAAGCTTTTTTTTTTCTGGACTTTCAGTGAAATGAGGAATTCAAGTTTGAAAATCATTGACGCCCATTCTTTGTAATTTTAAACATCTAGAAGAGACCAGGTTTTTGGTGGCAAAGGATCTGCCGTCAAAAGGTTTATTAGGTAACACCTGGGTTTACTACCCTTGGAAAGGGCGCCTATGTGTGAAACATAGTGTGATTGATATTATTTAGTTCATGTGTGCGCTCACACTTCTTTTCTTTTTTGGAAGGGACCATATTGATTGGTCCATCACCAGATTATTTGGAACATTGGGCACTCATCAACAGAACCACCTCTTTGAACCCCAAGTTTCAAAATAGAAACAAATGCACTCCCCTATTTTTCACCTTTTCAGTTTATATACATGGGATTTGGGCAAAAACCATATGGGATAAAACTGCGGTGCTATTGGGGATGACTTGTGAATACCTTTGGAAACGTGATGAGAACTCCATGGGAACGTGATGGGAACACATTAGGAACAAGAAAACTCATCCTCCAGCCTTCCCACCTCGCACCCCCACCCAAGAAAAAGACTGGACCCCTCATGAGTCCATGCTGCGCCTTCTTATTGGCTGCATGCAACTTTTATTTCCAAAACTGTTTGTCACCATTTTTGGCCTGGGTGAATGGCAGGGGCACAAACTGTGGGACTCTGGTTTGGTGCCAATTTTCCTCATAAAGGAAATGTACCAAATTGACTACGCCAACTTCGGTGCCAATTTTGTTGACAGCCAAAATAGTTCAACATAGATCACTGAAGCACAACAATTTGAAAAGTTAAGTGAAGATTTCAATAGTGAGTCCAAGTATCTTCAAATTCACTTAGAAATAGCCATTTTTTCCACAAGACAGTAGTACCTCCCATGCTTCAAAAATCTTTTCTGTAAAATGTTGAGCAGGGAAGCTTCAACATTCAGGGTGCCTTTAGTTTCTGTTCATAACCTATGTTCAGTTTCTCAGCATTCAACTGCATCTTCCTGACATTGCAGCTGTGATCTGTGACTTAACTATTGCTGTTCTGAGGATTTGTATAGTGTAACTTCACCTTTGCAAACACACCCCCCAACTTAAACCATATACATAATACACACCCCTCCAATCTTGCCTATGTGCCCTGTACGATACTGAATTTCATTGATACCCACAATTGAAACTGTTACAAGCGAAAATTGCACAAAAGATCCTAAAGCTCGGCAGCCCAACCTTGACCCCACCCTATAGAACACCACAACTCTCGCAACCATGTGAGAAAAAAAAGACTAAAAGTGAATACCCACAACGATCAGCTCTGGCCAGAAAATGTCCTCTAGACACAACTGGGCCATGAAGCTGGAGCAAGTGTGCCTTGCTGAAAAGCTCACAGGATCTCCTATCTATCTATAATGCAAATTTCGAAGGAGCTAAAATATTGTCAATTTGAGTTGAAAGTGAGGGGCCAATATTTCACAAGTGGGCTGATAAAACTATTTCACAATGTCTACCACATGTGCTGAAAAAAGAGATCTGTGCTTCGTTGTGAGGCCGTTTGGAAACTCTTTCAAAAAAGCCTGTTCACCGCATTAGAGTGCTCGTGCTGCAAAAAGAGTCTTCGAAGTGAAATCTCCTCCAAAAAAGCTCATGTGCCAGAAAAGTGAATAAAAAGGTGCTTCAAGGAACTTCTCCCTTATGTTCAGGTATCAAATAACTCCCAGCTAAAAATGTGGCAAAACATACACGAATCGGCCAGAAAAAGGCGTATAACGAAGCTTGGCGCACAAATAGTCGATCTTCGTTCTGACGGTTTATGATGACGGTGAGAGCTAGTCGATCTTCTTACTGTCGCACACGAAGTCATCGGACCGCCCCAAAAAACTAACTAAATCGTGCTTGAACGACACCCCATTGAAAGCACTTGAAAGCTCTGAAAACACTGTGTTTCACTGTACAGTTTGTTGCTAAATGGTGTAGGCGAAAACTTGACCCGTCATCCTTGTGACGAGGGAAAAAACAGAAAGGCATTGGACATAGTCTCCGTTCAGTCGTCCAGCGTTCGATAAAGCGCATGGAGACTTCTTACTATCTCATCAGTACTTGTCTCACATCCCTCCTCCATCTATCAAAATAAGTATCGAGTTACATTCATGTTTATTCAAGTATGCACCTTTAGAAAACCTACAGAGAATTAGTAGCAGAACCAAAACGGTGCAAGAGGTGTTCCGGTTGGAAGTGGAAGCAAAGATCTAATGCGGTACAACGCGGTCCCCAAAGTAAGAGAATGGATAATGGAGAGCTGGCGGACGCACCTGAACACTGCAAGTAAGGTCGATGGAGGTGGATGAGAACGACAACATGTTAGCGCTAAGGATGGCAAGCTTGAGCCTCTCCAATTCGGCGAGGCACCTAACAAGCAGTCCCTTTCGCTTTTCGCAATGCATGCGAATCATAACACTTCTATCTACAGCGCGGGCCTCGATCTCAGGAACGGGGCCATCGTCTTCTTTGACGACGACTTCGTTGTCGACCTTCTCAGCTCCAGACCCTGTTCCGCTTGTCGGTAGGCCCTCCTTGTCGATGGACGTCGCAGCTTTCTTCAAATTCGAAAGCGAACGAACCCGTTTTTTCGGCATTTGCTCTTCGATAGTCCTCAGCTTTTCTTGCAATGTCTTTACGTACTTGATTGCGTCCCCGAGTACTGAAGCCTTATCCATCTGCGACAATTAATCAAGTCAACCCTTCCTTACGATCCAAGGCCCTGGGATATCAAATGCACAGAGATATACTAACACCTTCTACTCTCGGCGATGTGCATCCACAGAGAGGGCGACTTCATCACCATTCACGGCAGTAGAAAAACATCGAGTCAAGCTTACGCATGATCGAGGAAGTTTTACCTTCTTCAGGCCTGGGACAATAGCAGAGAGTGCAATGAACCGCTGACTGAGCTTCTCTCGTCTCTTGCGCTCTGCCATGATGTGGTCTTGACTGTGGCCTGAAGATTTTGTCGCAGGGGGAGGAGGGGGAATTTTGACGGGAGCCATTCGATTTATTTTGAAATGCTCCATGGGGAGCAACCCTGATTTTCTCTTGCCGCGAATAGATTCTGTAGGAGAGAGGGGTTTCAATCGGCTGGGGCCTTCCAAAGAAATTGCGTCCGTGTTGCAGCTCTCTTGCACACCTGAGGCAGGCGAGCTTCTGATCTCAATATGATTGGAAGCCGTTCTAGGAGGGGCCGCAGTTTCCTCCTGGAGATGGGACAGAGACATGACAAAGCCGTCAAGATTCCGGGACACCGTGTGCTGGTACTGGTGGTGTGCTTGTTGATGTTGCTGCTGCTGGTGCAAATCAAAACAGCGGTTGTCGTTGCCAGGTTGATGAAACGAAGAGGTCATCATGGGCTGAGCCGAAGGAAAATGCGAATGTCCATAGCCAAGGTCGGAATCCCAGGAATTAGGCTTGAAGGTTTTCTGAGGTCGTCCAAGACCTGAATGTCCACCCAGAGACGTAAATCCTGCAATATTTGAAATACTGCCGCTCGGCATCTTTTCAATCTCCTTCTGCTTCAAGCGATCCAGGGATGAGACTAGGTCATAGTTTGCATTTTGCGTCGCCGCTATGGTTGAATACTGCTCCGCTGTAGAATGAAATACTGGGTCGAGATGTCTCCCCACCGCAGGATCCTCCATGTCCTATTCCAAAGAAAGCTGAAATAGTTAAGACAAGAAACGGAGATGAAGCTCTCTAGACTTAAAGTCAGGGCAACAAAAGTAAGAATGGGCCGGTCACATACCAGCTCCGGTAACCACTGCATTGTTGAAGTCGATGGATACGCCACTTCCATCCCCTGTGCCAATCGGCTGCCTGAAAGCCTTGCCTAAACCGCAAACCGGTATTTCTAACCTGCGCACGGACATCGGGGTAATAGCGCACGTCAACAAGACATCATAGTCAGGAGGAGCTCTCAAGCAGACATGACTAGCTTGAGTCAGATAGCTTCTTCTTAAACTGGTCGACTTCATAGATCCTCAAAAGAAGGGATGGTAACTTCCTCGTGCTCTACGTGTTCCTGCCTCGAACTGCAAGACAATCGAAGTTTGATGTGGAGCTTATGGCGGATTAACACTGTCAAGAAGAAGTGTACATTGTTGATGAAGAGGGAGAGAGAGAGCCCCACATACGAAGAGCTAGAAACCAAGATTCAAGAAGTCATTACATGTCCAAGCACGATGCTCGGCCTCATCCTCACACCAAGATCCAGCTTAAAAGTCAACGACATGGGCATTAAACTACTGGAAAACTCTCGCAGATAAACGAGAATGAGTCACGGACCCCAAATATCAGTGCAAAAAACACCCCAAAGAAACTCTAAACCATGGTTCCAGTCACAACAAACGACACTAGAGACATATGAACCGATCCACAAACACTCATTCAGCAGAGCAACGGCACCATCGATGCAGATGTAAGACTACCTTACACAAACATGATGCGAAAGCTGAAAGGAGGAAGCGGGTGAAAGTGGAAAGACGCGCAGACCTGAGAGAGACAATTAGGTGTAGCCGGCCCCAGTTCTACGAGAGAGAAGGGGGTAATAAGAGGAGGAGGAGTGACAGCAATAGGGTTTACAAAGCGAAAGGGCCCCACTTTACACGAAGAGCCCAAAGCCGTGACGCCGTCGTCAAGCCAGAAAAGGGAGGGAAGCTAGCTAGTAGCTACTGGCTACCGGCACCAACCCGCCGCTGCGGACTACCGGGAGTTCGCGTCCCACGGGCTACCACCGGTGACCCACGTGCAATCCCCTGTTATCAGCGGGTTCCCTTTTCCTGATAGCCAAGCCGGCCGGGTCTGGATGATTGGGTTGTAAATTGTAAGTTATCATCCGGAGATAACGCTTCCTTCATTGATAGCAATCTCGGTCTAGAGTAGCACCCCGCCCCAGGAATGCGGGAGTTCCACCAATAATGACCCGGGACTGGGGGACGCCCGACCCCATTGTAATGGCTTAACCAGGGGGAAGTTGAGGCACTGGATTAAACCAAAAGGCCCTTTCTTCGAGGAGCCGCACCTTACATGTAAGGTGTCATCTGGCCAACACTGGTTCTTCAGTGTTGGCTTGTTCTCTTTGAAAAGCAAGACCGCCCAACAATGGTTTTTTACTTTTCTTCGCTCTAAACTCTGCTGAATTTTTAGCTGGTTACACATTGCTGGCAAACGAAGGAATTACAAATTTCAGAGTACTTACTTGCAAGCCATGGCATTCTGAATGGAACAAATTAGCTACCTAGTACCTGCCATGTTAGGCATGGGTAGTAGCCCAGGCCAAAGGTGGTGGCGAACAGTTCTAGGATCATAATTCTTATGTTCCCAACGGGTTTCCATCAAGTTCCCAAGGCATTCCCCAAATTCCCAATGTGTTCTTCAAAATGTTCCCAATAGCGACACACTTTTATCCCAAGTGATTTGGCCAAAGTTGAACTTTCATACATATAGACTATAAAGGAGGGCAAAGGATAGCAACTTTGTGCTTCTATTTTGGAGCCTGTCTAAATATTTTAGAAACTAGTTTTTAAAAATGTCAACAAGTTAAAATCAGAGTCCAAATGTGGCAAAGAAATGCAATTAAAAAAAAAAATTGGGGATTTTTTCCAGAAAAATGGAAAATTAAAACAAAATATTGCCTTTTTGCTCTTTTTTTTTCACATTTTGACAAAATTTTGCAAATCATTGATTTAGACATGTTAAATTTTTGTTTTCATTTAATGCTAAATCTATCTTGGGAAGTGATTTTTGGGGTTTTCTATGGCAATATATCACAATATATTGCCATACAAAACCCCAAAAATCACTTCCTATCTTTGGGCCTCCTTTCACCCCCATACCCAAGTTTCAATGGTATCCATAAAGTAAGAAATTTTTATTAAATCTGAGTATGAAATGCTGAAAATCAGCATTTAATGCACAATATTAAAGAATAATTATAGTAGTTGTATAGGTAGGATCAATGAAAATATATGTAGCAAGCGCTTAGGAAAAAGGAAAGCAGAGTGAGACTGAGTTTACCACAAAAATTCATGGATTTCTGAGTTTCAACCCCCCTCTTTGAATGGTAATGTACTTGTTTGTAGGTTTTAAGAAAAATCTCACCCTATTTTTTGCCAAACTTAGGGTTTTAATGTTGTGTTTTCTTTATTTTAAAGATAATTTTACTATATACCTTTAATATTCGTACTTTCTTACAAATTCATATTAATTAGTTGTGGGTGGATGATTTGATGGTTTTTTTTTTGCAATGGGCTATTTGGTTGGCCTATTATCAAAAACATCATGGAATCCTCCCTCCCCAAGTAAAAATCACATTTTTTACATTGTTTTATATTTACATTATTTTATATGGCCATGTAAAACCATATAAGTGTATTAGTTTTACACTTACATTGTTTTACAAAGCATAAAATAAATTTACACAATTTCACATTTATATGTTTTGTGTTTTACATTTACACTGACACAAACATAAATAGATATTAAACACTTACATGGAGTGTAAATAAATTTCATTATGAGATTTACACTTATATAAAGTGTAACAACCATTTACATGCGCAACATTGGTTCATACCTACAATTGGTTTATTGTCCATGTAATAGTGTTTTTGCAAAAATAAATTGTTTGTAGCCAAATGAATTTCATCCATAAGAAAATGTAAAAAAAAAGTGATGATCATTAATGATAAGATTTAGCAAAATTTGGCTATAAACCAAATATGAAATATCATTAATCATCTTTCTATATTTTGGCTACACCTTAAAAACCAAATATAAAAGTTTCACTCCATATTTATATGATTTTTAATTTTAATTTATTATGAAATGGGGTACCCATACAACCTCCAATCTTCACTAAAATGTAGTCTATACATAGAACCAAACCCAATTTTCAAATCAAGCCTAAAGATTCTTGAATTGGAAAAAATGGGTCAAAACTAAAATCACAAGGTTTGAAAATTTCAAGAATCAAACTCAAATCTGCACCTAGAGCAAAAATATTTATGGTGTCAAAATTCAAACCAAAGGTTCAATAAAAAGGAGGAATGGGCCAACACCGGTATGTGTTTGTTCCCAACTTTTTCTATGCAAATTCTTAAATTAGCCGAGCTGGGTTTGATCCCTTCAATATTCTTCTTGCATGAAATTAGCAATGTTGGGTGTGAGTAGAAATCCACTGGTTTTCAAGCCAATTTTCACTCTGATTTTCAATTAAACCAACTGTACTCATTTTGAATGAGAACCAGCACTTCAAAAACTGACCGGGTACCACAAACTCAAACCTGATACCCATGAAGGTTCATTTGGTTTTTAAGTTGATTCTCAGTTTAGTTTTCAACTAAACCAACTGTTCTCATTTGAGAGTTAGCACTTTGAGAACTGGTCAGGTACCATAGAAACTCAAACCTGATTTCCATGAAGGTTCATTTGGCTTTCAGGCCAGTTCTGAGTCTCGTTTTCAACTAAACCAACTATTCTCATTTTGACTGAGAATTGACACTTTGAAAACCAAATGAATACCACAAATGTGATTTTATCATTAATATTTAAATTTACATTGAAAAAATCTTGGGTGAAAGCACATTACATTGCTCATAAAATGTTGTCGCAAAACAATTTTTGTAAGATTTTGGGATTTGTAATTGATCATGTGATTAAATATAATTAATTAAAATGAAACAAAACTCAACATTACAATGAAATATATAATATAATCACATTGTATAAATTTCATGGATAGTTTTTGAATAATCATAACATAATGAACTTTTAAAAGAGTAACCAAAAATTTGTAATAATCCATAATTAATGAATATGGACTCCATGCATTTTCATATAATGTTTTTTAGTGAATAAAAGATTGAATGATAATATGATGTAATAACATTGATACCAAGGACAACTTTTTAGAAAAGTTTTGATACCAAAATTTTCTATGTACTTTGAATTACGATTTTTTTTATTAAGTTTTTTATTGAATGAAAGTCATTGTTTAAAAGCTTATTTTTTAAATTTAAGTTCTCCATAAAATAAACTAGAGTTGCAATTATTTTTATAATAAATTTCAAATCATAACTTGTAAAGTAACTTGTGTGATTCAAAATATCTTGCTTTCACACTATCTTCATAGAGTTAATTTATGCAATTATAAACTTTCATATGAGCCTAAAAATGTTGCATCTTACTGCGCTTTCACCCTCTTGGGTTCAAAACTCATTTAGATAAAAACTAGACCTGTTTGAAAACTAATGATTCTTATTTCGATGATAATCTGAAAACTGGTCAAAATATCATATTTTGAAAAAACAAATTCAAGAACGGATCAGAACCGACTATTCTTTAAAAATATGAGAACCACCGAACAGTGGTAATTAGGTACATGCCCAGCGCTGGCTCTTAGTTCACCAGCCTATAGACTTTCTGAGAGAGATCTTCTCATAGCTTGATGAAGGCAAGGCCTCTCACTCCTCACTCCTCCTGCTACCTGACACCTGTGCACAAGTCATCCCCTGTCAGTAAGAAAACATTTGTTTGCAAGTTCTTGCTGCGGTTCTTATCACGATAAAGCCTGGTAGTACTGCACAATATTATTATATTCTAATTCTCTAGTTCAGTAGTACGGTATCTGATGTCAGCAGGTGTCCCGGGGTCACAAATATTCTGTAACACGGAGCTAGTACTCATATCTACCAGAGGAAGAAAGAAAGAAAGAAAGAAAGGCTCTTCAAAGTTTCTTATAATGAAATACCACTGACATTGGTCACAGCGATTTCTCTTAATTGCAGAATGTGTGCTATTCTGAAACTTGAACTGGAACCTCTAGTATTTTATGGTTTCGACGGACAGGTAACAATCTCCTTCGAACCTAACCTGTGTGGCAGGGATTCCATCTAAATTTTCTCTGCCTTAGTCTAGGTGCTAAGTGCTAGCACACTTCTGCTGCTGGCTATTTGATCCCTCAAGGCACCAACCTTACTGGCAGGCATGGGCTTCCATTATAGTTCCATAGATGGAACCTGCAACAACAATGACAGTACCTTGTATACTAGAAATCTAACGCTTACTATCTACTTACATTGACACGTACATTGGCTGTATTTTCTTTTTGACGTTAGTCATATTTGATATGATGTAGGCCTTGTGACCTACATCAGGCTTCCTTGTATAGGCAGTTAGTCTATACAGCTTGAAGAGCCACTTTCCCACTTCTGGGTTTTCTATCTAGATCTTGTGCAAGCACATTCCTTCAATTGGGTTGGAAAGCAAGATGAAACGATTGGTGATCCAAATCACTAATTCGTTGGAAATCTTCAATATATTTTGTTAAGCACTTAGGGTTGAATCATCTACCAAGATCATTGCCCCTTGTTTGAGTCAACTTATGAACACCATGACAAGTTTGGTCAAATGATGGTTTCACAATGTAAAAATCATCTACGTGGGCCCAAAGTTGATTACATATGGGCAACTTTTCAAATGGTTGGGCACGTAGGATTCTTTAGCAATGAAATCTCATCTTGGCTATAAGTTCTTGGTGACATCCATCTTTGATGACCACGCAGACAACTCTACATCCTTTAGCAACAACCTTATGTGATTCACCTTCCTTCAACCCCTTGACACATTGGGTTATTTCATATTCCATTCTTTAGGAGGAGAGGGAGAGGTCCCTCCTCAAGTTAACAGACTATTCCAAATTGTGCATGTTAAAAAGAGCTCGGACAGCAGCTATTGAAGTGGACCTGGCCACTTAGAATGCCATCAAGAAGGACACTAATGAGCACTAAATATCCCAGCAAGAACGCTAGATTAGAGTCAGACCAGCATTGTTTACAAGTGGTGTCACAATAAGGTCTTTGGGGTTTAGAAGGGCACCTTGTTGGTGCCTATTTCCCCATTATGTTTCATGAATTTTGATTACCTAGTATATTTCCTTGCTTCCCTTGAGTTACCATATTTTGATTACCTAGTATATTTCCTTGCTTTCCTTGAGTTTGGGAAGGAAAGAGGAGTTCCAACACATTCATGGAGAACTTTGGAGGGTGAAAAAGGCAAAAAACTGATTATTTTTAATTTTGAATTACTAAAAGTTAAGAGAAGGCTGAAAAGTGTTTAACTCTTTTAAGGAATACGGGAATGTGACATCATTTGTAGAGGTAGATAATTAAGAAAATAGGTGATTACTCTGTATTAGATGGTTTATACTAGTGTTGGGCAGTTCTCACTAATTTTAGAGAACCATCAGTTCCGGTTCTTTATGGCCATGTATGAGAACCATTTTGGTTCTCACTTTTCTTTAAATAGGGGGCTTACAAGAATTGTTTTGGGTATCAAAAAATTCCAAGGAAAACAATGATTCTCAAGCTTGGCAGTTCTCAACAATTTGGTTCTCACAAGTTGGATTTCAAAAATTTCAATATTTTTTTTGGAAACCTTTTTTTACCTTTTTTTGGACAAAATAATACTTTGAATATATTTTCAGCAATTTGCAAATCCACAATTTCATCTTTTTCAAAAACTCTTTCAAATTGTTTTAACTCCTCTTCTAGATCTCCATCTATCCCAATATGTTCTAAAAAGTTAAAAAGGGATTTACAACCAACTCTACAATCATTAGGCCAATTTTTGTTCACAAAATTTAATTTCTCTAATTTTTCTAATTGTAAATGACATCCTCTCAAATTAGTGAGGATTCTTATCAAGGAAAAGATCCTTTTAGTCTCTATTTGGGAATCAATAATCTCTAAAATCTGACAAGAAAAAAACCTAACTATGGGAAACATGGCTTCATGTTTTTCTCACCATTGAAGGGGACACTTGATCTCGTTCACACTTACTTAATAACACCAAAAAAGCAACAAGTTTATCTTAACAAGCTCTTTTGTTGGTTCAGTATTCCTTGCTATCAGTTGAAAAATATTCAAACTATTATCATCCTCTAGTTTCTAGTTAGCAAAACCATTTTTAAATTCTATCAATGGATGCAAGTGATAATAAGATTTCATGAGCATAAGATATAATGACATTATATCACATTTCCAACAATTGTTATTCCTTGATCACTACCAATGAAAGAAGACACTAAACAAAGATTTTTAAATCTTAGGTCCAACATTAGAGCTAACATATTATATGTTTTTCTCTCATCAAATTTCTTCAAGAAGGAAACAAAACTATTTAAAACTCCACAAACCTCTTTTTTAATGTTGGAAGCCAAACAAATTAACCCAAATGTCACACCTAAATCCTCTTCCATTAAAGTTTGAAAAGATGGTGCATTTTCTGTTTCTTCTCTCAATTTCAAACTCATGGAAATGGCAAAATGAAAGGCATCACTTAACAACCAATGTCCCTCAAATTGGTTTAAAATACAAGTAGTTACAACAAAGAAGGAACAATCAATAACAATTTGACAAATATGCCATGTCAAAGGGGGTGGAACTTTGATTGTCATCATCACTAAACTTTGCTTGCTATAACAAAACATTCTTGAGTTGTAAAGCCTTTTGAAAAAGAATGATTTTGCTAACAAACTTGCAAAAAAAAAACACAAATGATCAACATCTACATTGTAGCAAGTCTTCACAAAAATAATCAACAAGGAAATATTAAAATTTTGATAATAACCTTGTTTTGACTCAAGTATTCAATTTTCTTTGAGGAAGATTTGAATCTACATAAGCCCTATTCCATTCTTGTTTGCCCTTCCTTGACTTTTTCAACCAAGTTATGCATTTTTGTAGGTCAAATTAGGCAAATTTGACAGATACATATTTCAAACCCTTTCAAAAAAAAATATCAACTAAAGCATATTGATAGGCCTTAAAGAATACATGGTTGAAACAACTACCCTGAAAACTTTTTGCCAAATTTAAAATATCACAACTTATAATAGACTTTAAAGCTACAGTCATAGTATTTAAAGTAAATCCTTCATTTGTAACATAAGCAATGACTTTTTTTCTCAAGTCATACATGCTTAACAAGTCAATTAAGTATTTGTCTAATGCATGCCTAGAGGTATCAAATGCTTCAAAAAGCCCAATTACAATATGGTTTGGTTGCTAATCAACCTTTAAAAAATTAATGACAAAGGCAAAAATGTCAAAAGCCCTTTTTGACATCCACAAATCAAACTTGTTGTTACAAAATAATAATTTGTCAAAGTAGGTAAGACATACAATTGTTTAGTTTTTCCCACCAACTTCAACAAAAAATTTCTTGAAAATTATTTTTTAAAAAATAAAACAACCCTTGGACACAAATGTAAACTAAATATTTTAAACCATTGACTTTCAACAAGATGCATTGGAAAATGGTTTTTAATAATTAAAAAAAGTTAAATATTCCAAAAACTACTTTTGATGCATATCATATTTCTCATAAAAAATTGTGGCAACAAAAAAGTTAGAAATAATGGTTCCATTTACATGAGGTTTCTTCTTTGCAGGTTGTTTTTCATAAGGTTCTTTTAACAAATTATTTACTTCTTCAAATATTTGTACAATTATACAATGTTTTGCGTAAACATGTTTTTTTAATGTAATAATTCCATTTGCACTATTATACAATATCAAACATTTCTTTACTTGTGTTTTGGCATTTGATATTAAAATTGGACTGACATAACAAAAAATGCAACTCATCAATTAAAAACACTTAACATCCATTATTTTATTGTCATTTACACAATAAAATGACCAACATAATGCATTTCCACTATCATGTTTCCACTTTTTTCTTTGAAAATGTAATTTTTTCAAGTTTTCCTAAATTCTTTTCTCCCCCTTCATCTACATTAATGTTTTTTTCTCTTTGCACACTTGGCTAAATTTTGGACTCTTTTTCTATTCTCTCCTCTTCCATTACAACATCATTTAAATATATTTCATCATTATTGTTCATTTTATTTTCATTTTGGGATGATTGAACCATTATCAATTACAAGATGAAATTATGCTAGATGAGTGGTGAAAAAACCAAACAATAATATGCAAACCCTTAGGCTACCAACAAACAAATTTACAAAGGCATTTATAATTTATGAAAACATTTACAAAGTGCATTTGCAAAAATGAAATGCAATGGAAGATTAGAATGCAAGTTAAAATGTTAGAGTTGAATTTAGGGAAAGAATAATCCTATAACCAAAAAATGAAAAACACAAAATTGAAAGTTGAAACAAAAAAACTAAACTAAAGAAAGTTAAAAAACAACAACAAAAAAATGCAAAAACAAAACAAAACAATAAAACTTTTGAACGAAAAAACCTACCTTATTTTCCTAAAATGCACATTGTGTTCCAAGCTTTAGAACCTACACATGGCAAAAGGGGAAAAAAGTACATCACCTCAATAAGTAGCGATAGTGCAAGGTGAATAGTGACAAATCACAACAAGCAATAACAACGCAAGGGAGGGTGAAGTGAATACTTGAAACAATAACACAAGGTGAGGAATGATGAACCACAACAAACAACAATAGCACAAGGCAAAGACAACACACCATAGCAAGTGATAACAACGCAAGGTGAGAGAAATGAAACACAACAAGCAACAACACAAGGTGATGGACCACAACAAGTAGCAAGTAAGGCGATGAATCATAACAAATAGTAGTAATGCAAGGCAATAGATCACAACCACTAGCAATAGTGTAAGGTAATAAACCATAATGAACAAGAGCAACACAAGGCAACGGACCACAACAAATAGGAGCAACACAAGGCGACAAACCACAACCAATAGCAATAGTGCAAGGTGATGGAACACACCCAACAACAGTAGTGCAAAACAATGAATCATAAAAAATAAGAACAACATAACACAACAGACCACATCGAACAAGAACATCACAAGGCAACGAACTACAACAAGCAATAGCGGCACAAGGCAATGGACCACAATGAGTAGGAGCAACGCAAGGCGACAAACCACATTGAGCAATAACAACACAAGGCGACAAACCACAACGAATAGGAGTAGGACAAGGCAATGAACCATAGTGAGCAAGAGCAATGCAAAGCAATGGACCACAACAAGCAGTAGCAATGCAAGGCAATGAACCACAATAAATAATACCAACACAAGGTGAAGAGCAAATGCAAAATAAAAGAACAAGAAACAAAACACAATGCAAAACAAAAAAAACACAAGTTAACAACACAAAAACGCCTGTTGGGTTTTATATCCCTCTCCTTGCATGGTCTCCCTTGATGGAGGCACCGCCCTAAACCCTAAAACTTCTAACCCTAAACCTACCCATTTTTCCTCCCAGACCTTGAGAATTGGATCTGGATTTTCATGTGAAAACCCATCCGGTTCTTTTTTTTTTTTTTAAATTTTTTTTAATCCAGTTCTAATTCTCCTAGCCGATTCTCACATGGGTGAGAACCTTAAAATCAGTTTTCACCCAAAATGAGAATAGTCAATTCTCAATTTGAGAACCAGTTTGAGAACCGAGTCACCCGGTGAGAACCGCCCAACACTGGTTTATACATAGGTAATGGCGGTTTTTACTCCCTCACTTTACATATGCCCATTGTTGTTAATGCAGTCAGTACCCTTATACTGATGTAAACCTTTCCCCTCAGTAGGCCCTTTGCCCTTTTTTTTCCACCATGTCATGTTTTGCACCCATAAACTCCCTTGTTATGAGTACCAAGGGGCACATAACATGCCAGATAGCATGTGCCAAGGGTCTTGTAACATGTTACATGCCCAAAACATGTATCGCATGGACACAAAACATGTCTAAACAAAGCCAAGGTGAAAAAAATGAGGCATAGGGCAGACTGAGGGAAAAATATTGCAGCAGTGCTCTTGTACTGACCGCATTAGCAACTACAACAGGTTCCCATGGTTAGCTAGGGAACCAGAACCCAACAGAAAATCGTTTACTGACCAGTCACCATCCAAACTTCGCTGGTGGGTGCCGGTTCACCCTGGCCAAAATGAAGTCACAAACCGCATAAGATATAGAAAAAGAAAATCCAACAGCACCGCGGAGGCCAAGGTCGGAACTCGCCTCATGTGTGAACGCAGTAAATGCATCTATTGTTAACGCCAATCATTAACCCCGTGCTTCCTCGAAGGCCACCTCCAGAGATTTCTCCGTGCAGTGTGAACGATTGATCCGATTTCGCAGTTTGGCCAATATAGTCTAGTTCAAGGAGTGTGAACACGTAAATCAGCATTTAAGAAGCTGGCTAAATAGGGAACTCACCAGGACCCACCAAATATCAATACAAGATAATGTAATTCGATGACCTATAATTACGCCAGGAATAAACCGTGAGGTCCCACACACAATCAACATTTGCATTCACGGATTGTCTTACTATTCCTAATTCAGGAAACCGTTATAGCCGGTCAGAAACCGGTACGTAGCCGGAAAGGGAAGAATGAAACCGATACGCGGCCTGAGGGTGCCCAGGGAATATGGTCGGGTACGGGAGCTCCCAGTTTCCCCCCACCGGATCATCCGGTCACCACGGATGGAACCCATCTTGGCGTACGCTGTCACATCCACTCATGGGGGGTTCCCTACGCCCAAACAAGATGAATGTATAGGGGATGCTGTTCATTTTCAACCACGCATGCAAATCCGAACGAAAGCCTCCTATCCTTCACTCTTCTCTACCATTTTTCTAATTAGACATGTGCATCTCTGGTTCCACCAGGCTGAAGGTCAGGCTAATGAGATTATTTTCGCAGTGATGACCGGCAGACTGTGCATCCCAGCCTCCAGGTCAATTAAAAACGATAACACTCTAGAGTCTGGTCTGTAGTCTCCTTGTGATATTTGTAGAATCTTATGCTGGTCGTTAGGCTCCACCATCTAAAATTTGTAATCCAGAATTTGCACTCCATTCCCTTTTGTCTGCCCTATCCTCCCCTGTTTTCCCCCCTTCTAAACTGCAATTCCACTTCCCAAAGGGGAGTCTTCTATATTCCTAACTTCTGGAAGTGGCAATGGCAAAGATTGGTGTCTTGTATCTGAGGGATGATGTGTTTCATAAGATGGGTGCATGTATTGGTGTTTAAAAAGCTACCCGGTGGATATGACCTGGGCCAATTCCAAAATCATGCCCATATTGCTCCCAATATAACCTGAGGTAACACCAGCCTAACTAGAATGTGTCTTCCCTACCATGATTTGAGACACCATTAGAATCATATACAAATAATCTCCCAATTTTCTTGTTCATTCTCCTATTTGCTGGATTGCCAAATGATTTTCATTAAGGTGGATAAATGAAAACCTTGCACTCCACATCTACTAAATTTGTAGATTACTCCGATAGGTTGTATAAATAACACCAAGGACAAGATGCTATCAATTGCCATTATCTTTCCCCCCTTTTATTTTGACAAGCAAGCCACTAGTATCATTTTATTTTATTTTTAATGACAATGGTTACATTCAAATTGGTTTCGGGGAGACAATTATAAGGTCTTATATTTTTTTCCTACTGAAATAGATTTTGATTTGTAATTGCTTTAAGTGGAATGGAAAGGTGTCTTTTCATATTTGTGTCTTTTCACAACTGCTTTTTTCTCAACACCATAATCATGAATGATCTGAATGATGAGTAAAATTTCAATACTTTCTACATCAATTTGCATCCCATTTCTCTTTAATTGAATTTGAAATTCCATTCAATGTTTTTGAATTCAATTTAAATTGTAATTCAATCCAATGAAATTTGAAGTCAATTGAATTGAGATTGAAATCAATTCAATTCAAGTTGTAGGCAATGTCATTCAATATTTTCATTTGAATGGAACTCAATTTTGAATTATTTTGGTCATGTCATGGTCACTAGTAGTACATAGCAAAGCAGAACCCAAGTTTTGTATATGTGTACATGGCCAAATGTACACCTTATGGTCCATAATGCATGTCTCAACCAGGTAAATTTTTTATGATATCTAACAATTAATACCTAAAGGCTAATACCTAATTACTTAACACCAAAAGACTCATATCCATGCGTTGTTCAAACAGAAAGTGCATTGATCATTTACATACAAGTACGAGCTTCAGAACTGTTTGCCAATACCCGGCTGATATGAAAGTTTTATGGCGGGTCCACAACCAGGCCCCAGCTGGTATCATCAAACGTGAATACCAGACCATCACTGGTTTGCTCTTTATGTCAATCTTTTGGAAGACATACTCCATGCCTAAATGGCCTGATCATCCATTAACTGCTGATCTGCTGTTCTTGAACTTTCTGAACCCTGAGCAATCGAGTTTTTGGATCATACGGGATATGGTTGGCTGTATCAGATGCATCATGCCACCATATGTTTATCTGTTCAATTTTGTCGTTCAGCATTTTGGCCGACTCTGATATATATTTGTTCTCTAGAATCATATCATATCAGTGAAGATTGCGCAACGTGTATGACCAAATACCACTTGATTCGAATTTCTTAAAAGTCAACTTGGAATGGAAACCGCCAAGTGAAGCTTAACTTCAGTTTATCAGGTGTGCAATGGGCCAATGCATAAAGGGTCCTTTGTCTGATGCCCAAGAGTAGATGACACAGGAGATATTCTTAGACGCATTCAGGGCTGCTTTCTTTTTGTTGTGGAAGCTACTCATTGCTTCATAATCAGGAGTACGCCAACAGAGTGGACAATTTTTTAAATGTGCATGAAAGGTAGATGGGAATGGTATGGCAGGCCGCAGTACCATTGTAAGGTAAAGGTAGTTGCGGTTTTTTGTTCCAAGAAGAAAAGTCCGTGGGACCATTTTACAGTATGGGTAGAAAATTCTAAAAGTAGTCATTCAGGAAAAGAAGGATTGGGTATGACACAAGCAAGAATCCGTCAGGCGGCTAACATGCCCTTCATTGAGGATGTTTTACCAGTTGGCCATTATTTTCAGTCTTAGCACACAAGATGAGAAAAGAGCTGCTAACAATAAATATTGTGTCAACTCTCAAGCTACTGCGTTTGTGAGAAAGCATGCTCAACTGGAATCTAAATACCATAGTACCTTAATGGATCCAGCACTACTTAAATCAACTTTTTAAAAATTAGTGCACAAAATGTTTAAAAGTTCAGAATTTAGTAATGGCAATTCGGTCCAAATCTCATTCACCTTCAAATTAGGCATGTCATACAATGCAAATTAAAGAAATGAAATATTATCTATTTGGCACAAGATATTTTGATCTGAGAATCATTGTTTCCTAATTTGTCTAGAGGAATGGTTGATCATTGTCTTTATTATTCCCATTTAATCATTGGTTTGAGACTTTTGATGAAATTTGCAGTAAGTATAGTTCAGGGTAACCTTCAGTGGTTTTTTTATTGTTGCAAAAAGGATAACCAAATTATGAAAAAGAAATTACATTGTTCACAAGGTGGAGATGGCTGCCAGACTTGTGGCAAATTTGTTATCATTTCATAAAGTCATGAGAGCAATTTCCTCTCAATGTCATGTTGGACCTTATTGCCAAACAAGAATTCATATAAAGACACATGCAGAAAGAACCAAGAAATGTAACAAGTGAATGGTGTGCATCAAAATGCATGAAAAGTGATTCTTTTTTTCATTTGTGTCAAAATTATATATAATTTTATAATGTGGGCTGAAACATTGAAAACCAATATTTAATTTGTCAGAGTGCATTTTTCAAAATTAATTAATTGTTTGATGTTGAGGTGCGAAATCCATTTAAGCACTTCACTAATAACAAAGGCAATTTGATGAGCTTGCAGGCCTAATTCTTTCCATTTGTGTTACTGATCTTTCTCTTCTGCCTTCATCTCAAAGGTGAACCAGCACCTACACTGGTGCCTTCACCTTCTGATCCCTAGTGGCTATATTTAACCCAGGAAATGTCGAATTTGTACTTGGAGACCATGATTTAATCTTAGCAAAGGATTTTAGATTGTTAAGAAGCAATGCAAACTTTTTTAGTTTTTTCATTATGGCACCAGTGTGGGTGCTGGTTTACCCCAGGCAGATGAAACACAGGAATCCCATCCCTCTCTCAGCTACATGTTTAGCTATATTTTAGAGCAGCTCCAACCATGCTCGCCATGTGGCCTTGCACAGTATTTCTCACATGGATGATTAGTTATTTAATTATTTTCAACCTCACCCATAAAACAGAAACTGCAAAATGTGGGGAGACTACAAATTGCAACTCACCTGGACCAATCAAACCCATCTACTCAATCAACACCAGGTGTTAGGCTTTAGTGTGCCTTATTCCAGCCTCCACATCATATACAAAAATGCTGGGCCAAAACCATTTTGCTGAGTGAAACCCCCATGTTTTGACTTTTCGTTATCAAAATTTTTGCTTACAGCGCATTGGTGTGGTTGCACTTAGTACAACTTATGCCACAAAATTTAGCCACTCAGGATGGAGAACTCTTTCACAAGTCATATTTCTTAACGTGTCATTAACAAAACCTATAGATCACTGTCTCTGGAGTCTGAAGCCTCAAGGTGGTACCCAACAGCATATATGTAGTTATTACATCTGAGTTCCTCACCTATGCCATGTTATTCTTTGCACAATGTAGGATTCTTCTTCAAGATTCCCAATCCTTGTGTCCGTTTCTGCAAAAATCGGATTGAGATTCCAGATTTGATCTCGACAAATAGATATTTGTGAAGCACAAGTCATAGGTCAAAGGTAGCAAAACCATGCCAGCTGAGATTTTTATGTTATAGATGAGTTCAATTGGTATCACTCTCAGCGGCTAACTTGTGACATGTGTCATTATGACATGTTGCCAAGCCACAATATCAATGTATAATTCACTTTGACATGCTGAGACAAGATGCTCTAGGTCGCCCATAGGCTCCAAGCTTCATTGTCATTGCCCTGTATTCACATCAGCTCCATGCTAACTACTCACACTAACCATGCTCCAACTATGCATGGTCATGACTGAAGTGCAGATGTAAAAAAGGTTTGCGTCCATCATTGTTATTGTTCCCCTCACATTCCTAATCTTTGCGTTGCCCCTTCAGCATTGATGCTTTGTTCATAACTGAACACATCAAATTGCAATTTGGGCAATATCTTACACAATTTAACTTACCATCATTGACTTCCTTTCTTACTTCAAACATGCAAAATCAACCATAAAAAGTCATTGAGACGGCACTGACTTGTGTACATATTAAAAGTGCCTACGAAGGATGTTCCAAGTTCCTAAGGAATTGTTTCATGTTCAGAGTTGGACATAACTTCCTTTGTGCTAAAACTGTCAATATTATAGATTATGAGAATGTGTATAAACAATATTCCAATGCATTATAATAGCATTTGGCAATATTGATCCAACAAGCTAGAGAATTTTAGGTCATAAAATATAATTGTGTATGGATAATTATCTTGAATATTGTTCACCTCACCAATAAATAATATTTTTTTGTCTTGGGGTCTATTGAAGGGTCGCAAAACTCCACCATGGCAAACTTGCAAATATTATATTCCATTTTCATTGTACTTATAGCATAATGTTATGAGCAAGTATTTTCCACAATGACATGTTACTTGATGTATTTCAAAGCTTCCACTACTTGGACTCAATCATGAAGAGCTCTAGAAGCACCTTAGGCCTGTGAAGTTTATGATATGTAGTATCTTTGGAATTATCAGTAATATCATTTTGTGTTTACATCCGTTGGGATTAGGTCTTTAAAGGGGATCTTTGATCTAAGATGATTTATGTTTCAATGATCTGATAAAAAATAACATGTGGAAAATTTGGGAACGTAGTAAAACTTTAATTGAACATAATCAAATGCCCAAATTGGTCCCATGAGGACCATGGGACTTATCTTGAAATTGCTTTAAATAATCCTACAACTATTACAATTACCAAGGATAGGCATTTCAATGACATAAATGTGTGAATATTGCAAAAAAACCCTTATACAAATACTTTCACCACCAAACAATTAGCATTTTTGTTGAAGAGGAGATCTATTTCCTTGTGATTGGAAGATGATAAACTCATGGCTTTCAAAGATAGAAATTTATTTCCATTGATGAAGGTTGATTGAAACATCAAAAGGGAATTAACCTAGACCTATTCAAAGGGTCGTGCCTAAATGTGATGAAACCTTCACTAAATTAATTACCAACAATTCTCATTTCCTCACTTATGAAAAGGGTTATCAATTTTTTAAAATGAATTGATTATGAGGTTAAGTTGTTTTTTCATCTCTCTCTTCCTTGTTTTTTTAAAAAATGAATAGCACATTTGTTTAGTTTTGTGTCTGATCTTTTCTATCATAATTTGATCATGTTCATTATTGCCTAGATGTCTTGTTAATTGTATTTCATTGGAATCTTTCAAACAAGTGTACTTTGGTAATTATCATGTATATTCTATGATTGTCTTCTAGCAAATGTAACATTTTTTTTATGATATTGAGTAAGTTGTTTGTATATTCTATTGTGTTGTATTTTCAATTTTGTGTAGATATTTTCCAATTTCAATTTAAAATGTAGGTGTTGGTGCTCTTGATTCAATAACTAATTTGCTTCAATGGTGGGCTAGTGATATAATGCTTCTAAGTCAACCTATACACATGGTGAAGATTTTTGAAAATATATTGACATTTAGGGAGTCATCAAGGTTTTTGAATTCATTGTGAGTTCAAGTTCATTTTTCAAATTATTCGTCTTCCAATCACTATAAAATTATTTTAATGACTTTAGGTATACATCCATCTAGTTTTGTGATTATCTACTAATATGATTATGTGGTTGTTGGTTCTCCCAAGTTGCTAAATAACTTATTTTGGTGGATTTTAGATATGATTATGCTATCGAAACCTATACATATGATAGAGATTTTGGAAAGGTTATCGACTTTCAGTGGGTCAATAGGGTGTTGAACTTAGTACGAAGTTCAAGCTAGATATATTTTCATGGTTGTCTTCCAACTCAATAACAATTCTAGTTCATGATCTCACGTTAGTAAATATATTATTTCAATTATGCCATGTTCCTTCAATTTCATTTGATCAATATTGGGTTTATACTAGACTTGCATTATGATTGTTTAGTTCATTTGATCTTAAGGATCTTGATCTATTTATATGTTTGCAAATCTTATGTTAACTTCATTCTAGAATTTCATTTGTTGAGTACTAGCTACTAATAGACCTCATGTATTGTTGACTACTGTAAATTGACATGGCTACTTAGATCAACTGATTTATAACACTCCATTCCATTGTGAGTCTTTGTCAATTTTCACAGTTATATTCCATGCTAGTTGTAATGGTATTTCAAGGATCTTGCATACATGGAACTCAAATTGTAGGACTCTTGGTTTTGAATTTCAATGAAACATTACTTGGTTTTTAAACTATGTGACTTTAGGTAAACCTAGCACCTACTTAGCTATAATGGTATTTCTATCATGCTCTACAAACATTTTGGGTACTTTCTTAATGCTATTGACTTTCAGTGAGTCATAAGGGGAAAATTTGGAAAGGATAGTGACATTCAATAAATCAACTTATGGTTTTGGGAAAGGCCATTGACTTTCAGTGGGTAACAACAATTTTTGGAATCGTTAGTGACATTCAGTAGGTCAATATAAAAAATTAAAATCAATGTGAAATTCATTTGGTTATTTTTCCATGGTTGTCCTCTTGTTCAATTGTGAGTTTATTTCAATTATCATGAATATATTTTTCAGTTCTGTGTTCATCTATTCCTAGTTTAATTAAACTTATTAGTATTTGACTACTAACAAGTTTTTGGCAATATTTAATTTTTGTGGGAGGAATTGGGATCTTGCAAAACTTGACCATGGTTAAGATAATCTTCCATGGTCAGCAATTTTTCTATAAGTAAATGCACATTGATGGTCAGTTCCTGACCATGTCCATGAGTATTGAGGCCCTACTCTTATTTGCTTATAATTCCCTTGATTTGGATATTTAAGCTTCTTTCACTATTGATATTGGTGGCAATGCCTATGTTGGTGGGATGGAAGCTCAAGGTATTACCTTTTTAATGAAAATACTTTCAATTTTAACCTCATCAAGTTTCAGTTTGGCAACATTGATTTTGAACAACTAGATGGTTCTACATAGTTGAATTTGACAACATTGGAGTATGTATACACTTGTTCAACTTTTATGATTATCTTCTAGTTGAAATGTAGTGGTGTACGATCTTGAATGTACCTTACTTGAGTCTTTGTCCATCTCCTTCCAAGTTGATTCAATCATGGCCGGTATTGGGGTTCCTATTTGGTTGGTTTTGATTTTTTGGGTTTATGGTGGGTTGGTGAAACCATGTTTTTGATCTAGAGCATGGGGGTTTTTTGGAACATTTGTATAGTTTCAATGGGTCACTAGTCCAATGGTTGAGACCATGATGAGTCATGAGTGTTATGTTCTTTAACTTTGGAACTTGTTGATTTCCTCATTTTCAAAGATTAAGGGTGATGTTTAGTTTAATTTATTTAATATTTCTAATCTAGACTTTACTAAAACTATACATTTGAAGTGGAATGTGCTTTAGTTCAAGGATGCAAGAGGGTACATTTGTCAAGTTACACATTTGTCAAGTTTGCAAAGCTTTTGCATGCACTTAGTATAAGCCAGATTTGGTATAACTTAGTGGACCAATAACTTGAATTGTGATTTGACTATCCTAGCAGGACTCTTTATATGAATTATTTATTTTCATCTTTCTATCAAGAGTTCTTTTTGGTTATACATCATGTAATTGTGCTTGCTCCTATGCATTTGGCAGCTGAATTGAATCAATCCATATCTTGTTCCATTATTCTAACTTAAAACTTGGGCATGGTGATGCAGATGGAATTTTTCAACGTTTTTAAAAAGCGCATCCATTTGTGATTATAGGCAAGCGAATGTTTGATTCATTATGTTCATTTTGGGTTAAGAAAATGAAGGAACACAATGTATGTTGTTGCATTTATCACATAGAACTATAGGAGTTGAGAGTTGGTTTTAACTACATGTGCCAAAAATTTGGATTACACATAGACTCTCAACGTGAATGTGATTATGAGGCCGTATGTGCCTCTGTTGAAGATTTTGGTATTGGTTGTATGGGTTCACATGGCATTTATCCTGGGTTGATTGCATTGTGGGAAGCTATAGTTTATCCCAAGGACTCCCATTCAGAATGGCATGCCTAGGATTGTGACTTTGAGAGAGAACTTAGCAATTTGTCCAATTGAGGAGGATGGATCATCATCTTCCCTAATATCTTGGAAACATTTTAGTATGGAAACCATTGTAATTAAGAAAGATGAGGAGAGGAAGAAGTTGAAATTGATCTACAAGTCCACAAAGAGCAATGAGCTTATTGAGTACTTGAAGCCAAAGTTGCAGTATTTTGTTTGTCACAATTTCATTACAAGGTGGCAAGACTAGAAGTTCAGAAATTGCCTTGAGAATTTTCCAAATGACACTATTGTTTCAGTAATTGATTTTGCCAAGAATTATAGTTTTGAGATTCAGAATGAGGTACAGTCTATGCATTGGCATAGTTACCATATCACAATCCTTATGCATATAACCTGGAAGAGGAATCCAAATGCTATTTTGGATGATGAGGATTCAAAGACTATGATGAGGTACCATTTTTATATATCTGATGAGAAAACCCATGACAGTTATTTGGTACAACATTGTTTACTTTTGCATTGGGAGGATATTATGAAGAGTGGCTTCACACCAGAGGCACACTAGATATGGTCTGACATTTGCAGCTCTCAATTCAAAAGCAAGATACCACTGTATTTTGTCAATTGATACCCTCATCTAACAAGTGGTTTCTTATGTATGTGGAGCTTCTTTGGCTCAGGACATGGAAAGGGTCCTCATGATGGGGTAGATGCAGTTTTGAAGCAGTTTATTAGACAAGTTCAGCTTGATGTTGAAGCTCATGAACTCCAGAATGCAGAACATGTAGTGGCATTCCTTGGGGATCGTTTGAGTCAATGACCAAAATCATCATATTCAGGGGAGTAGAGGACAGTTAGCCGTACCTTTTGGCACATTAAACCATCTGATGTGGCTAGGGTTTCTGAATGCACATGTTATACCATAAAGGGGATGAGGGATGTGCATTTGGTATGATCTATTGGTGCCATGCATGGGAACAAGCTACTGAAAAAAAACCTTAACTTGCTTTTGTTGTTTTTGTGTGGATTCTAATTTCTTAGATTATGAAAATCTGCCATCGACCAACCAGTGGGAGCTTGAGGTACTCATTCCTAACAATGTTGGCTATGTACGGGTGCCATTGAAGATGCCATTGAGGAAGAGAACTGGGATGAATTTGGACTTGATGGTGATAACCTTGCTTCTTGCATTTCCTTGGGGGACAACTTTGTTGTGAACTCAAAAGAAGGAAACATAGAAGGGGTGGACTTCTACATCTTACTATGCACCAAGATAGTCTTCACTTTCTCAAAACCTTTCACTTGTCCTTGGGGGCAACAATTCAGCGTTGGTGACATGGTCATGGGTGGGAAATACTATCAGAAGTGGGGTCGTTCAGAATCCTCATATGTTCTATTGAGTTCTAATGTTGCTTTTATTCATGTATGCCACATTAGGGCGATCAAATTTCCAATGTTGCCAGTAGACCGCAGGGAAATGATTTGGTGTACAGGTTTCCTGAATATGCAGAAGATGGAATTAGGCAGAGAATTGTAGCCATTGAACTGTAATCCAGTCTTTGAGATCATTGGTTTACATTCTAGTCTTAATATTGATAATTTTTGTTGCACTGGGAATTTTTGAGCTATTTTTGAGTCTATCCATGTTGGGCTCTATAGATTTCTTAAAATTGTTATGGTGGGCAGGGATTCATTTGTCAAAACTTCTAGACTTTGTGACCTTCAAAGGTGGGTAGGTGCTTCAAGGAATACTGATGTTGAATTTCTTGTTGTCTTAATGGGACGAACCATGTGGCAGAAGGGTTTAATTGTATCTGCTGCACTTGGGATACCAAGATTTTGGTCTCTAGAAGAGAGTTAGTACCTGGACTATTTTCAATTGTGATGTCATCATGTTCTGAGTTGCCCAGCCGCAAGTCAGGAATCTCCAGGCATGTTCTATATCTGTCTTCCATTCTGATCGATTCCTGCAAGAAGTCTTGCTTAAGACATGGAATCTAGAGGACTGGATATTATATATCATATCAAGTTTTCTTGGATCCTTGATGAGCTTCATCATCATCATCATCATCATCATCATCACGGAGATTGTTATGGAATTGCTCATTGCAACGGAAGACAGATCTTTCCTGGACGTGCTCAATTAATTGCAACAAACTTCTACATGCTGGGTTGCTCGGCCGCAGATCAGGAGTCTGGTATGATCTCTTTGTGTTCCATTTTGTGATTGATTCCTGCAAGACTTGCTCATTATTGAAGACATGGAATGTCGAGGACTGGATATTATATAACTTTGGTTGGATCCTTGATGATGAGCTTCATCATCATGGAGATTGCTGCTTGCATTTGATAATAATTATAGACCTCCGATGCATGATTTGTAGTGAAGAGTTTGTTCTCTCGAATGACTGTATTCTTGTTCGCGTAACTCTCAGATCCAAGACGCTTGCAATGTACCTATGTGTTTCAAGATCAA
>Ga0116231_10002487_pt1 | contig 38590 bp, 41 predicted proteins | sample S1TSphgellanicum_2_FD_89695 | JGI IMG/M metagenome (GOLD analysis project Ga0116231, IMG submission 89695) | Host-associated microbial communities from peat moss isolated from Minnesota, USA - S1T2_Fd - Sphagnum magellanicum MG | ecosystem: Host-associated > Plants > Peat moss > Unclassified...
AAAGGAAAAAAGAAAAAAGAAGAAAAGGAATAAATTTTTTTTTTTTTTTGTTGATTAAGGGTTGGGTAGGGTGAAATTTTTTTTTTTTTTTTTTTTTTTTTGAGGCCAATGGGATTGCTGGATTTGAGGGGTTTAATTTGTTTTCTTAGGTATCTTGAGAAAAGTAGCTATTTGCCTATTATTTGTGCATTTTGTTTTCAATTTATCATTGGCTCTTTCGTGCTTCTATTAATTAAGTTAGTAAGGGGGTTGCACCCACATTTTTTTAAATTTTTTTCCAGAAAGAGCCATTTGATTGGCCTACCACCAATATTTTTGGAACATGGGGGCAATCCCCCAAACATAGAAGCCCAATTATGCTTCCCTCCCCAAAATAGAAGCATGTTTTGTCATGCTTTGTCATGCTTCTCATGGAACAAGTAAAATAGATGGAAGTTCAACCATGGCCAAACTTGTATATGGGACAAAAAAAATGAGTTGCTATTTGGAACCTCTTTGGGAACACATTGTGAACTTGAGGAACATTTTGAGAACCTGATGTGCACCTTGGGAACTTGATGGGAAAACATTAGGAACCAAAAACAAAAAACAATTGACCTACATTGATGAAATGCAATTTAAGGGATGGATTAAACGATTTGCAATGCATGGAATGCATTATGAATGGTGACTAGAGATGTGATAAACATTATCTAAAATCTTAACAAATTTTCTCCTTTCAAACAATAATCAAGGCTATGTTTTCAATATGGAAAAAACCACAAAATATATATATATAACTAAGTGAAGTTTTCAAGGTGTGCTCCTTTTAGAATGGAAATTGAAAAACTAATGTAGTTTTTGGAATTAATATTAGTTTCAAACAAATAAGCACATAAGTAACTAGGGGTTTTAAGGGAAAAAAAACTTTCTCTTTTTTTGAAATGAATATTAGTTTCAAACACATAATCACGAGTAACTAGAGGTTTTAAGGGGATTTTTTTTCTCTTTTTTAAATACAAAAATTGGGCACAAATGGAACAAAAAAATTACCTTTTTTAATGAATGAATGTGGTCATCTTTGACAAGACTTTGAAAATAGGATGATGCCCATCATCCATGCTTACAAAAAATAGCAACCCTTGATACAAAACAAAAAGAATGAAATTCTGAAGAGTTTAGTATTGGGAGGCATTTCCCAAATATACCACACTATGATGCTAGGGAAGGAGAGTAGAGAGCTCTTTCCAAAGGGAAATGTGCCTACAGATTCCGCAAGTTTTCGGGCACTTTTAAATGACATAAAGGTTCATTCCTACAGATTCCGCAAGTTTTTGGGCACTTTTTAATGACATAAAGGTTCATTCCTACAGATTCCCCAAGTTTTTAGGCACTTTTAAATGACACAAAAAGTTTGTTCCTACGGATTCCGCAAGTTTTCGGGCACTTTTAAATGACTTAAAGGTTTGTTCCTATGGATTCCACAAGTTTTTTGGCACTTTTAAATGACATAAAGGTTTTCTTCCTACGGATTCCGCAAGTTTTCAGGCACTTTTAAATGAAAACAAAGGTTCATTCCTACCAATTCCATTGTTTGCTTATTCACCTATTCTACTTTACAACCTAACTATGTTACTTTTGCAAAGCCTTGGGTGAACGAGCACCTACATTGGTTACCATGGTAAAAGCCTGAAGTTTTTGAGGTTGCATGTAACCATGGTAAATGTCCCATGCTAAGACTAAATCGGGGTTTTTGAGTCCAAATTTTACCCATTGCATGTAGGGCGTTACAACTTGTGAATCAAAGGCGAAGCTCAAGATTTAGGGTTTAATGCGTAATGCTCTTCGACTACTAAGGCATTAACCCAATGGAATGAGCAAGGTAGGCAAGCTTATACAATGGGATGCCTCGTTATAGGGGCCCACCTTGCATGGGAACTTCTCATGACTAAAAATAACTTTCCCTTAAGGTTATTACAATTGTTGGCCAATTATTGCTTTTTTAAATAATCATCAAGTAGGTTGTTTTTTTTTGGGAAATTGTTTTGGGGACCACACATGCTATCAATTTCCACAAACAATTGATTTTCAACTAGGTTATGAAAAAAATCAAAAACCAATTGGTAGGTTATTAATAGGTCATTACACAAAGGCACACGTTCTAGGAAGTAGAATGTGGCCCTAGGGTGGGTTCATTAGAACACAATTATTCCCATTCAATTTGAGGATGGCACATTGCCATAAGAAGGAGCAATCTTTCCATTGTAAGGTGTCATGCTCTTGTTCTTAGTTTTGACCTCTTTTAGTCGTACAAGAGAATAGATCGTGGCAATTGATGTGTAAAATGTATACCAAGGTGAGATTGCTAAACAACCCCCATTGAGCAATGTTTGACCCTTTACTATGGCACTTGTCAACCTAGCTAGTTCTCCAATGTCACATAGGCAAGCCCACTTTGCATCGCCATCCATAGAACATTTGAAACATTATTGCCCATCATTCCAATGTTTGCCATTGAAGTCAATATCGGTTTATTTGTGTAAAGTGTGGAACTTGAGGTTAAGTGTTTCAAAATTCAATTGAAAATAAGAAAACACATATGACATTGTTGGGACATTATTGGGAGAAGTTTTTGTGTTGCAATGTGTGTAGTACATGTAGTATGCTTCTCCAAGAAGCATGAGGAATCTAAGCTTTGAAAGTTTTTGAAGTGGGTTTTCATTTTCTTCTCTTCATTTCTTCATTTATTTAGGTTCTTTCAAGAATTATGTTTTTTCTTTGTTTTTTTCTTTTAATATGTTTTTTTTTTGGCTTCAAGGAGAAAGAAGCGCAAGAAGAAGCTTGAAGAATATTTGATTTCCAATCCAAGCTATGACAGAAGTTAACATGTGGGATGACCAAGGATATAGGAGTTGTTGTAATTATGGAACCTTAGTATCAGTTGTAGTAGCAATGAACTTTCAAGGCCATATGTTACGATTGCTATAAATTGGGATCCTCATTTGTGGTTGGAGATTTGGAAAGTTTTAAAACATTTCGAATTCAAGAACGAACCACATTCCAACAACATGACCTAATTGCCCATCACTAGATTGGAGATAACAAGCGAAATTTCATCTTCCTCTACTATAGGAATAAAGGCAATGTTGAATGGTTTGCTATCAATAGTGGATTTCCTTAGGATATTGCCCTAGTTTTTGGAACCTTTATTTTCTTTCTAGAAGTGGATTTTGTTCATTTTTATTTTTTTCTTGTTATAGATTTTGATTGTTGTGTGTGTGTGTTTTTTACTTGTCGCTTTTGCATTGTTATTGTTTTAGAGACAAATACTTAACCCTCTAACTATTTGGCCAATCAGGTATTCTTTCATATAACACAAATAAAGTTTAAACAAACAATACAAAATGTGTTGTATTTTGGAAACGACACCATTACTATGGAGAATTGATGCCACATGGGAACAATAAAATAACATTATAGGATGTTAACTCCTGGACTTCATTAACCTCATAGCAAGCATTAGTGGATTTTTCAACTCCAATAATTGATCTAAAAAACACTTTTAATTCCCCAATAGTCCTATTTGGTGGATCCTATGATGGTAGTTAACTTGTCACTACACCTACTAAACCTCATTTATTTTCCATGATTCAAATCAATGTGGCATGTTTGATATGCATATCAATCTAAAACTTGAAATACTTGACTTTTGAAGTAATGATGTTTCAAAATTCTTTTAATCTTTGTGTGGCATTGGATGCAAATGAAGTTGGAGATGTACAATGTGACTTAACTAGAAGAAATTTGGGGATATGCAACCATCTTATTTGTGACTACATACAACTATGTGTTGTTTGTGACTACTTTTGCAACTATTTGCCAACTTCATCAAATTTGAGGAGGATTTGTGACTATACTATGACTAATGTGCAACTACTATCTTCTTCATCTTCCTATGTGAATGTTTTTTAAATTATATTCATCTATGAATAAGCCTTCATGGCCCATTAATTGCATATGTAATGAAAATTTAATCACAAATTATGTACAATGTGTATTATGGGCATGATAAACCTACATATTTGGGGGTTCAACAATTCAAAAATCTATTTATACTATAATAAATGTTTATTGTGAATATTATCAACATATTTGTAGGGTATAATGTAATTTTTTTGTGAAAAGTACATTCAGGGTATATTAAAGGCATATTATAATTCAAATTTATATTCATTATTATTTTTCTTATCAATAATTGTGATGCAACTCATTAATATTGAATAATTATCTAATATCAATCAATTAATAATTAGTTGAAATTTAGTATTCAATTAATTCTAATTAATATTTATAATTATTTATTCATTAAAATTAAATACTACTTAATAAACTAAAAATAATTATTAACTCATCAATATTAAATATTATTATTATTATTATTATTAATTCAATCATTAAGAGTAAATACTACTTAATAAATTAAAATAGTTATTGATTGATTGATATTACATATTAAATATATTATTATTTATTTAGTCATTAAAATTAAATATTTCTTAATAAATTAAAATTAGTTATTAATTGATTGATGTTACATATTAAATAAATTAAAATTATTAATTTTTTTTAGTCAATAAGATTAAATATTATTTAGTAAACTAGAACTAATTATTAATCAATTGATATTACATATTAAATAAATTAAATTTATTAATAATTATTCATTGATAAGATATTTATTAATTAACTAGTTTATTAACTAATTCAGAATTAAGTATTATTAAAATGTAAAATTATTATTATTAACTAGTTATCCATTTAATAGAAATTAAATAATAACTAGTTGAAATTTAGTATTCAAATAATTCTAATTAATAAACTAAAACTATATATCACTCAAATGACATAATAAATAGATATTATGATTATTACTAGTTGCATGATAGTTGCATGTGTTATACAATTTACAAATGAAAAATAGAATCAACTCAAACCCATGCTTCATCCACTGTCTATGTGATGACATCATCATGACATTAACATTTGCGACTAATGTCTTATGTAACTTGTGCAACACAACTATAAGTCATTTTAGTTGCAAATGTCGTTTGCAACTAAAATCTAATTGTAAACTATAGTTGAAAATATGCAAATTTTTTCTAGTGCTTGTTTGGTTCCGAATAAAGTATTCACACATCACAATAAGGGTTGTGATTGCTTCAACACCTATATTACAATTTGAAGAAATTATTCCCACAAATACATTTTACAAGATTATCAACTTGAATTTTAAGGTTTGTAGGAATTCACCACTATTAAATGTAAATTAAACCTTTCTTGCACAAGTGCATGTAAAACAATGTAAATACAGTGTGCATGTTTGGAGAAATGTGTTGGTTACATTGGATTTGACAAGTTGTAGTAACATGATTCATGATTGTTGTTGTGATTTCAAATATATTTGGTGAATGCAACATGAAAGCACAAGTTCTTTCAACTACATTTGGGACTCATGGGATGTCATTGATAACTTTGTTAGACAAAATAGTGGTCTCCACAACTTGAATACAAAGTTTTGCATGTGTTGGCATGGTATTTTGCACCCACAAGCTACTATTTCTTTGTATGTTGATATAGATTGTGTTCAAGTAGTAGTTTGTTGCCAAGGAAAACTTACAAACATTTTGTTGGGATGTTTGCCAAATCTTTGCAAGGTGCTTGTGATCAACTAAAAGATTGGTTATCTTCAACCTACTCCTACCTTCCAATGGTTGACTATCCATTTGTATTTAACTTCTTGGCACACCAAGAACACCCTATGATTCACAAATGTTTTCATCAAAATGCATTCCATGTCCTTCCATTAGTCAAAGTGTCAATTTTGGAAAGCTTTGCTTGGCAAAATGTTGCACATGTCAAAATAGACCTAAAACTTGAAATCAACTAGTTTATGAAAAACAAATTTGGGTTGCAATCAACATATAGTGAAAAGTTCATTTTAAGCAATATTTTGATCTCTTTTTTCACCACATTAGTGCTGGCCTATGTGGAGGACAATGGTACACTTGTTTCCTATAGTAGCTAATGGGACCTATGCTTTTACTACCAAGTAAATTTGGAAGCCAAAGTGAAGAGGTTGTTGATAGATGTAACCAATTATTTCTAGGCAACAACAACATAAATTGACTTGTTCCTACAAGGGCACTCAAAAGCCATGGTTCTACTCAATTTTTTTTTGGTAACAAGTTGAACATCGATTGATGATTTTAAACATGGAAGGTTTTAATTTGGTGATGGAAACAAATTTTCAAGGGATGGATTTAAACTTGAAATATGTGGTTAGAGGAGTGATTTTGACCAATCAGGTAGTGATTATATGTCCAAGTAGCATTGTAGGCATGATGGGAAGGATGACAAATGCTTCTTGTTCTAGTAGCAAGGTAGTAATAGCAATTGTGCATTCAAATGTGTACATGCAAGTAATGAACTCTTTGTTTTGGTCACCCCTATGCATTACAGGGTAATAAATGTTGTTGTATGATAGGAAATAGTAAATGAAAATGGCTAATTTAACATTTTTCCTTTAGAAATTTGTATGAAATCCAAATGCAAATGTGTCCTTTTGTATTTAAACTACTTATCAATATGGAATTTCAAGAAAGTTTAAACAAATTAACTTTTAGTACAATGTTAGGTGTTGTTTGGATTCAATGTAGAAGTTTTTTGGGTCTTGCTAGGCACACCATTGAGCACATGGCATTGTGATACCTTGGGTTCTAAGATAGGAGTTCATTAAAGGTCAAAGAGGAAGTTTATTTTGAACTCTCCTAAACCTTCAAAGTTCATGAACTTAAAAAAAAAATTCAAGGATTGTGATGAAAATGATGATGAGAAAGTTAGCATTGGATAGCCATGTTACAATTGAAAATTTGTCTCTCAATAAGTAGCCCAATGTGTAACAATACTTGTTGAATCTATGGAAATTCATGCATGTTTTCCCTTGTTAAAGTCTCCAACAATTGACATGAAGTTGGGTGAACTAACTTAAAATTTCCAACTAAGGGCAAATACAAGGCTTTACAATAAACCTTCAAAAAGAAAAAAGAAAAAAACCTTTTTTATTATATTACAATTGTTTAATCAAGTTGAATTTTTTTCAACCTATAACTAACAAAAATAGATAAATTTCACTCCATAAACAAACATCTCAATATAAATCTTTGATTTATACATGCATGCTTGTGGTGACATTTTGTTTCTTGACCTTTCATTGCAAATACATGTATAGAAAATATGGGTAAATCATGTTTGTTCAAAAGTCAATAAGAAAATTGATTTCACATGTAAGGTTTGTTGTCAAGATTCAACTAGCATTAAACACCAATAATTAATGAGCAATTTATTTAACATTTCTCTTAAGGATGGCAAAGGGTTATTGTGTTTGCTTACAAAGCCCTATAATTGTCAACAACAACAAAGAGACGTGCTAGCTTTTACAACCCTTGACCAAAACTTTGCAAAAAGAAAGGACTTTTTTCTTGAACACAATCCAAGCACAAAAAAACATGGTAAAAGAGGTTGGAAAGTTTGTACCTTATCTCTAATTTTTAAAAATGTCTCCAATGTATTTACCCATACTTTGAGTGAAATTTTACCTTCTTAAAATTTCCAAATTTCTAGCCACAAATGAAGGTCCCAATTTGCTTGAAATTCAAAACCAATAATGTGACAATTTTGCAAAGGTTTTCCCCATCATCCTTACACTAGTTAATGATTTTCCTCCATCATGCAAAGTATAAAACAAGTATCATTAGGTCATATAATAGTAGGAGAAGTATTTGAGAGAAAAAAAAAGGGTTTAGAGATTGAATATGGGAGCAATGCAATTAATACAATCAATTCCCCAACCATTTTGTTGATTTGCATAGGTAGTTTGTAGTAGACAAAGTGGCAAGTATTTTGGGGTGTTTCCAAAGGATTTCTACAACATTTTAAAGCACATTGTCGTAGTCCAAATAATGTTTCCAATCCATGAAAACTATTGGCTAATAATTCATTGCAGATCATAATTGAATCAACATCAAGCAATGAATCGCATCAAGGTAAAAGAACTATACTTGTTTGTTGAATATTCATCTACATAATAACACAATGTAATGAACAAGTTGTGTTGTGCACCCCTAGACTATTGGGGGTAAGTACCTTATTAATTTTTGGTGTTACAATGGAATGCAACTTAGGGCACATTCTGTAGCTCCATGCACTTGGGGGTTAAAATGATGTGTAGGAGTTATGAGATGGGACTAGGATGAAGGTGCTAGTGCAAATTCAAAAACAAATTAACTTACACAAACCAAGGAAATTGGTTAACACAAATTGGAGCCAATTGGTGTTATGGTTTAACCATGGGGAACCCAAAAACACTTGATTCACATTACTTAGACCTTTGAGAGGAAGGATCACACTCATGTTTATATTATATTTTGTGATTGGTGGCAAATAATACATTCAAATAGTTTTTAAAAATTGGATTTACAAGTGGAAGTTTCAAAAACTCCCAAAACCAAGTTATAAATGGGGTCTTGTTATTTTCTAGGCTCATAATTCACATATACAAGCTCCAAACGTGGAGCTTCAAAGTGAGAAATTATATCATTCAAGAAGAAAATTTTCCAATGTTGCATTGCACATTTCAATTCAATGTCATTTCACCCATGTTTCCCTAAATTTAGTGGTTAAGCATGAAATTGTCAATTTGATTCTCAACCATTATTTTGGCCATAATTTGAACTTCAAATCTCCAAATGGAAAATGCAAGCCCACTTTCAATATCTATGTTTCAAAAAAATTCCATGGTTTAAAATTTGGACAAGGTTTGTTATTTTTTCTTTTGTTCCAAATATTTGGGACATTTATGAGATTTCAACTCCCAAAGTGAAAATCCACTTGGAAATGTTGGGACTCCTTTGCACTCTCCCACACTTGCAAAAATGTGTTTGAATCTTAAGACACTTTCCCAGTTGACATTTTTTCTCATGTTTTAATCTTGGTTTCAAGCCCAAACCTGAGGTTGTAACACCATGTACATATTCACATGTAGAAATACAATTTGAAGTTAGGTAATGTGTCAATAAATTTAATATACAAGGATTAAAATTAGGTCACTTTTTAAAGAAAGGAGAGATGAATCCAAAGCTACACTTTTAATTGATCACAATTTGACAAACATCATCTCCATGTGAGCATGTGTCTCTTGTTTCCACTAGCCTTTTTCACCTACATGAAAATGTTATTCAATCTTTGTAACAAAGTTAAGACTCACCTTTAATTATTAAGTTGCATGTGTTGTATGCTACATTATTAATTGTTATCATGATCCACCACATACATCCATAATATGTTGTTGTGTACTTTGTTAATTTACAAAGATGGTCAATGTATCACTTTTTAAAAACACCTATTTTACTTCTTCACACTTTGCAACTTGTGACAACTTCTCTTGCTTCCTTTTGCCCTAGCTTGCCTTGCTCACAAAAGACGCAACCCCATTACATCACCATTCTTATAGGTTTTCCTTTGATCAACAATTTTGCTTGCAATTTAAACATATTTCCTCCTACCACAAATGAATAAATGTAAGCATGAATCAAGAAAAAGGAATCAAGAGACATGCAACATGGGAAAAAAAGAAAGGTAAAGGCAACAATAAGGTGAAGAATGTACATGGCGCATAGACTTGTTGAACATTGTAACAAAGTCAAAGCTCAATATGGACTAGTTAATTATGTGCTCATTCTCACCATCCTTATCCATGTTTCAAACATCATATTTCAAAACCACCACCTCAACAAATACACATGAAGATATTCTTATCTTCCTATTTGCACCTTGAATTGCTCAATAAAACCTTTTCATTTTCCCCAGAGAAGGTCAAAATGATGTTATTTCATCTATTGAAATTTTGACTTATGATATTATTTTAGTGCAAAGGCCTTGGAAATGCAAGTAGAATGTTTCCAAGGTTCATGCAAGGAGGAAATTCATAAACTCCAAAGTTCTACAATAGATGGGAAGACCTATTATTGGGCATTGATGATGTTAATGACTAAATGCTGAAAAATGGCAACATCCTTGATTATTGCATGATCCATATAGAAATGAATTTTTAATGTTGTGGTAATTATTAGTGTGAACTCTAAATTTATCAACAATTCTATTATTTATTTATTTACATAGGTGAATAGGTTCTGTTCTCATAAATGATTTTTCCTTGGTTCTTGCAATAGAATGGGTTTTAAATGTTGGATATCACAATCATTATTTCCTCTCATTAGAAATTGATCCAATATTGCATAAATTAGCCAACAATGTTTGACATTAATGCCAAAAAAATATAATACATCTCAATTGACATTGTGAAAACATTATTTTTCAACATTTACAATAATTTTTGACATTCTTATCATGATTGTATGAACTTTGATTGTTTTATATTGGACTCCGTAAGAGACTCTACAAAATGGCCTTGCAGTCCATGTGACATGAAATCTCCTACCTTTTTTAAACACATCTAATTACACAGCTTGAATGACACTATCTGATGCATCTGCTACATTCTGCACATTCAAAATCTCCCAGACAAGCTAAGCATGATATCTCCCAAGGTGTTTCCACTTCCAAAGATTGTTAGATTTTGCTTAATTGATATCACCAGAGCAGATCAGCTTGATTTTTTGCTTCACTTGAAAGCCATGTGTAACAAGCAAAAGACTCTTAAGAAACATCTAGAAGTGAGGAACTAGACTTACCTATCAAATAGGATTACCCAGACAGATCCACACAGACACAACCACCATCAAAAGCTACTATTCACAGCAGGAAGGTGATACTCCTTTACAATGTTCAGTTTGTCTGTGGTCAGCATTCTCCAGTTGATAAAAGGCAATAAGGAAACCCTAATAGAATAAAATAGCAGCTGAAAAGGATTTGGTTCAGTGTAACCTGTTCACAAATGTAAGAGTGCATCACAAAATGACTGAAACTCAACATAACCCACCAAGAAGCTCCAGAGAAAAGCTGTCCAATTTGTTTACATCAAGAAACCCACCCACTCATGAGAAATGCGTTCTTTCCAAATGATATTATGGCATCCACCTCCAATTCTAACAGCAAGGCTGTTTTTTTGCACAAGAGGTGCTTAAGACTGAGCTGTAGTCATGAAACTATGCTTGAAATCATGAAGTCCTAGCATCCTGAGAATTGACACAATTCAAAACCTGCAGGCACTCATGTCAAGCGAGCAATGAAAAATTTGCTACTTCAGTATCTTTTTACCTCCTGTCCCGTTCTCTATCTCTGCTCCTGGCTGACCTTCCAGACATTCTGTCCCAATCTCTCTCTCTCTCCTGATCTCTTGCCCGATCTCTGTACCGATCCCTATCCTTGCGACCATCTCTATCACTATCTCTTTCTTTATCTCTCTCCCTTTCCCTGTATCGATCTCGGCTCCTGTCACGATCACGATACCTGTCTTTCTCTCTATCATTTGAAGCCCAATCCTTGTTCTTTTCTCGGTCCCTTTCCCTCTCTCGCTCTGCCTCCCGATCACGGATGTGATCTGGACTGCGGCTTCTTCGCCAATTTCTCTCCTTGCTTCGGCTGCCACAGCAGGCAATGCATAACATTGCAACTACAGATAAGAGACAGAGTCTGGATACCAGTGCCTCCAAACTTGCTAAGGGTAAAACATTACAAAAAGAAAACTTCATAATGTGTACAATCCTTGGCCTCCCAAGAGAAAGTCATTACAAGACAAGAACAGAAACAGAACTGACACCAAGAAACACACCTGCGTTCTTTTTGTCCATCCTGCTCCAAATCTCTCTCAACAGGACGATCACCATTCTGTGACCCAATCATCACAAAGAAATGTTTAAATACAAAGGTTGACCAAAGATGGCCATCACTCAGCTGGTAGCTGTAACAGTGTTCTTACTGGAGACTGCAAACAAATGAGTGGACACTTGGCACCCACAACCATGAGGTTTACATTGCTTTCAAGGATTGAAGATCATTACTCTCTTCACATAAGATGTCTAGAAATGAAACAATCATGCACTCAAATCAATTTAACCCATGTGAACAATATCTGAAATCTGGTACACAAACAAACCTTTTCAGTCTCTTTTATCTTCTCAGTAGTGATTTCCTCAGTTTTGGACTTGGTTTCAGCTTCAACAGCTTTCTCAGCAGCATCACGTTCCCGCTGTCTTGCCTCTCTTTCATCTTCCTTTTTCTTTCGGAGCTGCTCAGCAGTTTGTCTTACTCTGTAATAACCCTGCAAGAACCACATATATGCAGATGTAACAGTCACTTCCACAAATACCAATGGAACACTTCAGCAAAGGTGTTGGATTGAAAGGTCATGAACAACTAGATTGACACAGCAACAAATATGACACACCAGATGCTGTTTGCCCTCCAGATGACTGGCCAGCCGTTTTTCAGTATCTGTAGAAGCCTGCATTGCTCCGCAAACTTCACAAACTTGCATGCGCTTCTCCTTCTCCAATATGTTACCAAATTCAGGCATCACAGCACGCACCAACTGGTCTTTTTCTTTGTTCATGATCTCAACCTGCCACAACGCCAGCATGTATCACAGCCCAGAACTATGATGAATACCGCATGAAAGTGAGAATATGACAGAAGTGTGTTACAAGCTGGCTACCTATGTGTCTTGTTGCATGTGCTTGTCCAAGAGACGGAAACATTCCCAATAGCCCGCTGCAGCCAAAACGAAGTGATTGTGCGTTACAAGCATTTGGAAACAGGGGAAGTGGAGGTATATTAATGATAAGACCCATTGCACTGAAAACCAATTTCCTCTGTACCTTGGCCATAGTGGCTTGGGCCTGGTCCACCAATCCATCCTCCCCCTCTCTTTCAGCTTGTTTGAGCAATGACTGAACCTCCATTGCAATGGCAGAGATGCGATCACTATTGGTTCGTGCATGGTCAGTCAACGGCATTTCCTTCTCCAACCGCTCATGTGACCTCTTTATCTTCCTGTCAATTCCGACCCCACCAAGCACAGCTTCATAATAAGCATCTTGAGAATTGGAACCAAACACATGACTCTAGTTCAATTCATAAGCAAGGGAGGGCTCCCTAATCTAAGGCCCCCCCCCTCTTTCACAACCAGCAATACCCTGAGCCACACAATTCATCCTTACCTTTCCAAGTCAGCTATGAGGCGCTCCAAATAGCCAAGGAACTCAGCCTCATATTGTTGCACTTTGTTAGAGTTGAGGAAATCCGCTCGCAAGGAATCATCATGGATCTTCTCACAAGGGCCAAGGTCGCTCTTCGTATTTGGAAACAAGTCATGCGGACAAAAAGCTACTAGATGATAATGACAAACCTACAAAACATGCCACAAGATTACAACAATCAAACCCTCGTAAAACACCTCCCTTACACTAAACCTAAACCCAGTGATCTAGAAGAAATTGCTCCATGGAAATTTGCATATCTCCCTCGAAGTCAATAAACCTATTTTCACTAACACGTTCCTGGACACGAGTTAAGCAATAACTGCCTGCAAGCAACAGGAATCATCTGGTTCAAAACACAAAAGGAGGCAGCAAACCAAAACAAAACAAACCTCAGGATCGTCAAACCGTAATTTGTTCTTCTTCTTCTGATCAAAAGGAAGGTCCCTGTCCTTTCCCATAAGCTCATCCAGCAACGCCTTGGGATCCATTTCCTCCTCCCTTTTTTCCGCTCTCCACTCGGTCCCGTATTCCCTCTTCGTGCAAACTCTCAACTGCCCACTAAACTTTGCATTCAAACAAAACCCTCACCGGAAACCCTAGAGATTCAACCAACCGCTAGAAAACTCTAGAAACAAAACCAAAAAAGAACCAAAATGGAAGAACAATCGCAGCCCGCGTACGCGATTATGGATGCATCCATTCTCCCTCACTTCCTCGCGTCCCTAACTTCCCCCTCCTCTTTCTGCCTTCGAAACAAACACCAAAAACTGCGCACTCGCATATGACAAAGCGCAGAGCTAACGAGCCCGAGGGACCAAAGCCCTGATTCCAGGATTAGGGTTTGATTAGTGGCCACATTAGTGCCATGATTTCGGAACCCACTAATGAAGCAAACTAGTGACTAGACAGCCCCCTAATCCCAGTGGCGTTTGTTTTTTTTGGTGCGAACTTTCGCCAAAATGTGAAAAATAAAAATAAAAAGGAATAATCTGTCGGTATATATTTGGCGTTTTGTTTCGTGCAAAACTTCTCTTCGCCAAAATGTGAAAAATAAATATAAAATAGAATATTCTGTCAATATATTTGGCGTTTTTTAGTGAGAAATTTCGCCAGAATGTGACAAATCAATTATAAAAAGGAATAATAATCTGTCGATATATTTGGCATTTTGTTTGGTGCGAAACTTCACCAAAATGTGAAAAATAAATATAAAAATGAATAATAATCTGTCAATGTATATTTGGTGTTTTGTTTGGTGCAAAAATTTGCCAAAATGTGAAAATTAAATATATAAAGGAATATTTCACAGTAAATTTGTTTGTTTGTTTTTTTTTTTGTGGTGTGAAACTTCGCCAAAAATGTGAAAAATAAAATAAAAAGAAAATATTCTGTCAATGTATGTGGCTTTTTATTTGAGTGCAAAATTTCGCCAAAATGTGAGAAATAAAAATAAAAGGGAATATTTTGTTAAAAATATTTCTTTTTTGGTGAAAGAATCGCCAAATTTCGAAGGAAAGGATTTTCGTTAAGTGCGTTTTCCCTAATCATTTACATTGGCCAAGATTGTGCCAATCAATACATCCACAAGCATGGGGCATGTTCCCATGAGGCCTAACAAAAGGAGGATCTTCATTTTTTGGGATGGATGTGAATGGGGTGATGTTGTGAAGAATCACATCCATTTTTCATGCTCCATTATTTTTTGCCATTCATCATGTCATGTCAACTCCTAGAATGTGACCATTTTTCAACTTGCAACCATTTTATGTGAGAGTGGAAGGGTGTTAGCAAATATGATATCAAAGTTGTTACCAACAATTAGCTTGGAAAAAATGACTTCAAAAGACAATTGAATGTCAACCCCAATTATCAACATCCATAGATAGGGATGTAACTGATGTGGTGAATTTAGATGATACGACTATGTGGGTTCAAGCTTGTGAACAATGTATAGCCTTATTCAAAAGAATTATGATTTCATGTGTATGACTATGTTCATTTTTACAGTGAGGCGTCAATTTAGTAGTGCACAATAGTTGTCAAGTATTTGTTGTAAGACACTAGTTTCTTATAATTTGTTATTTGTGATTGAAGCCTAGTTTAATGTGGACAAAGCTTTTGTGTTTGGGAGATTTATACCCATGATGTTATTTTATTGTGATTTGCGTGTTTTTTAAACTTGGGTTGAATTGATTCTTACATGTGAGCTTTCTCGAGATTTGTGCATGTTTTCATGTGTATGACTGTGTTAGTTTCATTAGTGTTGGGTATCAATCTTATAATGCATGACAAGTTTTCAGCAAAGTTACCAATAACATACCCTAACCCTCATTAATACCCAATTATTTTCTCATTACCCAGTCTAACCAAAGGTTGGCAGAGAAATCTTGTGAACCTGTTATGCTTTAGGAGATTTCTGTAACTCATGACAATGAGACTGCAGGCATTGCTCATGGGCATTGTTGCTCAATAAATGGTACAATGTATACAGGCTGGGGATTCCCAACTTGCCCAATGAAGGGTTCAGCCACTCTACACCCCTTGGGATTAACAATCAATCAAATTGACACTTCTCTTTGGAGACATCATATTTTCTCATCACTGAGTGAGACAAGGGAGGTGAAGTACCAAAAGAATGGTTACCACAACACTACCTTCACAGCAATCTTGGGCCCTGCATAAAACAAGTGGGGACCCAAAAAGCAAGAAACTCGAAATGTGTCCCCATGTCAAGGATGCTCTACAATAAGTCAAAGTTCTGGAGAGACAGGAGGTTGAGGTCGCAAAATTCTGTGCAGATAGTCCCGTATTTCGGGTACTATCCGTTGAGTCAATGCTGGATACCTGTTGCAGAGTAACAAACTCTTTTCAGAATCCATATTAGAATGCATTTGAGCTATAAAAGTGGATTAGAGAGCTGTAACAAACATGCCTTGCAACACCATATCCACTAGAGTTGTCACTACTTACCCTGTTATGTTGCTCATCTGCTCATGTTGTTTCAAAATGAATAGAACACAAGTGTGTCGCAGGGACAGAGCATGGTATGCTTCTGCTAATTCATAGACATTTGCAACATTCTCCACTGTCAAATCCTGCAACCACAAATCAAGACACAGGAAATCAATTTAAAGTAAACAGAAAACCCTAATTTTCATGACCACAAGCAGTGTAGAGACAGGAAGAAAATAAGGTGCAAGGTCCACCCACCAGTCAGAAAATTGCAGATGGATATCCAACTCACCTAAAAAGGAAACTCTTGTCCTTGATTACATCCAAATTTCACATGAGGTAGGTAATGGCTTCCATAAAACTTACCTGGGCTATGGCATACTCGCATAAGCGCTTCAGTCCTTCTAGAAGATACTGATCTGCAGCCCGCAGTAGGTCTTGTGCAACGTCTGGTGTTACCTCAACTGTACCTGTGTAGATACACCTGGGTACAACCACAATGTGTAAAGGCAAGCATGAGTAGATTAACCGTGCAATACCATATATCTATGAGATTGCAGAAAAAACTCCATGACAACACTTTGAAGGTAACAAGACAATGAGTGTTGTCATAACCTGGGAGTCACTAAGTGTCAGACCATCACCCTCATCATGAATAGCAGTCATGAGCTGCCATGACCACCTACTGACTTCATCAGCTCCTGCTGGTAGTTGTAGAAAAGTATAAAATAATCTGCCTGCAATCTGGTCCTGAGTTTCTATCACATTTCCAGAACCTACAGGAAGACTTAATCATGATGCTGGCTACCGTTCCAGAGACATGGCTAAATAAAAAAGGTGATTAGTATCCTCATTCAAACTCCAACATGATTGGGAGGGCTTCATTTCATTTCAGCTTGTCCTTGTACAAGCGAGCATCAAGCCGAAGGCTTGGAGAGGCCTACATAGAGGGCAGTGGTTAGGGGTTGGGGCCTCCACCCTGAACATATCCTTTAAGCACCCCCCTCATGGCTACTTGGATCTAGAACATCCACTAAAGCCACTGAAACCCATCTATGAGATTAAAGCGAACTCTCCACAACAAAACCTCCAAGGTATCACAACAGTAAGTGCATGCAACTAAACCCTGCAATACTAAGAAAATATGCATAAGACCTAATAGCCTAGAGGCCAGGCTAGTACAATTTTATGTAGATAAAAAATCCTGATACAACCACCTGCACTAGAATGAGAAAAGAGGAAATGATGATACAAAAACAAAGAGTCATGTACCTCATCATCAATTCAAAGACTTTCCAGCTTATGTTGGGAATCTCAATATCCTTGGCTTCCTTCTCCTGCAATTAGCATCAACCAGTGGTCAGTCTCCGCCCTGGACAACTGCCTCTCCTAGAAACCTTCAATTCTGGTTCACCAACCTCTGTGATATTATGATTCAATTCTGCTTTTGTGATAAAAGCTAGGAGTTACATCCATCACAGTGACATCACAGCCAACTGCATCCATGTCCAAAATTTTAACATGATGTGCAAACTCTGGAGATTTGTAGACCATCAGCCAAACATGTATTATACTATGCAAAACAAGATGATTTGCAAATGTAGCAACAATTGATGAAGTCTACCCTGTAGCCACCATCAAACATGGCACGGAATGCATCAGATGAAGCCAACAATGCAATCCTGTGTGCAAAGAATCGCCTTCCTGCAACCACATCATCATCTTTACACAACACTTTCTATCCTGGACTGAATTGGAATGTGAAAATGCAAGCAACCACTACTGTACTTCTATACATACCAGAAGAAGGCTCTAATGAATCACTGTTTTGACAGTTTGTTCCTTCATGCCACTTTTGCCACCATTAAAGAGTATTGGTAACTGCTGAGAAGCAATGCAGTGCACAGAATCACACCTTCTACAAGAAACGTAACATCTGAGAGGGTACTGCTGTTGACATACTGCTCACCCAAATAGACCTGTTCCACGTCCATCAATGTAAAAACATCCATTGCCACACATGAATTGTCACAACGGACTTGACAGAGGATAAAGACAAGCACACAACCATGGGGACCAGACTACCACACAGACATGCCATGCCATGTCATGCATCAGAAATTGCTAAAACAGTCTTGTACCCAACTCTGAAAGACTGTTTGAGGAACACTCTACAGAAAGGCCTAGAAGCCAAGTCCAAGAACCAGTAACTTTTCCAATGTACAGCTATGAAATGTGAGCACATTTTGGTTCCCAGACAGAGAAGAAACATTGTGGCTTGGGTTGCCATCTCATTGCTACATTAGAACTAGATGCCAGTCATTACTAGAGTTAACTAGAAAATCAAAATGGGAAACTGAAAAACGAGATATGGAAAGAAACCAAGTCACAAACCTGTGGTGTTGGTGGTAGAGGGGCCACATCAATAGGTGAGAGTGCTGTGGCTTTCTTAGCCAATGTGCATAATGCAAGGGCACCATCACATTGCTGTTTGGCGTTTGTGAATGAAGTTAGCATTTCCAACAGCACCTCCATTCCTGTAATGACAACACAAGTCATTGTCAGAGACAGCACAGTATAAACATGCAATAGATGATGCTTTTCTCTACTGTATTTAAAGCAGTAGCAATGGAATTCACTCATACAAAATTGAGCACTTGCCATTGTTCTCAATGAAAATGATGCGCTGGTCATCAGCAGCACATAGGTGTGCAAGTGTTACAGCAACCCTTCTCTGGACAATTTTGTCTGCTGAACGCATGAGGTAAAGCAGATGCTTTAGTACCTGAAACAGAACCAGTGCAACTCAGGGAGAATCAATGTCTGCACTCCCCTCTCTACAAAGCTTGCTACAGGTATCTTAATCTGAACACCCAAAAAACTCAAAACATTTGCTTACCCTTCCATGAATCTTTTCTTCCAATCTCTTCAAGGTTTTCTGTACACAGTCCTTAGATGCCTGCACCAGATGACAAAATTAAATCACAACTGGGTAAATTCAATCTTGATACTGAATATTTACCAATTTTTTCTGCCATTCTAGAATATATCACAACAAGGCTAAGCAATCCACCAACTGAATAACTCTCAGGAATAAACCAATCTTCTTGGTTATACACATACATCATAGTCCTAGGAACACCACAGCCCTAAGAAAATATATACATACAGCCCCACTTCCTAAAAACCCAAAACAAAAGCTAGAAGGTTCTAAACATGGTTCTTGTAGACACAGGCAGGTAAGCACCACAAAACTACCTGCACAATAAGTTCACCATCAAAGAGCCTTTGAACACCACCTTCCTTGACTATATCGGACACATTGTCCTGCAAAACACAAGTATCAAAGACTCAGTGAAAGAACACCACCACTAGTTCAACCATAAATGACTGTAAGCATGAGCATTTCCAAGCAATCATGTGTAAATATATCACCCCTCTTCATGTACATGTCCAAACTGCTCATATACAGCTACTAGAATGAATTTTTTTAGCGAAGCAAGTACATCCTGTGACTAAAAATACCTAGGTAGTCCTAACACATGTAAGTCCAGTTCTCACCTCATTATCAGCCAAGCCATACAGAGCAAAAGCTGCATTATGCTGCAAAGATCCATTCTTCGAATCCAGAAGTTCAAGCAAGGGCCTCAGCCCACCATCATGCACAATTCCAGCTTGATTATGTGTGTTCTGTGAGGACTATAAGAACAAGTGTTACAATTTCAGCACTTCGCAGACTCAGAAACACTAGATTCTCAGTCAGTGCAGAAACCAGGGCTACAGCTATCAGAACCTGAGCTAGACGACCCAAAGCAAATGCTGCCATTTCACGAAGTTGAGGATCTGAAGCTTCGAGCATCCTTATCAGAGGTCGAACTGCCCCACGTTGGACAATGTGAACCTGAAAGTACACACCATATCCTTAAATGCAAGAAACCAAAACTAGCTTTTGGAACTCTGGTTGAGGTTTTAACTCTTGATTGGCTCTTCACTGCTATCCAGCATCTCTCTTGTGTACCCTATAAGCATCACCTGTTTTCTATGTAGACTTCTATTTGAACTGGGACTCAGAATATGTAACATGGTGCAAGAGTCACATGATTCACACCTTGCATTCAGGATCTGTTGTGGCAAACTGGCCCAACAAGAGAGCAGCCTCCCTTTGACTTTCTGGGCACCTTGAGCTGACAACAGAAAAACACATAAACAAGGGGAAAATATAATGCAACAACTCAACCAAGCCTACCTTTGTGAAGCTTCTCCCAAGTAACCATATCACCTATGATGGACTCAGAGATCAACAAAAGAACAAATCCTATACCAACACTAGAGTACGGATATAGACCATTTACTAGCTGCACATAGTTATTCCTTGTGTCCACTGGAAGACATATTCTATGAGATTGCAGCGGAAAACCCAAAATAACAAGACAAGAATGAGTGCAGTCATAACCTTATGAATGTCATCATGAAGTATCAGACCATTACCTTCACCATGACTAGGTGTCACTAACTGCTATGACTTGCTATTGACTTCATCAGCCCCTTATGATGGGAAGCATACTAATCTGCCTAATTCTGGGGCAAATATTGTACACAATCTGTATCCTGAATTTCTTCTGCATTTCCAGAAGCAATGGGAAGACTCAGTCATTATGTTGGCTGGCACTCATAGAGACATAGCTAATTAAAAGAAATCCAACAGTATCCTCATTCAAGCTGCAATAAGCTTAATTACTGTGAGCATAATGGTATGTGCATTGGAAACAAGCCTCTAACACTTATAAAAGGAAGTAGACATCAGTTGTAATATGTCTAATTAGATTGATGCAGAACACAAAAAGGCGTATCATTAAGCACCTTAGAAGGCCAATGACAGGCTGAAGTGCTCCTGCTGAAAGAACTTCTTTCTTAATGTTGACTGAAGAATGAACCAGATTGCCAATCACCCCAACCTGCCAGATAAGAACCCAAATGCTCAGCAGAATCAGGAAGACAGTCAGAGAGACCAGAGAATATCATCTTAACAGGCTCTCAAATAGTACTCTCATTGTATAGAATATAAATGTACACACTACCATCATTGCAAATAGAACAATGAAGACAATGCACTCCTGTCATACCCAGAATACACAACACAACAGGCAAAAGAAATGCAACATCTACATGCAACCACATCACATAGCAAAGCATCACTCACATACCGCTTCATAGTGGATTCCAGAATCTTCTGATCGTAGCATGAAAATTAAAGTAGGCAGAGCATTCTCCTCCACAATCTACAGACACAAGTGATGAATGTCATCACTTTCAATTATTTAGTTGCAATCCATACCCCCTCCTCTTATCTTAGTACAACTCTGAAGAACAAGGCATGCTTCAAACACATAGAACCAAAGTGTAACATGCTTTTACAACCAAAGCTCCCATGATAAAGGAAGCAAACAAATACCGTCAAATCTACATCATTGGAGAGGTTATCCTCTAATCTGACGTGCTTGGTCAGACTCCTAAGGTGAATTGCATAACCAGACCCCATGACCAACCAAACCAAAGTTGTAACCAAACCTGATTTTTGTTAGCCTCATTCTTGAAAGCCAATGTCCGCAATGCACCAGCTGCTGCCCGTTGGACCTTGCAGTCAGTTGATTCCAAAAGTGCCACCAATGGTGGGATACCTCCTTCAATCCTGCAATCAATGCATCCGCATGGCTTTTCCAATGATAAACATGCCTACAAAAGTATATATGCAGGTTCATGTGTCTGAAAAGGAAATCTAAAAACGTTTTGTACCTCACACGAGTTTTGATATGTGCATTCTCATGTGCAAGATTTGTTATAGCATCTGCTGCTCGACGCACCACGCCATTTGCAATCCGATGGTTAGAGCTACTGCCCTGTCTCCATAACAGTCCCACAAGAAATGGAAGGGCTCCAGCATCTGCAATCATTCGCTGATGTTCTGGCTGTAGCAGACAAACATATGAACTGTTAATACCTGTTCAGCCTAACATTGCAAGGCACCTTCTCCTTGTGGAAGAAGATTAGATACGGTCTCTACTAACAAAAGGAAAGAATGAATAAAGGTGATAACCTTCACAATCAGTTAGTCCAAGAACTACAACTCTGACCACACAGAAAAGTGTCAAGACTGCAACAAAGGTGAAAACACAAGCTTTAATTTCATTCCAAGAAATCCTTAATGAAACTGAGCTCTCTACTGCTGCCAGGCCAGATTCTATGAAAGACATTGCTGACCTTGACTGCCAGCAGTCCCAGTGCAAAAGCTGCATCTTTTTCAACCTCATGTTCACAAGCAATAGGGCCTTCACCCTCCTCTACAACAGGTGCACGAAGGTGAGGTACGAGTGCATCCACTGCTCCTTCATCAACTATGGTTTGAACATGCTCTTCTGCACAGCAATCAGGATGTTCCAATTTAAGTCCCCACTCGCAAGAAGTTCAACCACAGAGGAGAAAACCCTAAATTATTGGTATACCTAGATGGTACACAAACCAATCAAAGTTCGGGAAGGCCTCATCACCATCATTGAAGAAAACCCAACAGCAATGGACCAAAAAGGATCAACAATTTGATAAACAGACAGCACAAACTGGGAACAGAAAATACAAAGAATCCAAAAAGACAGAATCTCACCATGTTTGGCAAGCTCTGCTAGAGCATGTGCAGCACTACGTGCAGCAACACGATCAGTTTCTTTCCAAGATATGCAGCTCTTCAAGATATCAACCTGTGCTCTAACATCCAGGGTAAGAGAATTGTTTGAACCCTCAGCTGCTGATAGCCCTAAACAAGTGTCAGCCAGCTTTCTTTTGTGACCCTTTCTCTCACTTGCTCCTGAGAGAGAAAACGATTTTGTGTCCATGCGATCGTTTCCTACTAACGACCTCGTCTCCATAGAAAAATTTCCGGCAGAAAAAAAGAGTCTGCAGCAGTGGTTGATTTGTTGTATGCTCTTGCCTAAAGAATCGCTCCCTTAACAGACCATTTGCACCTGAAAGGATTGGTCATAAGACGGCAGGACGCATGCATTCAAGCACGTTCTCTGCTCCTCTACAGCCGCTTCTACTGCCAAAATGACGCGAGAAACTTGAAGTAGGGAGACGAGGTCACCAAACTGTTGCTGCGCTAGTTGATGCCGAAATCAATTTTCACGAATGTACCCACATCTATTGCACCTTCTTTGCAGATAATGATTCTCTCCAGGGAACAAGATACGCTTGATTTCAGTGAAGGGCAAACCTGGACTTCAAACTGTTGCTTTAGGGCTTGGAACCTGCTGCCACCACAGGCAGATTGTTGTTACAGTCTCCTTGCACACAAGCTTGCGAATGATGGAATATGCTGCACCTCCTGGTGCCTTTTCAAGTCTAAAGTCTGCACTTGCTAAAGAAGACATTTGCAGACATAGACCCACAAATCAAAAAGCTGAAAAGGAGAAGAGACAAAACCGAAATTGCAGAACCAGATTGCAACATCTTAACCACCTCAAATCCTCAAAACAAACTTGTGTACAGAACAACAAGGTATGTTTACATTTCAGACTTGATGTGCATCACGGGAGGATGAGGAAGATACATGCAATTCAGGAGGAGACTTGCAGAAAACAATTTGGGAAGAAAGAAAGACACAGCGGTAGAGAGTGAAGGCCTTTGCAGAGCCGCAGTAGTGCTGCTGAAAGCAAGAGCTCTTCGAAGAGCAAACCCTAAGTGCAGCTCCAACGGTGCTCAGTATGTGGGCCAGCAAAATAAAATTGGATGAAGAAAAGTCAAAACATGCCGTTCTGGCTCAGCGAAGTGGCTTTGGCCCAGAATTTTTCCCCAAATGATGATGATCTTGATAAAATGCACAGTAGAGCGTAATAAATATGATCTGACTGCTATGAGGAGAGTAATAAGTAGGATCTGACCACCACTCCCTGTTTCAGATTGCGCAACCAGTATGTTTGGTCTAAGTGGTTTGCTATTAGTAGTCTCCCACCTGTTCGGAATCCCAGTTTGAGTTTCATGGGTGGGGTTGGAAAAAAGTAGAGAATTAAACTTGGATGTGATAAATACTTTTGCAGGGTCCCATACTGAGCACCGTTGGAGCAGCTGCTCTAAAATGCTTGAGGAAGGCAAACAAAAACTCTGATTAAGAAAAAAAATTAGGGGGCCAAGTTAGAGGGCCTCTGCTGCTCAGGATGTGACCCTGCAAATGGAATTCAATCCAATGAAGAAAAGTCAAAACATGTCAGTTTGGCTCAGCAAAATGATTTTGGCCCAGCATTTTTGCACTTCCCAGGCATCAAGGAGTTTTTGGATGCATTTTCATTTGACCCAAAAAGGGCCTTTCTTACCCGGGCATCAAGAAGTTTTTGGATGCATTTTCCTTTGACACAAAAAAGGGCCTTACCTGGGCGTGAAGAATTTTTTGGATGAAATTTCCTTTGCCTGAAAAGGGACCTTACCCTCTCATAAATTACTTTTTGGATGAATTTTCATTTGACCAAAAACCAGGCCTTACCCTGGCATCAAGAACTTTTTGTTTTATAAAATTTCCTTTCACCAGAAAAGGGGCCTTATGCAGGCATTAGGTAATTTTGGATTCGGATTGGATGAATTGGATGGATGAAATTCCTCCAACCAAAAATGGTGTCTTATTTAGGCATTAAGGATTAATTCAATAAAAATCCTTGTTTTTTTTTTAAAAAAAGGGCCTTACATGAGCATCGAGAATTTGATAAAATTACTTGAAGAGTACAAAGGGCCTTACTTGACATTAAAAATTGGATGAAATCTCTCTAAAACTTTAATTAATTTATATATATATATATATATATATATATACTAGGAGGCTACCTAAGGACTATGCAAAGAAACACCTAAAGGCTTACCTAGATTATGAAATACTTAAGAACAAATTAAGGAAGTACATAGAGACTACCTAGGGGGCTCAAGACATCCCTAAGAAAACTAGTTACTCTTAGCAAGGGGTATTGCCTTATCCTTAGGTCAATTTTGTTATTAAATAATCCTCAAAATAGTGAAATGAATTTATTTGAAAAATATGAAGTTGACATGTTTATAATCATCATAATCATCGCAGGCTACATTATAAATAATTTCATTACTCATATGACAATATCATAATAGATCATAGAAAAAATAATAATTTCAAAATTAAAAATGATTTTTTTTTTTTTTCAATTTTCATTTTTCATTTTGGCAATGTGGAAACTGACCTTAGGCTACAATAGTTCATGCCAAAAATGGTGACAAGGAAAAGAAATTGCGTGCAACCAACAAAGATGGTTGAAAATGCAATCGGGGTGGTTCCTTTTTTTTCCCTTGAGGGGAGGGTTGTAAGGATTCACTTTGGCAATAAACAAAATAATTACAAAACTTTGACAATAAATATTGGCAGCTTCTTTGGTAGGTTCCCTATATTCTAAACCTCTAAAATAATGAGACCAATTTTTTTTTAAATCCCTCATTTGTAATTTTTTAAATTTTCAACATTTCACATGGATATTTCTGAATTTTTTTGACACTTCCAATATAATTATTGCCGAACTTGAAAAAGTACTACAATATTACCCAATTCCACAAGACATTTGTGGACATTATGGTTGATATGACTATGCCAACTTGAATGGTTTGCTTTTCCCAAGTTGTAAAGAATTCATGGCATGTTGAATTAGCTACTTAAATTGAGCTATGTGATGGTCAATTAACTTGAAACATGTATACACATACATATACACAATTCCAAGTACATGACATGGTTGTCCTTGGATAATTATGCAAGTGGTCCTTTAATTGCTTTGAGATGGGATCTATGGAGGTTTAACATATACATGACTGATAGGATAAGAAAGATTGGGAACAATGTTGGACATGTATGCCCATTTCAACATATCAATCTAGTTCATGTATTGGGATTTTTCCAATCTATACATATTGTATAGGTATTGGTATTGATTTCGCTTCTATACACCATGTTGATCTCAAAAAATAACTTAAATGTTTGTAGGGATGTTTGGTACGAGCATTGATGTTCAAGAATTAGATAGGAGCTAGTCTAAGATATGCACCTTAGCTAGGCTCAAGACCTTAAAAGCCATATACTTCTTATTACTACAACATAAGATAACAATTCTAAGAGTCTTGGCCAAGGAAGATAGACCAATAGGTAGTTAAAAGACAACATACAAATTAACATGCAACAACAAATAAGAAATAGAGGAATTGATGATAAAAATTACTTACTTTGATAAGTGGAATTGTATCATGAGCTATGAGCAAAACATTGATGACAATTCTTCAAACCTCCCCCATAACACATGCATTACTAAACATGAAAGCTTTAAACCCTAAATCCTAAAACCTTATACGCACTAGAACATAGGTAAAAGTAATCGTATTGCATTTATCGTAATAAATTGTGTAAATGTGAAATTTCATTCAACATTTGAAATTGGAAACATTGTAAGAAGTTGAAGCTACTAATTTCCCTACTATTATTATGGTTGATAGAGGTAATAACTTTTCATTTTTTGAAGACCCCACCATGCAATGATTCTTTTGGGAATTTTTTTTATTCACCTTAAGTGATGATCATCCATACATAAGAAGAGAGACAAAAATGGTGATCATACCTAGGAAGATTTAGCCAAATTTGGCTATTATCAACCAGATATGAAATTAATATCTTTAATCAGCCTTCTATGTTGATGATTGCACACTCAAAACCAAATATAAAAATGGTAATAGTAGCTTCATTGCCAGAAAGGGTTTGTAGTTGCAGAGGTTTGTGATGGAGTCCCAAATGCAATAGGTAGTAATAGCCTCATTGCCTGCTGCCAGACTTTCCTCCAGTAATTCAAAAGTCATAAGAAAACCCCTGCCCCGACATGAGACCACATTAGACAACAGCTACCATCAACCAGCTCAAGCTCTTTTCCATAGCTTCTCCACATGCATGAGGATGCTCACATCCTCTCATTTGCAGGACCCATGTAAAGAAGGCAACAAATATATGACAAGATCTACCAATAAGTAACCCAAAATGGACCTACCTTATAAGCCCCTCTTAACTTCTTGGAATTTAACTCTCTAAGTTGGTTGCTGATGAAAAATATTTGACATGTCCTTAACATGAAAATGTAATTGTTGATAGCCAGGTAGCATTCACTCCAGGGGGTTTAACGTCTAACACGATGTACACCTGTATTTGATCTGTGAAGCTATTTCTTTTAGTGTAAATGGAAAACAGTCTGAATCCAAGAATACAACATCCTCTTTACGAGGCATCTGACACCTACTTTGGATGGAGGAGTGAAAGAAATTATGCAACATGCAAGAGCTTCTGGGCCACAACATGAATTGAGATGTATGCAAGGATTGCTTACATCCGACAGCTCCTCACTCAGCTCTGTGTACTTCCAGCTGAGCTTATCAAGAGTAAAATCAACACCTCTGGTAAGCTGCTGCCACCATGACACTGTAAACCCATCTTTCTGGAAAGGATTCGCATCCTTTTGCAACATTGTCTTGCACAGATACCCAATTGCTAATTGATGCTGTAATTCCAGCCCATTTTTCTCTTCTCCTGCTCCAGAGCTTCAGCTTAACATGCCACTATTTATACTTCCTAGAAACAAATGGCTGTCAGTTAACATGTTAAAAATGACGAAACATGTGTTCTCAGATTGGGTGTGGCAAAATGGTAAATCCCCATGATTGTATACTATAGTCTGATAGCAATGAGCAAATTATGTCAGGGGGATTGGTGGATTGAACCTGACGAATTGATTTGAGAAAAATACAAAGCATAAAGGATGACTCAATGCACTGTGGGGGGAATTGGTTGAAATAGATGCAGACTGTCATGCGGTATTTTAACTAAATATCAGTAAATATATATCAACATTTGTGTAGGCATCAAGCTGAAGGTCATGGCCACTTTATCATGTTCTATTATTGTTACACTCAGTTGTCATGCTTTGATCATAACTCATTTTCTCTGGGTGAGTAGTCATCTCAGATATGCAAACCTTTGAATTCCAAATTATCATGCTCAGAAACAGTAATATCTAGGACATCTGCGGTCATGTATCCACTTTGTGGAGAAGCTACAAAACATGTAAGCCATCATGAACCAACAGGAAAATGTCCTGGGGAAGTTCATCATTGCAATGTCAAGCAGTCATAGAAAAAAGGGAACCCATTTCAGCACTCCTTCCCTCTCACTGCAAGCCTACATATAAACAAAAAGAGATCATGCAGATGCAGGAAGCAGCAGAAGACAGCTTTGCATGGGTGAAGTGGAGCACCCAAGGGGAGAAAAATGATAGAATCTTTTCCAGAAATTGATGCAATAACAGCAAGCCACAATTCACTAAAACACTGCACAATGAAGAGGGGAAATGGTGACACATGGCAGAAGGTGAGGATGGCACCAAAGAGTAGCAAGAACACCCATTTGCTAGATCTGCCGCCCTCTGCACAGGAACTTTCCATCTTCCCCTTCACCTTCTGCTGCAGAGGATGTTTCAGTGCCATCTCCAGCTCCTTTCTCCTCCTCCAAACACATCTCCTGAAGTGTCTCATGAGTATACTTCTCTCTTCCCCCATAAGCAGCAGCCATAGAATGTGAACCATTGCTCTCTTTCAATTCTCTTACTTGCAACAAGAGTATCAACAGTTATTGCTTTCTCTTTGGTTGAGAGTGGAAACAATACACTGGACTTGACAGGACTGGTGGGAGGACATCCAGTTGGTGCAGCTGTCTTGTGCAATGTACCATTGGATCTGACTGTAATGACAGCATTACCAAACGTAGGGGACAGCACCACACACATAGCATGTAGCTTCTATTCACCATCTTCAGAATTTGAATAGGACCAGACATCCCTTGCTAGACTTACTGCAGGCAAACATTGTTGAACCTGAATGCAAGCCTACTGTTGGAAAACATACAACTACTAATCAACCAATACAACCTTGTGGAGATCCCAAGCTGCTACTTGGTGGTAGGGTGTTTGTGTAAGCCCAAAGGCTAAGAAACCTAAATACTCATCCCAAGTTGGGGATTCCAAGTGTTCTACCATCTCAGGGATTGTTGATCTGGGACATATCTCATCTGGTGACATAATGTCATTGACCCTAGCAGGTAAAACACAGCTATCTATGAGCTGTGCTCCCGGTCTGTAGAGCAGCCCCTCCATTTTTGCCCAGGGTTATTGTTGTTGTCTGTCATTGTGTACAGTCACACTTGGCTCTGTATTTCTACAATCACTTTGTACTATGGTTGCTATATGCATGGCTCATAAAAGGCGCACACCCAAAATTGCTGGCCTTCTCCATGAGAGAAAATGAACAGGACTGAAGGCTCCATAAATCTTGGCCAATCTGATTGCTAGAAAAGAGCAAGGCTGCATAATTCATCACCAGCTTGTTGCATAACATATTGTATCGGCACAGAACAAATCCAGCCAGTCCCTACAGAAGTACTGTACAATGCATTACACACAAGGTACAAAATTGACACATTCAGATACAAGCTTCATACCTGCTGCTTAATTTCTGGCATTGATATGGTTACAAAAGGCCAGGCAAGTCTTCAAATCCAGGAAGGTACCTGACCTTATATCTGCCTGTTCTGACAGGAAAACACACACAGATTGCATCTACACACAGCCACCTGCATTCTTAGACAGTTCTTCATACAGCTTTGGAAGTTTCTCCTTCTCGCTGGAGACTAGTGCCTGCCTTCACGAGCTTTTCTCACTACAACACTTTCAGTTCACAATCATGTTGAGCACAGCAAGCAGACAAAAATCATGCAGCATTTCATTTGTCTCATCAGGTCAATTTGTCAAAGCAGTTCACACTTCTACACCTTATTTTTCTATACACTGATTTTCACAATTGTGAGTTGAATTTGCATCCCTTCTCATCTCTCAGCAGGTCAGGAGAAAAGAAAAAGTGTTTGTCCCAGCTGCTTGACAGGTGAGAGAAAGAGTCATTCCTCTGCAAGTCTCTTCTCTCTCTTCCCCAATCTCTCTTTGATAAGCCTCCAGAACCATTCTCTGGTACTCGGCCTCCCCCTCCTAATTCTCAAGTTCCACAGCTTGCTCGTTTTCTTTCTTGACAACCCTTTTCACCTCACCTTTCTCACCATCTGCAATCTTTTCTTTCTTATCCTTCTTCTCTACCCTATTGTCAGTTTCACTTTTCTTCTCTCTCTTTTCCCTTTTGTCTTTCTTCTGCCTCTCCTCACCAACTCTGTCCTCAACTTTTTTAGAATCTTTCTTCTCCACTTTCTGTTGGGTGTCCTTGTCCTCACTGTTCTTCACTTTCTTTTTGTTCTTCTTCTCCTCCTCTTTGTCCTTGCCCTCACCATTCTTCTCTTTGCTTTCCTTCTTCTCTCCCTTCTCCTTGCTGTCATTGTTGTCACCATCCTTCTTACTTCGCTTCTTCTCCTTCTTCACCTCTTCACCTTCACCATTCTTGTCTTTTCTTTCCTTCTTCTCTTTCTTCACTTCTTCACCTTCACCATTCTTGTCTTTTCTTTCCTTCTTCTCTTTCTTCTCCTTCATCAATTCCCCATCATCCTCAGTCTTCTCTTTCTTTTCCTTTTTCTCTTTTTTCTCCTTCTTCTCTCCATCCTCCCCATCATCCCTAGTCTTCTCTTTCTTTTCCTTTCTATCTTTTTTTGCCTTCTTCTCCCCATCCTTGCCTTCTATAGCTTTGTCCTCCTTGTGCTTCTTTTCCTTCACATCATCACCTTTCATCAAAACTTCGCTTAGCTTCTTTTCCTTGTGTTTTTTCTCCTTTCTACTTACCTCCTCTTCACCAGCTACAATCGACAAAATTTTGTTGACATCAGTAAGCATCTTCTCTTTCTTGGTGTCCACCTGTTGCTCCTCATCCATGTGTTCCCTCTGCTCTCTTGTTTCCACCGATTTCAACTCCCTCTCACCATCTATTTGATCACCGACTACCTCTTCAGATTTCTCCTTTCTGTCCTTATGTTTTTTCTCTTTCTTCCCTTCACCTTTGTTTCCACCAGCATCCTTTTCCTTCTTCTCCCTATGTTTTTTCTCCTTTTCTGTCTCTCCCTGCACTTCACCTGCCTCCTTTTTCTTCTCTAGATGTTTCTTCTGCTTCTCTGGTTGTTCCTCCACTCTGCTCCCATCAGTTTCCTTTCTCTCCTTATGTCTTTTCTCCTTCTTGAGTTTCTCTAACTCTCCACTCTCATCCTTTTCCTTCTTACTCTTCTTGACTTCTCCTTCCTCTCGACTGTCATCCTTTTCCTTCTTTACCTTCTGTCTCTTCTCTTCATTACCTTCTTCACCTTCTCCATGCACATTGTTTCCATTTCTCTCTTTTAGCTTCCTCTCTTTCTTCTTCTCTCTCTCTTCACCACCCTCTTTGTCCTTCTTGTCCTTATGTTTCTTCTCTTTCTTCCTGTCCGTGTTGTCTCCGTCAACATCTTTCTCCTTTACCTTCTGCTTCTTCTCTACTTTTCTTTCCTTCTCTTCCACATGCGAATCCTTGACCTTCTCCTTATGTGTCTTCCCACTCTCCTGCACAAGTACACATGCAGCTGCAAATTGGTGCATTCTTTACTGAAATACCATACTTGAACTTGCAGCCATACTTCCACAGGTTGAAAACTACTCATGGCAATGTCAAAACAGTAGCTCCTAAAATCAACTTGGGAGAGTATATAGCAAAAGAGAAAACTTACAAACGCTGCTGGTAATGAGCACATTGTGAAGGAAACTATAAATGAATGTCTGTCAGGTCTCCAACAGTATGAGCAGTTGGTCCAACTTTTTACCTTTCTCATTTTTCCATATATTCTTTTAGCCTTTCTGGCTTGGACCTAATGCCCAGCTTCAATTGCACAGATTGCACAGATTCATGGATTTGAATTCTCAGCTGAGTTCTGAACAGAAGAGGGTTAGAGCAAATACCTCATCTTCATTTGATGCTGCAATTTGGACATCATGGTCTGGCAGCTCCCCAGCTTCACCCCCTTTAGGTGGCTTCATCACTCGAACTTCTTCACTTCCAATAACTGGCATACATGTCCAAAAGACTAAATTAACTCCGAACACTTTGCATGGTTGTTGCACAGACACCTCTTTACTATGAATCTTCACCTAAACCCATCTACAAAGTACGATATTGCCACAGAAGAATGCAAAATACAGAAATGCATAGACAGGCAACCCAGCAAGTATTAACTTAGACTAAGACTTAGACTGCAGACTCAGACTTAGACTGCAGACTTAGACTTAGACTGCAGCATGAAATTCCTTGTAGATTAGCTCACATGGGCCAACTCTGCAAATGTTCTGCTAATGAATGCCATTATACCAACAGATCTGTACTACAAGAGATGTTCACATGACTAACATGAACCCTTGCAAACAGTGATGTCATGGCTGACATAGTACAAACAGCTTTCATTTTTCGTCAAAACAATTCCATTGCAAGTCCGGTAATTCCACAGTGGCTTCTTCAACAACATCAGCCAAGACTAAGGGACCAAAAAAACCTTCAGCAGGATAAATTACAAAGCCAAAGAAACAGGAAGCACATGATCATCCCCTTGATACACATGAACTGGTATCAAATCCGCTGCTTGTATCAAAAGAGCTTCCATGAACTCAACCGCTCTAGGTATGCTCACACCTGCGGTACCTCTAGCAATGAAATCTACAATAGTAGTAGCTAGTATCTCTGAGAAGATTTCGTTCTTTCTTGTGTCCAAAAAAAAGGTTCTCCAACAAATGCCAGAAATTTTCCAAGACTAGCAAAACAGAAAGAAATTCTCTACAACACGGGACTAGATCTCTTACTCATTGGAAAGAAAAAAAAAAAGCGAATCGCAGCTGCCCACCTCCTCCCTGATGGATGCTCCGCAGTCGTGACGACAACAACGTTCTTGTTCACGATGCAAAACTTTTCTCACATTCCGGGGCCTCGACTAGCCCTCCGCTCAAATCGGATCGCACTCTATATAACCTTTCTGGAAATTCTGGAATGCAGCAGCAAACAGAAGCCAAGACATAGAAAGACGTGGATCTCACCGTACTCAGACGGAAACCAGAATCCAAAGCAAAACGAAACAAAACAAAACAATGCGATGAAACAGATGCGAAGATAATAATAGTATTTGCTAAAGATGTACCACAAAGTACGTGCATGAGTGCGTGCAAAGAGCGACGGAGGGAGGGGACGGTGGAAAAAAGCGTAGGTTTCAGGAAAGAGTTTGATTAACATAGTCACGTCCTTTCCGTCCTTGGTTTGCTGCAACTGCTCCGCCTAGCAGCGGATAACAACAACGCCTGCGAAGCTGCTGCGGCGTGCGCAACCGAATCTCCTCGATTGTTGTGCGTTCTTCGTCGTCGTCGTCTTCTTCTTCTTTCCGTCGTCGTCTTGGCCAGCATAAAATAGAATCAGCGGGAACCCAGAGTCGAACCCGCGTGGATGTGATGACAAAAATAACACAGGGCGTTGTGGATAGATTCTAATCTGTCTCACTCATTTCGCCAGAATTTGTGATAAAAAAATTCAAAATACACAAAAGAAATGATTTTACAGCTTTTCAGTCGCCGGAATTGAGAGAAGAAACTGTTACAATCGCCAGAGTCTTCTTCTACTTGGTTTTCATTGTGCACACGGAAATTATAGAAGGATGATTAAAGATTTGTACACTATTTTAAGGGTTTGGCTATTACAGTCTTATTTGGCTAAATCATCCTCAGAATGATCGCCACTTTTTCTTCATGTTCATATGGACGATTTGCCACTTTGGCTACAAACGAATTTTCCTTTAGAAACAGACTCCTGCTCCTACTCGGTCGCTCTGTTCTATGATTATTTTAAGATACTAGTAAGGTACTTACGCGTATGCGTATGCCTTCGCTCCCAAATTTAACAACTGTATTACCACATTGCGAACACTACTAATGCGCAGAAAATATTATGAAATTGCTTTTTCCTAACTCTTTTGCAAAGGATCATTCTTTGTGTAAGCACAGAAATCATATCAGCTCAATTTTTTCACCCAGTAAGAGGATATTAAATAGTCTATTAGAACTCTCTCTGGAACCAGCATTCTAATAGAACACTGATCATCCAATAGAATAGTGATCATAAATCATAACCGCGCATAGCACAAGATGCTTAAAAAACCTTGCTGCAAGATATATATTACATATTGCAAAATAAATAAGTCCTTCAGTCTCAAATATTGACAGACTCCTGAACCCGGCAGGGCCCTGCATTTTACCACTCAAAAAGCACAACTAGCCAAAACCATTTCATGTGCAGCACAGAAAGAAACAACAGTGTCTGTTGAGTGTTACATGAAAATGTGCTTTCAAACTGGCAATGAGAGAAAGATTCCCACCCCCAGTGTTCAGTCACTTCTATGTATACAAAGTTAGATTTATAGAGGCAATAGACATTGGCTCAATGTGATCTAGCAATTTGTTGCAGAAGGTGCTAAAGCCTAACAGGTAGAGAAACTACCATCCCCCTCAAAGATGCATGGTACCAAATACCATGCAACTGTAATCAGATAGGTTAGTCTTCCTAGAATGTCTCTTCTGTAGGGGGAGATGAAGCTAGGGTAAAAATGCCAGAGGTTCATTCTAGTTGCCACCATCTATATAGCTAACCAAGAAGACTAATAACTCTACGCTCCTCGAAGGAGTATTCTACTACTTGTCTTGGGGTTGAATTCTCCAAATCATGCATGTCAGGGTCAGTAAGTGAAGTACCAGACATGGAGTTTTTTGTAGAATAGGCAGCAGCCTTACTTGCCTGCTGTGCCAATTGTGCTGATGGCAATCGATTTACTGAATCATCCATATATGCTTGTAGTGGTGTCGTTGCCAATACAACAGGGGACAGAGGTTGTCGAAGAGCTAATGGCTGCACTGCTGGTTGCCCACGCACAGCAGCTGTAGTTTTCCCACCTAAAACATTGGAAAACACCAGTCATTCCACAGACAAGTCAATAACAATAGCCCAGGAATAAGGTATTTGTTCTCAGCAATTGCACTCAGGGCCCTCAACACTTCAATGGCATGAACATTTTGAGTTTTGCACAATCAGACTGTCCAAAGAAAATGGAAGCAATATCACCTGCAGAATTAAGTCCAGCATTATCATCCTTGTTGAGGGCCACATAGTTGAGAGGAGCCACAGGTCGTGCACGTTCCCGCTTGGTGTCCTTGCCCACTGATGCACCCAATCGTGAAGGTGTTGTTGTTACTCCATTTGTTCGTGACAGCTCAGGAGTTGCTGGCTGCATTAGGGCATTGCCCAAGGAGAGACGCCGATTAGGTTGTGATCCTGCTCCCCCAACACTTGGGCGAGATCCACCATTGCCCTTTTTGGAGCTAAGATTGGCCTTGATAGGACTGGGCTTTGACCCAAACAGTGTCTCCTGCTCAGTTATTAGTTGCTCCTGGATCTTCTTCTGGTCCTGTAGCAAGATAAAAACATGCAGCATGATCACACAGGGCTTAGTCACATTGCTCAGCATGATCACACTAACTATTTCAAAGAAAATGGCTGGAAAGAAGTCTGAACACTAGAGTGGACTCTAGCTCAAATACTGAAATGTTTGGTTTCTAGTTCTCACCCTCAATCTGCGCTTCTCCTCATCTTTCTCTTGCCGGAGGAAGCTGTATTCATCTAGCATAGAGAGCAACCTCACCTGCATACAAGTCCCAATTGTAAGAAACAGGCAATCCCACAAGGCATGAAAGAGCAATCAAATGCTAGTCTGTTCAAGCAACAACCTGCCTCAGAAATAAGAAGTAGAAAGATAAGCAAGTCACAGAGAAGAGATGCACCCCATCAAACATGAATGGAACACCCCTTTCCTCCTCCCAAGTCTTTGTCTTCAGTATTAATGTCTCCACCATAGCTGTGTTCAATCACAACCATACCACGCAACCCAAGTCAGTGCAATATTTGTGCAATATTCTTTATTCAGTTGACCTGTAACAAAGTCATCATTGAAATAGTAAGTTGAAGTACCCACATCTCAGATAAAACACCCACAAAGTTAATACTATAAAATCCAAGAATCCAAGGAGCATTCCCCCCTTTCAATTAAGCATACCAGGAAGTTTATTAATGGCTGCCCGGGCTCGTTCTGCACGTTTTAAATTTATATGAGCACCTTTGCTGGCAAACCTGTTTTCATCCTGCATACAATGTGAAAGGCTGGTTGAGCACCAATGAGCTCCCAACATCCTGCTAGGGATTCCTCTGCTTCCCATACACAATTTTTCCTCAATTACAAGATACCAGAGTCATGAAGCAAATAGTCTACATTTTCCCTTGAGACAGCCAAACCTTGTTATAGTCTTCAAGCCATCCCTCCTCTTCACACGCTGACATCCACTTCTCCATCTTCTCAAGTATTTCCTTCCTTGTGGATGCTTCCTGTTTGGCTTGCACTACCTGCTCCTCCATACGGCCCAGAAGTTCTGCAGGATCTACCATGCCTGCAGCAAAGTAAATTATTAACACTCAATCAAGGAAATTATCATTGCAACCATACATGCTGATGCAAGCCTCCTACTGACCTGAATCCATCATGGCAATGAGCTTCTCTTCCATTGTACTGGCATCTGGCTCAATGTGTGCACATCTGCAGATCTCCTCCAGTTCCATTCTCCTTTTCACCACAAGCTCTTTCATTCTACTGGCTTTAAGAGTATCAAGTCTCTCCACCTCTAATTCAACCTGAAATTCATCAAGCACATACGGCATGAGTTAACAGCATTCTTTTTAGTTCACAAGATGCTGCTGATCAGAACAAGCCCTAAACATTCAAATCAAAGCAGGAATCAGGCATTAGTACCTGTGCAATGGTCTCCATTGAAAGGATACCGGGCGTAGAAACCTCATCTTCAGTTGATGCAATATGGCAAGTGACATGCTGAAACAATTGCTGTTCTTCAACTGGAGTATCCATCAAATTCCAGAACTCTAACAGAGAAGCACCAAAGTCTTGCAGCTGTGAGTGCAAGTGAGCTAGTCAGTCATCACATATCAAGAGGAATTGTGCCAGTAACCCGGTACTGATTTGTCTCCAAGTTCAGTTTGGTAAAGACAAGAAACACTTTACCTTAGTGAGGCGAATCCCTTTTTCCTCTCGCAGAGAACGGATGGTCTGTGCTAGACGGTCAAGTGTGACATTGCTGATGCTTTTGGTGTGCCCTGGTGTAGAGTCCACTAAACTGGGATGAACATCAGCAAGAATCTGGAGGAGATCCATTCCAAGAACTGCACAGAGTTCATGCACCACATTCACATATTCCAAGACTCTGTGCAAGCGTTCATTCTGCAAGGAATCCATCCCAACATGACAAATGATTATTCACCACAAGAGTCAGAGCAATCTGCTCACTTGCAAGTTGCATTGAATGTTTATTTCCCAAAATGAAGGTTTACCTACCCTCTCCCTTTGAAGCTTTTGAAGCTGAGCATTATACTCTTCCAGCCTCCTTAATGTCAGATCCTGCTCTCCTCCACTTGGGTAGAAGTCTGTAGCTTGTGTTGCTGCAATTTCCCCAGAAATGTTTGCTATCTGCCTTTTCACCTCCAAAAACTGCTTCATCCGATCCTCTTTCTTGTGTCGCAATGCTTCCAACTGAGGTCTTAGAGTAGCCAATTGTTCTTTCAGAGTCCCTGTGCGCTTATCCTGCAATCTCAACATTGATCCAGAATCCCTCAGACAGACTCACAATAAGAAATATCAACTGAAAACAGGAGAAGATATCTAGCTCATTCTGCAGTTTTCATGGACATGGCTGGTGAAAAAGTTAGCAAGAAGCAAGAATGGATGCAAGAACTCACTCTTAGAGAAATTGGAGTTTCACCAAGAGCAGAGAAAAGTGCTGCAAACTCAGCCTCTGCATTAGCAAGTTCTTGATGCAGCTGTGCACGAGCATGGCTAGCGTGGTCCACCTTGCGTCTGTAGACCTCAAGACATTCCTGCTCCAACTGCAACAACATTTTATCTCTATCTGAATCGCTCTCGCCCACCTCGTCCCATATGTGCTGCATTCGTAACAAGGACACACTGTAATGTCCGCATGGCCTTAGATCGTAGAAGCATGTGACTATTTTCTAGAGAAAAAAACAGAAGAATAGTCACGAGCGTTATTGAACATTGCGGCATACCATTGTATGAAAGAAACAGCAGGTGCTACAAAGACACTTATTTCAGGGAAAAAAAAAAAAAAAAAACCCTCCAACCCCCGGATAAAAAATCCGCATTTCTTTTCACCCATAATCTCATCCCCGACATGCTGCATCAATATTATAAA
>Ga0116231_10002488_pt1 | contig 38586 bp, 34 predicted proteins | sample S1TSphgellanicum_2_FD_89695 | JGI IMG/M metagenome (GOLD analysis project Ga0116231, IMG submission 89695) | Host-associated microbial communities from peat moss isolated from Minnesota, USA - S1T2_Fd - Sphagnum magellanicum MG | ecosystem: Host-associated > Plants > Peat moss > Unclassified...
CTTTATACCCCATAGTGCACACTCAACCGAAGATAACGCTCACTCTCTGCAAGCTTGGATTTGATGTGTGCGTTTTGGGACGTCCCGACCACTGTCATCACAGTAAGTAAGGTTCTCCAGCAACTTTTGACGCAACGCTCATGGCGGTTTAGGTTGCGTTGCTCCTTTGAGCAAAAATGGAGCGATGGGTTGTCATGTGCAGGCAGTGCGAGAGAGAGAGTGAGTTGTGGGAATTTTGAAGCACAAATGGTCGTGTGCAGGCAGTGTGAGAGATGGGAGCAGGAGAGGAGGAAATAGACTTGGAATTGGGGCCCGGGGAGCAGCACCGCAGTTCAATCCCGATACACATGCCGCCCTGATGGAGCAGCACGGCATGAAGCCAAATCCAAGGAAAAAGAAGAAAGTGGTGAAGAAGTGGCGGGACGAGTGGGTCGAGACTTACAAATGGCCTTACGTTGCGGTTCATGAAGGCACGCCTCGCATTTTCTGTTCTGTTTGCAAGGAATATGGCAGAAAGCACAGACGGAATCCCTTAGGCAACGAAGGGAGCCGCAACATGCAAATAAGTGCCTTGGAAGAACATAACAACAGTTTGCTGCACAAAGAGGCATTGCGTCTGCAGATGGCCTCTAAGGACAAAGGCTTGGGTCTCATTGATCTTAGACCTGTTTTCATAAAAGGTGCGACATACACTTCCCCACACATCTTCCATTCCTCAATCCCTCATGCTTTGGCTTGCTGCATCTTTTTTGTTGCATTTTTTTCTTTGGAACACAGCTGAACCCAAATGAATGTTGTAAACACTTTTCTTCTCAAGATTCATGAACTTCAATGAGTCCAGAGACAAACAGGAACATCAGAATTCCATAGGAATGCCACCACTCTGAAGTCAATTGTTGACATCAATTGTTGGCAAACAAACTCAGTGCTGATACAAAATGATTGTGCCTTCAAGAATAGCCAGTCTTGGCCGTGGATCCTCTTCTTTGCAAAGAATCAGAACCAAAAAGTTGCAAAACCATCTGAAGTGAGAGACATGAAGATCTGCATTTGGTTTTCTCTATGCAACTAAGTGCTTTCAAACATGTTTGGATCATGCATTTTCGGTTACTAGCTTCCATGAAAAGGAGGATTGAGATCAATGATTACCGTAAACGGCCTTCTGAATGCTTTTAACATCACCCATTGATGAGCTGCTCATCTCTCTCTAGCATGCTTGTGTCAAGTTACTTAAAGGTTTTGAGCAGATTCGAACAGTCTGGTCCAAGCAGTGGGTTCTTTGTTTTCTTCAGGTTTTGTTTGCACTGTGGGACAACTTTTAGTGGAATGTGCATGAGCTTGCCCTAATGTTCATCTCTTTAACTTCTCAAATATTACGCTGATGTTTATCGATGGTGTGTTGCATTCTTCACCATGTGCCTTTTCAGGGAGGCAAGTTGTGCAGTACCCAATCAGCACTGAGCATGGTATGGTACTTTCTAGTCTTTTTATGCATTCCCTTCTCCAGATTGTTTGCAGTTCACGAGACACTTTTCTCACGAAATTGTGCTGGAGAAAAGTGGACTCATGTCTCATGTCTTTTGTCTAGAACAAAATTGTTTCCTGGATCTCAAGAATCTCCTCTATCTGAGGTGCAAAGAGCAAGCTCTGCTAGATGTGCCTTGCTGCTGAAGATACTATCCTGGACAGCAAGTGTACTTCTTCCTCTAGATTAGGTGGGATTTACAGGAGATGACCTTGAAAGTTGATGCATAGTTTGCTGGAGGTATCTAGAGGTTTTCACAGCACGTCCTCTGTAGTAGGTTTGCATCTGTGGAGAAAAAAGACAAGCTGCATAGTGGTGATTTCTTCCCTGGCACTTTCGTGTGACAGATCTCAGCAGACAATGGAGTAGTGAGGGATATTTACCACATGCTGTACCTACATGTCAGTCATTTCTCACTTCTCAACACCCTATGTAAGGAAGAAACATATGAGCTAGGCACCGCACCCCAGCAGTCTGCATTTGTGGTTGCATATAACATAGGAATGACTTTGAGCTCATGTTCATAGAATGATCCATAATGGGAGGACTCAACTATTGGATGCATTTGACATGTCAGCTGATGTATGGAATGTTTGCTGCAATCCTGAACCGTCTTTTTTCAATTTGTGGGATGCTGGAATATTTGGAGCATAGGTATACTGCAGTAAGATCCCATGAATTGGAGTTTATCCAAGCTGTTCAAGAAGTTGTGCACTCTCTCAAACCTGTCCTGTCCAGAATGCCCCAGAATGACCCTCTGCTGTGCTTTGCATCCAAGAGAGTCCCTTTTACATGATTTGATTCATTTTCAAAACACAACTTTTAGGGTCCAATGAACGTGAGACTCTGGATTTCCTGTCCAGGGAATCTTGATTCTTGCTACAAAAGTGTGGAACACCCACAAAGATAGGTTTTACACCACAAAGCAACCACAAAAGGAGATGCCAAAAGACACAAGATCTCCCAAGACTAGGTTTTTCAGATCAGATAAGAGTCTCCTTTTTTCTTTGTCTACAAAAAACATTTCTGTGGCACTGGAGTCTACAGCCAATATTTGAGCTGTGATCATTACACACATAGAGCAAAGAAGGAAGGTAGAAAGATGGGTGGCAGATATAACATCTTTTGATGTAATTGTCCCTGGCAAATTTGTACGTGTCTTAGAGTGCCTGGTGGAGCCAGAAACAGTGATCATATTCAGAGTACCTTGGGTGGATGACAAGGGAGAAGCCCATGTCAACAGGGGCTTTCAAGTTCAATTAAACCAAGCTTTTGGTCCTTACAAGGGTGGTCTTCACTTCCATCCTTCTGTGAATCTCAGCATAATGAAATTTCTTGCTTTTGAGTAGGTTTTAATTCACTCCTTTATCTGCCTTTTTTAGGTGTATTTTTTTCAGTGCACAGATCAGGTCTTGTAGTCTGTATGAGATCTAAAATTGTTGTCTGTATGGTGGTGTTACTGTACTTCAACATCTGATTGAGAAGAAATAATAACTGGATGTTTGGGGTATTGAGAATCATTTTGACACAAAAGGTTCAATTGCAGACCTTGAAGAATTGTCTTTCATCCCTCAATTTGGGAGGTGCCAAGGGAGGTAGTGATTTTGATCCAAAGGGGAAGAGTGAGAACAATGTCAGTACTCTAATCTTACCGTTTGTCATGCAGCTCCTTCCCTGCACAAATATGACAGAGTAGAGTAAACGTTCCTTTGCATATGGCCTTCATGGGTTACAAATTTGCTCATGTAAAGTCTTAGTGCGATCTCTGAATTCTCAAAGGGTTTAGGCAAACATAATGAAATGGAAATATGTTCTGTTCAGGGGCTTTGAATTTCATCCTACAACTATTAGGTGAACTTACACATTTGACTGATTTTTTTCCAAATGTGCACTACCTGTTGAAATGATCAGCAAAATGAGGAGCAATTGGGTTGTTGTGGCAGATTGGACCCAATCAGGCACCTGTATTTGTATTTACTGCATGCCTTCTCAAGAACAAGTTAGTTTCTGTGAAGTCTTCCTATTTTCTCTAGGTCACTGTCATGTGTAATCACACCAGTGGGAAAAGTTGCCCTTCCAGCACTGCAGCTCGTGAGTGATGTGGGTTGAGACAGGAAAGTCTGTACCTAGAGCAGCTGTAGGAAAGGTTGTCCAGGCTGTCTGGGACATTCTGACAACAACAATTTCCAGGACAACTTCTGTCTGCCTGACCCATTTGTTCTTAACTTTTCATCACTTTGGTAGCTCCCTTTTTCTGTTTATTCCATAGTGGTGGAATAATGTCCACTTAATTCAACATAGGAAATGGGTTAGGACCCTGTTTCTTCCAGATCAGCCATATCATTAGCTTGCATACTAGCATGCTTAGTTGTCAAGGAAATTTTCTTGAACAATGTTCACACACCTATGGGGCTGACTGCAAAGTTCGTATGCCAATTTCTCTGTGTTTTTGTGTTTTGTATCTCTTGAGTGCTAGGCAATGTCATGACCAAGTTACTGAGTCTTCCAGAAATGCAACAAAAACCCAGATGCAGATTTATGGATGGTGTTTTGGCTGAAATTTTTGGCAGATTATGATTTACTTCTCTACATCCACAACAAGGAGCTGATGAAGTTAGTGGGGAGTCCTAATTAGCTAGTCGGTAACTCCAGCAAATCCATAGGTATGCTTCCTTATCTCTGGCTCAGCTGGTCAACTGATATGATTCACCAAATCCTGCTTTTGTATTATAGGATACCCCTCTGGGAGATATGGTGTTGGACCTCATGAGATTGGATATCTCTTTGGGCAGCACCGACAACTGACGAGCCAATATGAGGTAGTCAAAGTCTCCTTTCTGCCAAACTGTTTCTAATACATGATCTTTCGCCAAATTTTGGTGCAATCAAATTTTTAATCTTGCACTTTTTGCTGGTTAATAGAGTTGTTTCACATTCTCTGATTCTTGGCAGCCCATGTGAATTACATATGAGAGGCAGAAGAAAAACAAGAAAGGTGTTATGGCAGTCTTCTCTGCATATTGTAAATACTGGTTTGTCATACCCCTGTGGTGAGAGAAATCCTGTGTACAGTTTTGATGGAGAACTATGTTCAGAGGCTGAGGGTTAGACAGAGAGAAATGAGAATGCTGCTCATAGAAATCACACTTTGCAAATATTCACAGGGTATGCTGAGTATCAAAGGTGCTCAGTGGGGTCCTTCCAACCTGTGGCCAGAGGCTACAGGGTATGGCGTGGTAATTGCCCATGATGCTCTCAAGATTGCTATTCCTGAAGCAATATGATTCAGTTTTTAGTTGATGTTAGATGTTCTGCTCATCACAAAAGGCTCAAAATTTTTGCTATTCATGTTTTATTTAAACTTTTGTCAATTATTCTTTTAAAAGTTTCTGCTAACATCTTCTAAAAAGATTTATCAATTATGTTTTTAGAAAGTTTCATTAATTTTATATCTTCTAAAAACTAAAGTAAATTAGAACTAACTAAAATAGAAACTAAAGTAGCCTATGTCATTGGCCCAAATGTGAACTCATTACCCAATTAATGTTTCCTGCCAAAACTATTTTTTAATAACTTTATTGAATTTCCAATAAAAATTTATTTAAGATTCCATATTTCCCACACCTCAAATCTGAAAAAAATTCAAATCGCCTTCATTAAATCCCATTCATCCAGGGCTTTCCAACGATGCTAAGAGTACACCCAAATTCCCCTATCAAATTTAGGTTTGATTTAAATGATTCAATGAAAAAGTTTTCCAATTTTCAATACCTTCTCTATAGTAGTTCAAAACATTATGAAACCAACTTGGCACACCCTTGCTCATGGAGGCTTTCCAACATACTAAGACCACAACAAGAGGTGTTGTGATTTGGGAGATTTCAACCTGGCAAACAAAACAAACAAACAACCTTCCTTCATAGATAGATATGTCATTGACAAATGTGGATTTAAAGGCCTTGAAAATGGCTAACAAAGATAGCCTTGGGGGGAAGGCCTAGAGACAACACTTGTAACTATGAGGATGGGGTATAGCCAAAGCAAACTATTTGGGCCCTAATGAAGCACTTTGAAATTTCTTATCCACATTATCCACATTTCATTTCATGGAGCTCCTTTCCTCCGTTAAAAAGGGAGATTTGTCAATTGCAAACTCTTCCCCTTCCCTAGAAGCCTGAGTCCAATTACATCTTTCTGACATTTACAATCTGGAAAGAAACTTAATCAAGTATAAAGAACCAGTCAACACAAGAATGGGCTACAAATGCACAAAGATTATAGGAGAACTAGTATTATCTTGGCCAGTGAGGATGCACCAGGCCAAATTGGCCATTGACAGTGAATGCAATTTCCCATTCTAGCTAGAGGATGGCATGTGCAAGCACTGTGTTAGGGAAGGGCTAGATTTGTCATCAGCTCAAAACAAAATGATGATTAGTTGCTTCATCCTGTGAAACAAGGATCTGTTAGCAATCACCCAATAGCAGAAACATGTTAGTACAAGTAGGCACCCAAAGAACTCATCCTACATAATATTATTAAACACAGGATTTGCACTGATCACACACATCCCTGTTCCAACATTGCCTGGGCTACTTGTAAGAAGCTTGCAATGTTGGCTCCATGCACCAGCACCCTGCCAGGAACACAAAGAAATTACTCAGAAGAGGACCAAAAGACAGCTTTTCCACGAATATTACAAGAAGATTTTTTTTCTTAGTGGAAACCCAGCAGAATAGCCAAGAGCTCTTACTCAGGACTTCCTTTGACAATTCCAAAATCATTAGCAGCCTTGAGAGATTTCTGATAGATGTCCTTCATAATCTCCTGTAACTTGATATCCACATCTTCAGAATTCCATTGCACATGATTGGTACTTCACAGCATTTCCAGACCTTGGATGGCAACCTACCACCCACAGCAGACATTTATTAGAAACCAGTCTTTGAACTAAAATAACCTCACACCATCAAAACCTTGCTTTACAAAACCACCAGTGTTGTTCCAATGTGGTGAAGACAGTGCTGAGAATTGAAGATTGTTCACTCCAAAAAAATCAATAACCCAGCCCTCCAGCATTTGCAGCTTTGCTTGGCCAAAAAACAATTTTTGACTTCCAGAAAACGTCAATGGCTTCAACTGTACAAGGCATGTTTGCACCTGTATCCAACCCACCCATCACAAGGAAGTTCCAGATCAGAGTAGGGGGAATGCCATTCTACAAAAAGAGTCAGCAGAGGTAAAAAGAAGTGGCCATTTCATACTCTTAATAAACTTCTCTTTCTCTGTGCAAAGGAGACGCTTTCACATATGCATTCTGATGATAATAGGGCATGCACTACCTTCAATGACAAGTTGGCATCCAGCATTCACTAACGCCATGGCATCAGCATGCTTGAGCTCATTCTGTGTTGCACAAGGGAATGCAACATCACACTTCACTGACCATGGCTTGCCGTCATGGTTGTATTTTTCCCTCGGATAACTTTTTGTGTATTCTCTGCAAGGTGCACTTCCCTATTGTTAGAGAAAGCATGTCACAAACACCACCACACTGGCAAGAGTATTATAAGACCCAATGGCTCATACCCATTATTGGGCAGGTCATTCAAGGCTATTGTTGAATTATGAGAGAAATCCTTCACTTTGGTGAACATCTTCATTTGTAAGATTCCTCCACTAAAATTCATCCTTCCTGTTAGAGGGAACAAGTAGGCAGGCAGAGGAACTTCACCAGAGGCTCTTATTATGGACTTTGATATCATGCAACAGGGCTAGCTTGCCATAATCAAACTCTTCATCATTCAGCAGATATCCCCTTGATCTGCAAGTTGGCAAAGGGATATCTATCAGAAACCCTGTACTGTGATTTTCTTCAGGTAAACAATACATTTGCAGTCCAGGTGAAGTTATTCCACTCAAATCACTTGAGAGTTTGGTAGGAGTTTACCACAAATTCATACTACATCAGAGACTATGGTCACACAAAAGGACTCAAGGCCTTCAGTGCATTTACCTTACCTGAAATCGTGACTGGAACAGCACCAAAGGCAATGAGTTTCTCCAACACATACATAGCCACTTTCCCAGCACCACTAACTGCACACCTGCATTACAAGCACATATTTAGTCCATGAACAGGGACTTGAAACTAATGTTCCATGTTTCCAAGGTATCTTCAGAATTGCTGTTAAACATTTGCTTGTAACCACAGAAACTCTAATTAAATTGATGGAACTGCTGAAAGCATGTATCTCTCCAAGATCTGTCCATAAAGACAGTTCTCAATATAAGCTGAATTTCTGACAAGATTTCATCATATGGGCTTTTTTCTTTTTTTTCCCTGTCCTTTGATTAGCTGAGGAGCTTGTGAAAGTGATGATTTCTTTGTTAGAGTACATGAAATGACAAACCTGAGACCTTTCAAATCCTTGTATAAATCAGCGAGGACCTCCTTGGCATAAAATACCTGTGACCCACAAAATGACACTTCCATCAGCAGCAGCAAACCAGATACTATGGCAAAACTCTTCAAACATGAAATTGAATAGAGACTAGTTTGAGTCATTTGCACTGTGAACAGGAGACCAGACAAGGTGTATGGATGCATTTTGAGGAACCTTTGGTGATGAGTGGAACATCTAACATCAACTAAAAACTGAATCATATTGCTTCAGGAATAGCAATCTTGAGAGCATCATGGGCAATTACCACACCATACCCTGTAGCCTCCGGCCGCAGGTTGGAAGGACCCCACTGAACACCTTTGATACCCAGCATACCCTGTGAATATTTGCAAAGTGTGATTTCTATGAGCAGCATGCACATTTCTCTGTCTAACCCTCAGCCTCTGAACATAGTTCTCCATCAAAACTGTACACAGGATTTCTCTCACCACATGGGTATGAAAAGCCAGTAGTTACAAAATGCAGAGAACACTGCCATAAGCCTTTCATGTCCTTCTTCTGCCTCTCATATCTAATCCACATGGAATGGAAAGAATCAGAGAATGTGAAATGACTCTATTGACCAGCAAACCCTGCAAGATTCTACTAGTTTGATCACACCAAAATTTGGCAGAAGATCATGAACTAGAAACAGTTTGGCAGAAAGGAGGATTCGAGTACCTCATATTGACTTGTCAGTCATCAGTGCTGCCCAAAGAGATATCCAATCTCACAAGGTCCAACACCAATATCTCCCAGAGGAGTATCCTATAATACGAAAGCAGAATTTGGTGAATCATATCAGTTGACCAGCTGAGCCAGAGATTAGGAAACATACCTATGGATTTACTGGAGTTACCAACTAGCTAATCATGACTCCCCACTAACTTCATCAGCTCCTTATGGTGGTTGTAGAAAAGTCTATCATAATCTGCTCAAAATTTCAGGCAAAACATCATCCATAAATCTGCATCTGGGTTTTTGTTGCATTTGTGGAAAACTCAGTAACTTGGTCATGGCATTGCCTAGCACTCAAGAGATACAAAACACAAAAACACAGAGAAATTGACATAGGAACTTTGCAGTCAGCCCCATAGGTGTGTGTAACGTTGTTCAAGGAAATTTCCTGGACAACTAAGCATGCTAGTATGCAAGCTAATGATATGGCTGATATGGAAGAAACAGGGTCCCAACCCATTTCCTATGTTGAATTAAGTGGACTACCCCTATGGAATAAACAGAAAAAGGGAGCTACCCAAGTGATGAAAAGTTAAGAACAAATGGGTCAGGCAGACAGAAGTCGTGGAAAATGTTGTTGTTATAAGGTCTCAGACAGCCTGGACAACCTTTCCCGTTGGTGTGATTACTCATAGCACCAACCTAGAGAAAATAGGAAGACTCCACAGAAACTAACTTCTTCATGAGAAGGCATGCAGTACATACAAATACAGGTGCCTGAATGCGTTCCATGTGGTGATACAGCTCCTCCATGAAGCTCTGGCAGAATCTCACAATCTGCCACAACAACCAAATTGCTCCTCATTTTGCGCCTTTGCTGATGAGCAGAACATCTCAAAAATTTTGATCTACAAAGGGCGCGGCGTCTACATTCATCGTACCTGTAAAGTGCAGTGGGTTGTTTGAGGTAATTTCCGAGTCGTTTCAGTAATGGGTTTAGGGTTTAGGTAGTGAGGATAGAGTAGTTTCTACAACTAGGCAAGAGGTGGACGAGAGGTGACCCTAAAAGATCTTTGCTCGAATCTTGTTGCTTGCTTCTTGTTTCTCTGAACTTCTCAATTCGAACAAATATGAGGATTGTTCAGCATATTCTTGGCTTCTTCTATTGGCTCTGCGGCGCTATAACAGGATGTACCCAAGTAAACCCTGCTGACGTAGACGAAGTAAGCCGCTTCTCATTTTGGGATTCCTCAGATTGTTTCTAGTTTTGGATGCGGTTTTTGTAGGGTTTACTTTGTCGAAGTGTGTATCTGTCAGTGTCTTCAGTTTTTTTGCCTGAGATTTGTTGAAGATTTTCTTCGTTGAAGGTGTGTGTGTGTGTGTGTCATGAGATTTGGTAATCTTGACGGTGTGTGTTTTGGTTGGCGAGAAACTGTAGAATTATACGGTGAATCGGCTCTGGCCAGGAGAGAACGGGGACGTGGAGCCGAATTCGAAAACTCTGACCCTCATCTTCTTCCATGGATTACAGCTTACGGACGGAACGAGACCTTGGTGGACTACTTGGACGGTACGCGACACTGATGAGTGTTGGCCTCAGAAGTGGTTACCCGAAGATCTTCAAAAGAAAGGGATCGAGAATTTGAGAGTGCTGTCATTGTCCTATGATTCGATTGCCAGCCGTTGGGGTGATCGAGGCCGCACAAGGAACGTGAGCCAAATCGGAAAAGACCTCGTGCAGAATCTCATCTGCAAGTATGGTGACCCAACCTCAACACCTATTTCCGTTCTCTGGGAGTTTCGTTGTTGCCTGCATTTTGATGTAGTTTCAACTTGTCTACACGAGAGGGCAAGCGTTGTTTTCTGAATGTGACAGTACCTGACATTTGAAACTCGTGGACGAGCCCTGGTCGTTCCTGGTCACAAAGATCGGGGGCATGTATCTCGTTGGTCCTTGAAAGAAACGTGAAAAATCAGAGTGCCTAACAGATTTCTGCAGGGTGTTCCATGTACTTCTACCTAGTCTATGAAACTCTATGACAGGGTGTGGAATTTAGAGATCGCGAATTGAAAGTTTCTTGATTCTATGGTTGGACAGAATTAAATTTCAGCTTGCAGACCCGTTTAGCTCCTGGTTGACAGATTGGTGAGCATGATTGATTTAAATCAGGAGAAAGTCAGAGACATTTTGCTAGTGAGGCGACCTTCAGGTCTGATTTGTTTCCAAAGATAGTTACAATAGACTATATGTTGTATTTTTCCAGCCGCAAGTTTGGAAGCTGCATAAGTATATTTTGACATGAAGAACGTGTTGTGTTGTTTGTGAAGCCCTGAATGGAAGCTTGATAAAGATCAAAGAATTGTGCTAGTTGGACACAGCTTTGGAGGTCTGGTCATCAAGAGTATGATCGCTGAGGTGTTTAACAGGCTCGTGAAGAGTGGGACGGTTCCAGGCACCAGTACTACTGCATCAGGGTCTACTGAAACAATGAGGTTTACTGAAAGAATGGACTGTGAATGCAGGGAATTTTTAAATCATATCCAACACATAATCTTCTATGCTGTCCCCCATCTTGGTACAGACGTTGCAAAATATATGGTAGCTTTAAACAGTGTATTTAGTCTCCGGCTGGCTGGCATTGTGAAGAATCTGGAACCCTTTCAGATGGAGATGACCAAACTGTCTAAAGACTTTGAACTTGCCATAAGTTATCAGAGACATCGTATCCCAATCTTCGCCTTCGCAGAGACACAGAAATATAGGAAGGTCAAGTCACTGCCCAAGCAGCAGCAATTACCATTTTTTGAAATTAGTAAAATGACAGATCTTAGAAGTTTAAACATGCAGATTTCCATTTTTCCCATGAACTTGCAATTTTATCAAAGTTCTACTGTGTGATAGACTTTTTTTTTTTTGGGCGTTGGGTTTTTCGCATGCAGGTCCTAGTGGTGCCAGAAGCTTCAGCCATTCATCTGGCAAATGAGAATATGCCGCTGCTTGATGCCGACCATGTTAACATCTGCAAGCCGAAGAACAAAAAGGATCCTGGCTACCAAAAGGTTGTGCGCATCCTGGAATTCGTCATGAAGCCACAGGGGGATGCTGATGATTGCTCTAACAGAGTATATGGAACCCCAAGAGCTTCTCTTGATGGGTCTGACACACAATATACAACCCCAAGATCTTCTCTTGATTGGTCTGACACAAAAATGCAACCCCAAGATCTTTTTGACCCATAGACCCAATGTTTTTTTTCATTTAACCTAGATCAATACAACAAATGTCACAGCAACAATAGTAGAGCCACATGTTATTATTATATTGGACATAATAATATTTATGTTATTATTAGGTCCAGTCCAGTGTTGGGTGGTTCTCACTGGGGAACCTGGATCTCAGACCAGTTCTCACATTAAGAACTGATTATTCTCATTTTGGATGAAAACTGGGCTGAAAGCCAGTTTTAAGGTTCTCACCCAGGTGGGAACCAATTAGGAGAACTGGAATTGGAAAAGAAAACAAGAAGGATAGGTTTTCACGTGAAAACCTGCATCTGGTTCTTAGGGTCTAGGAGGAAATAGGGAAACCACTTTAGGTTTAGGGTTTAAGGTGGTGCCTCCACCAGGGAAGATCACTAATGTATAAAAGCTAGAGTGTTTTTTTTTTTTCCCCGCAGTGCTTTTGTATGTTGTACTTGCTCCTTGCCTCACCTTGCATTGCCGTTGCTTACAATAAAGGTGGAACGTGTGGAGGTTTTAGTTAAGGGGGGCGCCTTTAGTTCTGATTCAAATGATGTTGCCACTAAGTGATCATGATAGTTTATAAGGTGTGAGTTGGCCATTTGTATGCAAGCTAGTTTATTGTTTTTCGGGGGTTGTAATGTGGGGAGGTTATAGTTATGACTTAGCTATATGATGTACATAGTTCCACTAGACAATGCGGGAATGATTAATCCACATATGGATCGATTTATGTGTATGTGCATATTTGGGGTGTAAATGATACAAATTATAGTTATCCACTCATTTTGTATCAATTCTCATTGCTACAAATGATCCATGACCCAACAATGATCCATACTTGAATATTGGCAATGAGGCTAACTAGCACATCATGGTGACATGTCCTCGTTGGTTGTTTTGAATAAATGGGGTTGGATACATGTAAATGACCACATGGATACCTACATGGGAAACCATATTTGGAACATGTATGTAAATGGGTAAATGTAGATGAACATGTATGTTCCATCACAATGCATAAGCATGTAAATGGGCTTGGTCATATGAGTGGAATATTTCATTCATCTCATATGTATGTTCATACAAGTGTCTTTTTATAGGTAGTACCTTGTAAGGAAAGAAGTAGTACTAGTGTAGACAAAAAATCCTAATAAATTGGAACATATTATAAAATATATATGCATGCAAGTACATGAAGAAATTGAACAAAGTGGCAAGGTCCAGTGGGATCCTAGTAACATCCAACAATGGTGGGATCAAAGTGGAAGGCACGATGGTTTCTATACGAAGTGTGATGAAAAAATGGATGTATTAGCAAGATCCATTGGGATCCCATTAAAATCTAATAATAAGTGGGATTAGAGTGGAAGGTGGTCACTTCTATCCAAGTGTAGTGATTTGTGGCATGTCCAATTCCACTAAAATTGAATTTGGGTGGAATCATGTAGTGGTTTCAACCATGATTCATTATAGTGTTGAGAAAGGACAAGAAGATCAAACATGCTTGAAGAAGATGAAAGACATGTGATGCATGCACAAAGACATCATAATGAAGTAAGTTATGTGAATTCCTACCTTGGAAATGAAACCTCAGGATGGAATTTTGACCAGATGGTCCACAAATCCATTTTTTGCATTATCTTTTTTCCCAATAATGATTGCTACACTATGGATTGGGCCATTCCATTGCAATATTCAATGTGGACCAAAGGTGGCAGTTTAATTAGTAAATGTAGCTATGAATTAAATGAAGCTATAGGTGGGCTTATATGAATTGGATACTAGAAATTGTGTTGGTGAATTCTAGGTGGGGAAACTTGTGGGATAGAAGTGGAATGTTAGTGGATCAAAAGTGGAAAGTATGTGGGTTTGAATTGGAACAAAAGTGGAATAGGTTTGTGGAATCAAGGTGGACCCATAATAAAATGTCCAAACCATAATATAGTAAGAACATTAAACTTGAAAACTTTATGATAGACTTGGAGGCAAAAGGTCTACAATTCCATTTCTTGCATTAGTTTTCTATAAGTAGTGTTAGTAATATTTTGAATTGTGATGTAGAAAGGGAAAGCATGCCATGGTAGTGCAACAGAATTTAGGGTGGAAGGAGTCATTGGAAGCAAAGGTGGATGCTTTAACTAAGGGGATGGAAGATTTAAAAAGGTTGTTGGTGCCTATGGTAAATAAACACAAGGGGAGGTGAAGTGAGAGGTTGCCCTTAAAGGAGTTGGAATATGATCAACCACCTTTATCACCCACACAAAAATTAGTACGAGATGGCAACTTTTTGAAGGTTTTGGCAACCATGTTTGTGCCAAGCATTGCCACCCTAAAACCCACCCCTCCTTCATTGAAGGTTCTTCAATGGGATGACCACCTTCCCCACAAGGAGAAAAACTAACATATTAATGTTGGTGATGCAAATGAGGAAGAGTTCATGGATGGAAAAATTAGGGAGGAGTAGAAGGAATTACCACAAAGGTGGGTACTATTGAAAGGCTAAAGGTCATTAAGGACCAAGTTGAGGTGGAAAAGGAAGATGTAAATGTGAAAAAGGTCACAAAGGACCAAATTGAGGTGGAGAAGGGAGATGCAGATGTGGCAAAGGCCACCAAGGTTGGATTTGAAGTGGAGAATGAAGGGACAAAGGTGCAACCCCATAGGAGATTGATGATGCCAAGGAAGGTGGGGATGCAACAAATGTTGTTCATGATGGGGGGCCACCACAAGGGGAGGGGGGTGATCATGGGCTAGAATTCATAGATCAGTATAACATTGACCTTGCCTTGCCATGGGATGCACAAAGCCAACTAGTCAAGGATACCACCTTGATTCTTGTTACAAAACCCAACCACTAAATGAGGAAACCTTGCCATTAACTAGGGCCACCAACTTGCCTTCTAGTACACAAACCTTACCAAATATTGGCACCTTGCCATTAACTAGGGCCACCAACTTGCCTTCTAGTACACAAACCTTACCAAATATTGGCATCTTGCCACTAACTAGCAACACCTTACCTCTTGATGGGGGTTTTATAGATAGGATTCTTGAGCAAGAGGAAGTGGAGATGGATAGTGGCGCATGTGTTGAATTGGCCAACGCGATAACTGATAACAAAGGATCTCCAAATAACAAGATAGAGACCCTCCAAAATTTATGTAAGCCCTCTAGTTGAATACTCATATGTGTTTCTTGCATTAGTTCATTACACATGTTATGAAAGCAAAAAAGGTTTGAATGGCTAGCTATAATCTATGTCTATGTTTTGTCAATATATGTGCATGACTAGGTGGGAAGATGTGGGGATTATTGACATATTCCCACATGATCCATGTATGGGAAGGTGAGAATAGGTTATGTTATCACCATGGCCTTTATTTACAATGTTGAAATGTCATGTTCCACATGTGGAATTCTATTCACACTTGAATGGAACTTATGTGGAGCTAAATTGAATCCAAAATGCACAACAACACATCTTGGGTTTTTCAACTAGTTAATAAAATGATTAAATTGTCTTTTCTGACTACAATTATAATGACAAGTTCATGTACATAGTTGCAAAAAACATTGTGGTGCCACATATGGCATTATCATTTTGTGATTATAGTTGATATCATGACTTGAAGGTATTTACACAAATACTAAAATTTCAAAAATGTATTTTTAATGTATTTTTAATCATCAAAAATTAGGTAATAACAAAATTCCATTCATTCTTGCAACTTTGGTGAATAATAAGAACTTATGGTCGTGTGATGCCAACATGACATGCCACATGGCAACAAGGTTGACTAGTAGTCACAACACTTCATGACTTGTGACATTAATTTCACATCATGCTTCATGTTATTGATTTGATGAATTAATCTCATTTATTAAATAGTTGAAAATATTGTTGTCCTTTATAATTAATATTGACTCAATCTTCCATGTGATGATGACATGGCATGCTATTTAGCAACAAGGTGTCACAAATTTTCATGGCAATCCATGATTTTTTGTGACACCATAAGCTCTTTTATGTTTTGAATTTATGGCACCAATATTTGTCATGACATGCCATATTTTTTTGTGTGCCATGAAGTTTTTAAAGTCATGAGTTCACATGCATGTGTATTTGTACTAAACAATTTATTGTTAATTATAATTCTGACTATAATATTAATAGTCATTTTGAAAAAGGTGACACATAATTCCTTGAATTTTTAACTACTTAACACACTAACTTATGTTAACATACCTATTAAATTAACCTATGTATGTAAGCTACCTAGTAAAAACGTATTTTGTAATATAGGCTACCTTGTAAGTTACTTAACTAGACATAATAAATTTGCTACATGTAGTATGTTTAAATATATCTAACATAGGCTAACATAAGTAGGCTTGCCTAGGTTCCTAGCTTTAGGTTTTTTTCCAAGTCAACCTAGATAGCTTCATTAAAAAATATTTTACCAAGTTTGTAACCACCTCAAGTTTGTGTGCAACTAGATGTGATTATGATGCAACTAGATGCAACTATGATGCAACTAGATGTGACTATGATGGATTTGATGTGACATAATTATCCTAGGTTTTTTTTTAACTTAAGAATGCTTAGGTTAACTGAGGTTAAGTTAGTTATAGTATAAATTGACAAATTAATTCATCTGAAATCAACCTAGGGAGGTTTAGATCTAGGCTACGTTGGTAGGTAGTAAGTAGGTTGGCCTAAGTCAACCTAGGGTGGCCAAGGTTAATTCAAGGCTAAATTTTGAGCTTTATAACTTTGTGTTAAATATAATTGGTATAAAAAAATGTGATAGTGCAATGGATGAGGATTTGAACCCCAAAGTGAAGGTGAGGGATTCAAGTCTTCACTCTCACAACCTATGATACCTAGGCCACTTGGTTTAGGTTAGGTAGTTTAGTTTAAACTTCTTGGGTTAGGAGTTTGATGTTTGTTTTTAATCTAGGCCACTTAGCCTAGGTTAGGAAACCTAGGTTGCCTAACATAGGTAGTTAGCTTACCTAAGTTAAACTAAGTTAATTTTTAGCTAAACTAAATTGCCTAGCTTAGTTAGATTAGGTTAGGTTGACTTTTGATTATGTTAGTTAATGGGCTAAACTAAATTGATTTTTGGTCATGTGCAATGACTCATAGTCTATTTATAGATTTTTGACACATGTCATCCATCCATCGAGGCATCTTTTGTAACACTTAATCGAATAAAATGACGAAGTTGAGATGGCATGCACTTTACATGTCATACCAAAATCATCAATGACATGGAATTTCAATATTAAGCCAAAATAAAAAAATCCTAGTCAATAAGATGATTGGGCTTTGTGATTAAATGTCCTTTGCAACTAAATGAGTGAAATGACATGGGTTTAGCATTCATGAATGATTAGTTGCATTATCCTTCTTGATTAGGATGTAGTTGCAAAACCTAGTCGCAAAACCCAAGATGTGCTATTGTGGTGTAATTTAGGTGGAACCATAGTAAATTAAAATGTGGGTTACAATTGGAACCAAAGTTCAAGTGTCATGTAACATTTATAAGGTGTCATATTTTTATAAGGTCTAGCTAGGTGGAATGTGTGTGAAATTGTAGATGGTCAAAAGTGTATTACAAGTGAAGTAATAGTGGAATTTAAGTGGCATGTACAACAAAACTCTAGTGGACAATATGTGGGATGTGATTAGTGGCACCATAGTTCAAATGTTTAGTAGTTGGAATATTTTTATGAGATCCATGTGAAATTTGTATCCCAAAGTGAGTCCAAGCTAGAATTACAATGGAGCCAAAGTAGAGTTTATGTGATGTGTAAATTATGGAACCTAGGTGGATTGTACTTGTGGGGTATGAATGGCACCAATGTTGAAGTATCTTGTAGCTTATAAAATTATGTCTTGTGAGGTTTAGGTGAAACAAGTTTGGGAAGAACATGAAACCACAATGGGATGGAGGTGGTGCCAAAGTGGATTCTAAATGGTGTGTACATGGAACCCCAATGGACTATAAGTGGGGTGTAAGTGCCACCAACCTTGGTCACACTTGGGGAAGTTCAGTGAACCCTATATATAAAGTGTAGGCCTACCACTTAACCAAAGTGGATTCAAAGTGTTGCATTTGGGTGGAGTTGAAGTGGAATGTATGTGGAGCCAAAGTTGAATTGAAATGTCATGTAAAATGTTGGGAACTTGGATGGGGTATGGGTGGAATCTATGTGAATTCATAATGGATCCATACTAATCCCATGCAAATGGTGCCAAATCAAATTAGGTGCCCAATACACTTGTAAAATGACATTGGAATTATGTAATTCCATATGGTATAAGTCATGGTGCTAATGCTTGACACCTTGTGGGGTGGGACAACAGTGGTTGTCATTAAGAAGTTAGGCTATCTAATTGATATCTTGATGTAACATTTGGTGTTTCTTGTTATTTCATGGTCAATTTTCAATTGGTATGTCCCTTTAGTTGGGACTAACTTAGAATTATGGACATGCATTATTTTAACATGGAGATTTTTGAAATGTCATGATCCAAGTTTGGAAGTTTAATGAGCTTTTAATGGAATGTAGGTGGACATAAGGTGATTGGAAATTGTAATGCATATGGAGTGAAAGGGGTACACATCGTAAATGATGTGTAAATGGAACCAAAGTTGAAGGCACTTGGTCAATGTTGGATTTTATATGGATTTTGGATGGAATGAAAGTGCATTTAGAGTGGATCCAAGGTGTGGTCTAGGTGGAACCAAAGTGAAACATAGGTGGAATTTTAGTGAAATAAAAGTGAAAATTAGGTGGGGCTATAAGTGTAAGCAATATTTTTTTAGTAAGATAGTTGTTAATAACCAAACATGGTAGTACATAGGTAGTTGACATCTTCATTCATTAATTGGTGTGTGTTTGTTGATTGATCATTTTATACTTGATATGTTGATAGGTCTAGTTGGGACTAATCTAAAGTGATTCTCATTGGCTTCAATTTACATTGACATTGTTGAAGTGTTTAAAATTTGTGTCATTTTGATGTAGGTTTGGGGGGACTATAAGTGAACCTTGAGTGAATCCAAAGTGGGATGTAGGTTGATCCAAAGTGAAATATAAGTGGGTTGTAAGGTTCACCAAAGTAGAAAGTAGGTGGGTTTTCAACAAAGTCAATGTGTTGCATTTGATGGGCAATTGTCACCAAGAAGGCATGGATGTTTAGTTGTTATGGTAATGTTGATGAATTAGTGGGTCTTTATGTTAGATGTTTTTGACACATCAATGGCTTGTGTATGTGTTTTTTACAAGAAAATTGCACCTACATCCAAAGGTGAGGTGGAGGATGGGAGGCATATAGACATTAGCATAGGGAAAGGACAAGGCCATAACATAAAGAAGTCCCTATCCATATCTAGGGCTGAATCTAATAATAGGGGTGACCCAACAACACTTGGAAACATGGAGGTACTTTCTACATATGTTAGACATCCATGTGATAGCCAAAAGCCAGATACCCAATTGGTGGGATTTACCATTATTGATGTGGGGGTTATTATGCTTGATAATCAACCTCAACCTAGTCTACAACAAAGGAAGACTAGGCTAGCAACCAAAACCAAGTCAACATTAAGCTTTGGTGGTATGTGACATTTTGGCCTCACCAGCAAAAAATAAATTGCAATCAATTAATAATTTAAATCCAATAGGAAACATATTACTAGTTTTTGGTGGGTCCAAGTAGGTTCATTTCATTAGTGGTATTGTAATTAAATTGATAGTGGCTACATCCAACTTATAGGAAAGAAGCCAATATTACTCAAAGTTGATGTGGAGAAGTGGAAAGAGTTAGTTGAAACAAGTATGCAGGGAGATAGTCAAACATCAAACTCCCTTGTTAGCATTTCAACTCACCGAAGAACCAACAAAAGGGTGTTCAAGTCAAGTTGGGATGTTTACTAAGAACTACCCAAGGGAAAACCTTTGGCCAATACTAATGTGCCACAAGTTGATGATGTGAGTACTTGGACCATCTATTTTCCAACTTAGTTGGGGCTAGGCTATGATGATGTATGTGGTGCTAAAGTGTTGTGTTCATAACATAACTTGCAAACTTGTGTGCCTTTATTTGGGTGTGTGGTTGTAGGCTCTATTGAAGGTTGGCACAAAATACAACATCTTCCACCCCAAGTTTAAGGGGAAGGTGTTGAAAAAGGCATTGTGGGTGTCAACCATGCATCCAAGGGGTTTGGGAGAAGCTCTTTTGCCCGATTATGTAGGCTAGGTAAGCAAATGGTCATGGTGACCAAGGTCTACAAGCCCAATGTCAAGCTATGCTTGAAAAACTTGAGTGAAACCCAAATGTTCGAACTTTGGATGAAGCATGTGAGTCCTAAATGGCTAACAAGACCTACATCCTATGGGAATGCAAGTGGTTGCTAGAGAATTTTAGCAATTAGGTGTATACCAATGGGCAACATTAATTAGCATGGTATATATAGTTTGACATGGACAATTTTACATCACATTGATTTATACAAATTTTGGACATCATGGCCATGTTTCCATTTTTAGGTGTAACACAAGTGGACCTATATTTGTGGGCTACATGACCATGCTATCATTTATTTTTTCAATGTAAGTGAACTTTTGAATGAAATGTTTTTGGAAAATTTCCTTCACATGTTTGGGTACAAGATGCATGACATTAGTTAAATAACATGAACCTTTAACTTTTGACTAATGGTGTAGTGGTCTAAGGCATGGTAATGCACTCCACTTAAAAAATGCATGGGTTGTATTATAGGCATACAACAAAAATTGTCTTGAATTTTTTTAACTACCCAAAAATCAAATCCTTAAAAAATTTCCACAAATGTTTATTCCATTAAGAAAAAAATGGTGGCACTAAATCAAATAATGAAACTTGCTTTAAAACTTTGTGGCACTTGGCACACTCCACTTTGTAGTGGTTACACCTAATTAACTTATGATTTTTATTTGAATTATTTAATATGAATAAATTACTTAAATTTTTGGCACATTCAACTTGGGGGTGATGTGACTTATTCCACTTTCACATTCCATTCAAAATTCCCCATTCCACTTTGGGTTTTACATTCGTGGAATTGGCACATTCCACTAAAAAATGAGTGGAATGTGAAGTGGAATAAGGCGCAATCTACTATAGTGAAAGTAGATTGTTGATTCAGATGACTTGAATTTTCATTTAGTCAAACTTGGTATTTATTGGTAGTCCTAACTTGTGAGGTGTTATGGACGTTGGCATTGTAGGTGACCACTTCCAATTCAATAGCACCAACAATGAACCAAGCATTAGTGTGTGCCCCTTATTATTTTTACTAGGTTTGAATTCATCTTTAGATTTACACCACTAGACCACTAATTGGATTGCACTTCACTTGAAACTTTTGCTCATTAGGTCATCATTAGAATTCCATTCAAGTGTCATTCTTGTAACAACATTTATATGTTCAATTTTTGCTAGTAGCCCTAGTTTGTATGGTATTGTGAATGTTGGCAATTTAGAAGACAACATCACATTCAGTAGTTCCAACAATTAATGAAGTTGGCACTACTAGAAAACATGTGGTTAGACCACTATGTAAACCACTCATTTTGTACCACTATAGTGGGTTTCTAGTATGTTTAGTGGTTTAGGGTAGTGGTTGGTCCCTAGTGCGATAAGGAAACCACCGAATTGGTCATTGGGTGGTTTAGTTCAAGAAAAATATTTAATGGTTTTTTTTAAGGTGCTCATGCACCAAGTGTATAATTAGTGGTTTATGGGTGGTTTTGTGTGGTGGTCATTAGGGTAAAACCCTGATTGATTGGTCAAACATAATTTTGATTGGTCCAATGCCATGTGGCATTAAACATTGGTCACCCAAGCTAAGCCACGTGGCATTTAAACATTGGCCACCATGTTATGCTTTGTGGCATTTGGACATTGGCCATCCAAGTTATGCCACATGGCATATAGACATTGGCCACCTAAATTCTACCACATGGCATTTAGACATTGAGCATCCAAGTTCTACCATGCGGCATTTAAACATCGACCATCCAAGTTTTACCACGTGGCATTTAGACATTGGCCACCGAAGTTAAGCCATGTAGCATTTAAAACATTAGCCACTTAGGTTATGCCATGTGGTTAGAACTTAAATGACCTAGGTTAAATCTAAGCTAGGCTTAAAGTTAGGTACTTAATTAGGTTTAGGAACCTAAAACCTTAAACCTAAGCAATTAGGCTGAAGCCTAAAGCTAGGCTACTAAACTAGGCCTAAACATAGGCCACCTAGGTAGGTAAGAATAGGTACGTAGGTAGGCTTAAATAGGTAGGTAACATCCTATTTAGTTTTTGGTCACAAACTTTTTTTATTGGCTCACCACAAATAATATTTCCACTTTGAGTATATTTAGTGCATGTTTTGTGTGTAGACTACTAGTTTTCATCTAGTTATATAGTTTACGAAATTCAACTTGTAGATAAAGGATATGGGATAAATTTACAACATTATCTCACATCATCCTTTGTCCCATACAAAAGTACCTGACTTTAACCATTATTATATTTTTCATACTTTGTCCAAATGAAAATAAATAAATTTAATTCTTAAAGATTTTTCCAAGATCTACACATGTATAGAAAATTTAAAACAAAAATGTCAAGTAATTTGATTGAAATGCATTTGAATCTTTAGTATTTCATACATTTGAACAACAATGATATCTTGAAGATTTTTTTATTTTTATTTTCATAAAACGATTTGTAAATAACCATATTTAAAATCAACATGGTTTTTTGGGTATATGTATGTGTATTTCCCCACCTTTCAAAAGTATAATGAATCAATAAAAATTGTATAAAATTGTATAAAATTGTATAGTTGTATTTATTTGTAGTTATAAAAAATATTTAAAAATAGAATATGTTATCTATGAAACATATAATATTATTTACAGAAAATTAAACTTTATAAAAATTATTTAAATTGTTTAAATGTCATAGTTATTAATTTACACACATGCTTTTTAGTTTCATAATTTTTATAAAATGTTATTTTGAATATTAAGTTATAATCTTATTTTTAATGTTCTTTTCAGTGCATTAGATGCAATTTAATATAAATTATTAAAAAATTCCAAGTTGTATGACCAAATAATTTGATAAATGAATAAAGATCAAATTTTATATTATTTGCTACCCATCACATGGAAACATGGAAAACAATGCCATTTTTGGGGAATGTGGATTTTTTAAAAAAAATCTTTGGATATCATTAATAAGAATATATTTCATTATTTAATGTCAAAAATTCAAAGATATTAATTTAAATAAACCCTTGTGCAAGAAGCCCAATTTGAATGTTTTAATTGTATTCTAGGCATCAATTTTTTATTTAATTTTATGGTTTCAAAAACTTTAGTAGTGTTTTCCATTTTTGGGAATCTTTTCAAAAAAAAGTTCCCCCAAATTTTTTTTTAACCACAATCCATAAATTCACATTAAATAATTAGTGATTTTAAGGCAAATTTTCTAAAAATTATAAAACATTAGTGATTTCTTTGTGCACTAATTATGTGTTTGATCATTTACTAACTTATAATATGCTTATTAAATATATACATATATCTACCTTTTAGTTATTTTCCCTTTTAATTCACGAGTTCTTAATGTTTCAAATTGTATATTATTAAATAATTATGTGGTGTTCATGAAGAAAATTTTTAGTCACATAGTTTTATCCATGAAGACTTTTAGTTCTGTAGTCATATCTAGGGTTACAAGAATACAACTAGGCACAAAAACATGCCATATATGACTGTATAAGTAGAAAACGGTCAGTAGCCATATTTGTCTTAATATAAATGTTAAGTTTTAGCATAGTGGTATATGTAGGGTATAGGCAAGGTAGGGTAAGGTATTTAGGTAATGTAGATGTTATGTACATACAAATTAATTACATATAGCTTAAATATTTATAAACCAAGTGTGTATAAATTGGGTTATATTTGGCCTAGCTACGTGTAATTAAGTAGGCCTAACCTACCTTAATGTAAATATAAATCATTATATACCTAGGTAGGTACATAAAAAATTGTATATTAGTATTTAGCCTTGGTACATAGGCTATAATATATTTACCCTATATGTATAAAATGATACAACTAACCTTGCTATAGGTTATAATAGACATATTCTATTCTACTTAACTTAAGTATAAATTGATTACTTTAACCTAGGTATAACTTAACTATATTATTTATCCACCTACCTTCCTACCTTGTAAGGTAGATGCAATCACGATCAAATGAACCAATAAACACATTGGGTGACAGCCAAAAACTCAATAAAAATTATAATCTTGTTAGATATATTTTTATGGTGCCACTTTAATGCAATGTTAATCATGGAATGTTGTGCTAAATGACTAATAGGAATGTTGAAAAATTCAAAATAATAATTCAAAAATAATAATTTTGGGTTTTGGTTTTAGTAAAGGACCTTTGAACTTGAACAATAGTTACATCAAAAGTAGCCAATTTTGTAAATTATTAAGTTAAAGATTTTTTTTATAAAGGAATTTTGATGAAAAAAAATTGAGATGGTATTAATTGATTAACCACATTCAAAAAACACTCACAATTTGAAAGTTGTGAAATTTTAAAATTTTAAAAACTAAAAATCTATTGAACAAAAATTTAAAATTTCAAGAATCCTTTACCACATGTAAATGGGGTGTAATGTACATGATATTTTTTAAAAAATTATAGCATATGAAGAAAAAAAATTAAAAATAATGATTAACATATTTCCATACAATTTGAAATTAAGATAATTTTTCAAAATGAAACATAGAATTTGGTAAAATTTGTACATTTAAAAAAAAATCTTAGTTATTCATGAAAAGTTAATACAAAAAAATTGATGTATTGAAAACATTATATGTATTTTTAATAACATATTGCAAAAGATTTCATCCCAAAAGTCCTTTTTATGACCACCAAAAAAATTACAATCCTTGAATCCTTTGTCACCATTGGCTCATTTGACTGTGATTGCACCTAGGTGGTTAACCTTGTGCATGATGCTTGGAATGAGCACTAGAAAAAACCACCCAAGTGGTTTGAAAAGGTGGAATGGAAAATTTTCAACCATGCTTGACAACATTTTGGGTAGAGAAATTTTAAACCACCATTACCTCCCACTACATGACCACTTTGGTGAGTTTCTAGTGGGATTTGCCCACTCAACAAAATCATGAGTGGTTTGGGTCATGTGGAGACCACCCAAAGTTGAATTGGGTGGTTGGTTGTAATGGTTTGTCCACAAGTTTTCTAGTAGTGTGGGGTTTATGTCCCCCACCACCACATTGTTTTAGTGTTGAACTGAATTTGGTGGATTTACATCAAACATCCACTAGACCCATCTAATGAGTTTATGCCCATTAATCCATCATTAGAAATTTTAGTGAAAATGTTTAAATCATTGATCTTCCACTAGATTTCCACTAGGCATTGTCTAGTATTACAACTCCATTAGTTATGTATCAGCATCCACTACTAACCAACAAATATGACTTGTGGGTTCCATGTGGTGTTTGTAGGTGCCACCACCTAAGAAATGGTATATGCATGAGAATTGGTTAGGTGATAATGTTCCAATTGTGTTGGGCCAAGATAGCAATAGTGGCGCACATGGCCAACCAAAACTTGTGTACCTTTAAAGTTCCCTTAGCAACATGAAGGGTTCTAGCAAGAGGCCACTCATTATGTGTAGAAGAAGGAAGCAAAGAAGTTCCATGGGGAATTACAAAAGAAGGTGAAGCAATGTGTGGTAATTGGGCAACCATAGCTAGTCAAAATTCCCATTAATGAAGTTGAGGAAATCTTGAGTTGTAGAACATATTGGCAACATAAGGTAAGGGAGGTGGCATACATTCATTTGGGTGTGTCAATTTGCAAATTTAGGTTGCACACAAAGGCACAATGGGATGCCATCCATGGTGATCTTGCAAAGCTTTTCATTATTGACCCACCACAAAAGCCTTTCACAGTGGAGAGGTACTTGCAATAACACTTGAGGTCTACAAAAAAAAAAAAGTGGAGGAAGATATTGAATGTAGGAGGTGACACAACAAGGCTAGTCATTTGTTTGATGCATGCGTGGAAAACTTGGTGAAGTACTGGAAACCCCCCATGCCGAGCATGGGAGTGAGCGGATGTGAGAAATCCGCATGATGGTGAGCAATCCATGGAAACTCGGGTGCATGTCCATTGTTCATAAGATGCCATTAGAAGTAGAATATATAATAATGTAGTTAGATTGCTAGATTTTGTTTTTGTTCATTGAATTGTTTCATTAATTCACATACTTGTTTTCACATTCAAGCTAATTGTGGAATGCATATTTGGTTAAGGTACAGTGGGAGGAGCTAGTAGTAGCCACGAAGGCCCAACACCTGTTGTTGTTTAGGGGCCTTCAAGAAAACGTTCACAAATGGCAAGTGTCCAACCTTTCCATTAGTTAATGTAATTCTAGCTCTATTTAGGACTTAGTAGAAATCATTAAAACTAGGATCTAATTTAAAGCATTCATGGTGGAATGTAGTTCTAATTGGACTCTAGTGGAAGTGGGCCTCTAGTTAATGGAAGGAAGTGAAACTTTCAATTCCAATAGTGAAATGGAATTCCAATTTCATTTTAGTGCAATTCATGTAGTGTGTGGAGTCCAACATGTGGATCCTAAAATGGGGCTCCAATTTCTAGGGTCCAATGGAAGGCACTTAGACTTCTAAATGGCATGCCTCCACTGGAACTGTATTGAGTGAAGTCCAACACATCCTAGAAAGTGGCATTGTAGTCCCTACCATTTAGATTTTGAAATGGAATGACTCCACTGGAATTACATTGAATGAAATCCATTAGCTTTAATGGAGTGGAACTATAGTGGACCTTGGTCAAACTTTGAGGTAGAATGATTTCACTAGAATTATAGTAATTGAACACCAACAATTCCATTGGAATGGGGCTCCAGTGGAAGACACTTGGACTTCCAAGTGCAATCACTCTATTTGGGATTATAGGGAATGAATTCTAATACTTCCATTGGGGTGGGGATTTAATGGAAGCCATTCACATTTCTAAAGTGGAATGTTTCCACTTGAATTCCACTAATTACATTGTGTGCAATCTATCAATTCCATTAAAGTGGATTTCTAGTGGAAGTATTGGAAACTTCCAAGTGGAATTATTCCACTAGAATTACACTAATTGAGTAGTCATTATTTCCATTAGAGTAAAGCTCTAATGGCAGCCTTCCACACTTCCAAAGCGGAATGACTCCACTTGGATTCCACTAGAATTACATTGACTGAAATCCATTAGTTTGCCATAGTGCATATCTAGCAGAAAGATCTTTAAACCTCCAAGTGGAATGATTCCAGTAGAACTACACTAATTTAATAATCATTGGTTCCACTACAATGGGGTTTTAGTGTGTGCCATTCAAACTTCCAATTAAAGTTCATAGTTTTCCACTAGAATTACATAATGTTCATAAACTCCATTAGAATGGGGCTTGAGTGGTTGGCACATAAATTGTCTAATGCATTGAAATGGGTTGAGTTTAAGGCTAGGATTTAGATAATGGAAGGCACCATGAACCAAAGGTTTGGATTTGCAACACAATATCAATGTGCATAACATCACTGAAAGTCCCTAACTCTTATCTTTCAGATGGCTAGGTAATTTCTAATTACATAATTCCATTTGTTGTTTCCTCTCTATTGACATAGATCAATCCAATTGTGTCACACATGAGGATTAGTGAGGCTGTGCTTACTTCAACAATTAGGTGCATTGATAAGGTATGGAAGCTTCTAGGTATAGTTTCAAACATCAAAATTAAAGAGTGTTGGGTAATGAAATATTAATGTCAACAATCCAACAAGAGAGTTGGTTGGGAAGAGTGAAATCGGCTTCAACTTTTCTTTGCTCTTGCTAAAATCACTCCATTTTGAATCATTTTTCATTGGGTAAAAGTAGTGGTCTATATCCATGAATGCATTTGTTTGGCTATAACAACAATGAATTTAGATTTCAGGTGATCAATTGTTGGATCATTCAAGAAAAGGTGTTTAAAGTTAATCAAGGATCCTCTTATATTTGAAACTATTTTATTATTGAAGTGATAGGTATTTTCATCATCATGAAGGTTTGAATGGAAATCTACATTTCGTAGTTACCTTGTTTTGCATGTCACCTTATTGACATGAGAACATTTGTTGTGATCAAATTGGCTGATGGGGGTGTTGTGTAGAGACCTTAGATTATAAGGAATAGGGCAAGTGCCAAACAACATTAGAGGATGGTGTTTCTAAATTATTTTTGAATTTGAATTAGAGTGAAATAAAGTGTACTTAGTTGATTTATGTGCTTGCAACTATATTATTGGATAGCTTGGTGGTGGGGACGGCCAATGTGGAGCCCATGGTGGACTCCATGAATGAAATAAAAACAATGCTCCAACAAAAGCAACATTCAAAGCATTGAAAGTTATTGCCTCATAAGCTGGTGTACACCACCATGCTTGCATCAACAACCCAAATGCACAACCTTCCATTCAAGCCCACTGTTTTAAAGGAGGTGGCATATACCTTGGTGCCACCTTTAACTGAATTTTTCTCCCCCTTCATGTCTTAAATTTATTCCAATTCATGACCTTGAAGTGGAGGCCAAGTAAAGGCCCACTACTAGAATTCCTATTTTTCAAATTGACCAAGTTGATTAAATGGGTCTTTTTGACTAGAGGACATGTATTTTTGATTAGAGGTCAAAGGCTTGAATGACATTAGGTATTTTTTGACTAATCAATTTGACTAGAATGATCGATTTGACAATTAGTCAAATCAAACATCTAATCAAATAAAAGTTAAAAGATATCACTTAGTGAAATTGGTTAATGGCCTAGTCAATAAGACCACCCAATCTAGTCAAATTGGCACATGCCCTAGTCAACGTGGCCAATGGCTTAATCAAAAAGGCCAATTATAAATTCTAATACTAGTTGGTTATCTTGGGACTACATTTAACATTTTGACTATGTTTGACCAATTAGAAAAAAGTTGGAAAATGTAAATGTCAGCTAATCATAACCAAATGAATCATGACCAAATTAATTATGATTAAACTAATTATATATATGGTTTATCTAACTATGATTAAATTGACTATATTGAAATTAATTATGGCTCAACTACCTATGAAAAAACTAATTAAAATTAAAACTAACCATATTTAATTTAACCATGATTCATTTATCCATAATTAATTATTCCATCATTTTTTGGCCATATTTAGTTTAATTATGGCTAATGTAGCCATAAGTAATTTAGTAATTATAAATAGTTTAACCATGGTCAATTTAACAATAGTTGGTTTAGCTTTAATAAATTTAACCATGATAATTAGTTTAACACAATTAATTTAACCACTATTAGTTTGGCCATTGTCAGTTTTGCCATAATGAATTTAACTATGGTTACTATAAGCATAACTAAATTAGTTATATTAAATTTTAACATATTATTATTTTACCCTAATAAATTTAACCATAATCAATAGACCCATAATTAATTTAAAACTATTGTTAATTTAATCATGGTTGATTTTGTTAAAATTATTTTAAACACTTTTATTTTAGCCATAATTACTTTACCCATGTTTATACCACTGTGAGGCAAGTATTTGAATTTATTATAATAATTGGTTATGGGTTTTAGAACAAATAAAATTCTCAGAATTGTTCGGGTTCAATTATTCAAATATTTTAACTTTAAAAGAACCACCTAGGTTCAGGTTTCACAAGACTAGAGTTAAATGGGTATGAGACGGGGCCAAGGTTTGGATACTTTAGTAGCCATGTATATGTCCTGATTATTAACAAAAACCCAAGCAAATATAGCAAGTGTATTTTTATGTTCTTTGGGTTAAGTTTACTTGTACATTTTTTGAGGTTCTTTGATGGAACCTTAGATGTGTATATTAAATACATTCTTAGGTTCTTTGAAAAACACTAGGTCTTTTACAAACATTGGTTCCTAAAATTGAAGGCACAATAACATAAAACATCAAAAAACTTTTATGAACATATATAATCAAATAAAAATGGGATTATGGTCCAACTTCAAAATCCATGATGAAATCCTTCACCCTAAAGCTTCTTTCTAACTGAACACACATTGTAACTAACAACATGATGATTCATAATATGGCACTTTATCAATACTAGCTTTGGGGTTTGAGCTTTTTCTTTTCATGTTTCAAGTTTCAAATTCCATTACCCAGACTCACATCCCTAAAACATTAAAGCAAACAAGAAAAAAATGAAAATAAAGAAGCAAGACATATATCACAACAAGGACAAGACAACAAAAAACTCAAGTTCAAAATTTAAAGCCTCATTGGTGACACACAAGACAAAAAGATGACATGCAAAACACCAACAAAAAAAAGGCTCTATAAATGACACATAAGATGCAAAGAAAAAGAGTGAAAGACCAATGGAAAAAAATGTCATGCAAATGATAAAAGGCCACAAAGAATAAAGGTAGAAAATACACAAAAAGATTAATTTCATTATTTTCAAGTTTCAAATTTACATGTGTCATATGCAACAAGCCACATATATGTGTGTGACAACTATTCACAAAGTCACCAATAGAATAATTAATAAATGCATCACATTAATGTTAGATATTGTGTCAAATAAAATACATGCCTATGAAATTTTTTTAGGTTTCACTTTGTGTTCAAATTTAGCATCGAGTTCCTCCATCAAATCTAACTTTGTTTCACATGTAGATGCAAGTTCATAAAATTTTGGGCACCTAGCTCGTCAATTAGATAGTTAATTATTGTCAAAAGAAAAAGAAACTTTTTGAAATTTTATATTTGAAGAGCTTAGTATTTACAAAGTGCCATGAAGATTCCAAGAATTGAAAAAGGTTTTTTAATTTCAATTTGGCTAGTTGAGATGTCCTACAAAATATATCTTACCAACATCCCAGAGGGGACACTAAATGTTATTTTTGTGATGTATATGCATTAAAAATGTATTTTTGGTATTAGGTTTTGGATTTATATATTTTTCACCTTATTATTATCTAAAATTTTAATATGCACATATGTTAGTCACTTTATATTTTTTTATAATTTAAAAAAAATCTAATTTCAATATCTTTTATTAATTTAAAATTTTAATTTTAGAAAATTTGGAACTAAAAGAGAAAATGAAACCATAAAATGTAATTGAAATTGAAAAAACTACAATTTACAAAATTTTATTAATCACAAATTAATCAAAAAATTATTTCACAATAATTGAATCTATATTAGCAACTACTAATACCTTATATCTTTAATGCCCATGATTTTTTAAATTAAAAATAATAATATTAAAAACTTACACATATCTATATTAATTATAATTATATCTTCAAAATAAACATAACTTTATTTGAAGTAATTAACTTATAATTTTTTACTTGATAACCAATATTGCACTTTATATTTTTACTCACGTATTTTCTACTTTTTTTGAATAGTTCCCCTTAGGATTAACATAACAAATGTTGAAAACTTGTGTTTTTATGTGTGCCACCAAGTTAAGGCAAATAATTTGCATCAATAAAATATTAACAATAGCTATACAACTCTCTTGCAACAAGGTCTTTGCATGTGTTTATAGTTGTGTTTAAGCATGTGTTTTAATTTTCATTGCCATAATCTAAACCAGATGCTTGAAATTCTTCAACAATAATGGGCATTAACAACTTGTAAAACTCCATTAATAAAGGAAATAATAACTTTTAACATCATGTTATTTAGTAACTAAAGTTTTTGATTCTCACAACTTGCATAAGTTCTCATTAATTACATGGATTTGAATATAAGATTTAACATCCATGCCAACATTGTTAGTGGCATCACAAACAAGTTTCCATACTTCTAGAAAACTATGGGTTGTTAGTGTTTTTGTTTCATGGGATAGTTTATAGGATTTGCCAACACTAGCGGGTGACTATAGCTATGACAATTTATGGCATAAGCCAATAATGGCTAGAGTGGAAGTGCCATGGTATGATCAGAAAGCCATGAAACATTTACCTATGTGACTGTTCTCTATTTCCTAACTAATTGTTTTAGTCCCCTTGTGCTAATAGCATAGGTATAACATGTAGTTGCAATTGATGTTGTGACTGCACTTGCTTGTTGCAAGCATTGACTCCATTATTATCAATGTTACTTTTGTTGGATTTGTCTCCATCTTTATTTCATTATGTTTTTCAATGTTTAATGTGACATTCAATAAGGAAGTGGTTGCATTTGCCTTCATTGTAACAAGCTAAAATTCACTTTTGAATGCCTTGGTAATATCATCATATCCCACCCTTTCACAATAGTTTCCTCCATGTTTTACACTTGCTTCCATGCACAATGTAACCAGTCACAAATGTGAGGATCTAAATTATTCATTTTGGAGTCAATTTGTGGATTTTGGTCATTTCCAATCTGTTGTTTGATGATTACAATACTCCCATAGTTGAATTGTACCTTGAATGCATGTTTTATTGGCCATTGAAAAATGACATTTGCTAGCTTGAGGACATTGCTGTAATTAACTAGAATATATATCACCAAGATATTTGGGTGTGTTTCCTTCATCCAATCTAAAAAATCACAGCCCTTATGCACAAACCAACAATCCAACAACTACACCATCTTCTGATTTTTTTGCAATCTTAAATGGCAAATTTGAGTGTATTTGACAAATATGGCAACAATATCTTATGGATGAATTTTTTTGATGTTTCCAATGTTGACCAATGATTTTCATTTAAGGTAAGATCCCACCCATAACACATGCACTTTTTTACCCTCATTAATGGTGGGAGATAATGATGAATAGTATTTAGAACACAATTTGAAAGGGAAGTAAAGAACTATTTGGAGTTGAAGATACAACCAGTGTAATTTGTTTTTTTGTCTTCAACCTTTAAATCTTAAATGTGCTTTGGTCCTTCACTCTCCCAAGTTTTTTCTTTTGTTGTTTAGATGAAATGAACACATGTTTGGTCACTATTAACAACTAGTTTAGTTGGAGGAATGTTATAAACCTTCAACCAGTAAACTATTTGATAAACCATGTTGCATCCTTGTTCAGACTAATTAGGTGGTAGTTCACTTGTTGCTATCATGGCCATTCTAAAACACTAATTCATCTATAGTTTTGTGAATTGATGGGTCCATTATCTTGTGATTGTAAGCCCTCTAAGGCCTTCTTGCAAGATTTCAAGTGCTGTATATTCTATCATTCCATGAATAATAGGTTATATAATGTCAATTGAAAGAAGTTGTGCAACTTTTTTCATTTTTCCTAACATGACAACAAGTGATTCGCAAACTTATGGGTAGTCCTCCAATGCATGCATAAATTCTTTGTTAGATTTCACTTGTCCCAACCTCCACTGCATGTTTATAATTTGGTTTTAATTCACATCTTGTAGTAAACTGCTCTTACAAGCATGCCCGAATCAATTTTTCATAAGGAGTTGGCATATTGGGCCTCTTGAACATTGTTTTCAAAAAGTGTAATGCTCTAGAATTGTTACCATGTTTTTTTATTACAGTAACAATGGGAGGCCCCAATTGAGGTTGAAACTAGTTTGTGTAGGATCCTCTCTTCTTTGACCACTTCCTATCATCCTTTGTAGATGACAATCCTCTCCTCTTTTGTTACTTCCCGTCCTTAGTAGGTTCTTCATTCTCTCTCTTTAACTCTTGTGAAAATAATATTGCAAATGCAACCTTTTTTGGCTTACCAACATGACACTTTTCTACTTTGTCAACAACAAATTACTTTTGAACATTGTTATAAGTAGTTTTTCTTTGTTCATTTTAGACATTTCAAACCTTTAGCAAAAGCTTAGTAAATCACAAAAGTGAAATCCCCACCAAAACTTATGAGGAAACTTCTAAGTTTGTTGAAAAGGAAATTAGGAGGAAACAAGAATCAAATTTGTGAAGGCAAACAATTATACCAAAAAACATATTTTACAATCTAAACTGAAAATATTAAGAATTAATACTTATGTGCTGAAATGAATTTTGATAAATAAAGAAATTATTCGACACTAAACTGCTGAATCTGTTCGGGCACTATGGTGGCCAAAATGGGTGTAAATTAGGGCCACCCCAAATTGCATACCACAAACTAGAATGGGAATTATCTTTCTTGTTTTGGTTGATCTAAGCCTGTACCTACTTTCAAAATTACAACCCGTCAAATTCTGGTCATTAAAAACCTCACAAATAATGTTTTTTTTAAAAAATTTCTTTTTGGCGAAAATTTGCCAGTGAAAACAAGCTGCTCAGTATTTTTTTTGTTTCAAATTTGTAATGTAGTCAAAGTGGCGATAACCCAAGAAGTTTAACCCTGGATTTATTTAATTATAAAGGAGATGTGAACTAGAAAAAATTAAGTATCCTTCATGATACAATATGAATACATTACATCAAGTTCTGTGGGAATAAAATTGTGGAAATAAAATCTTGTGAACTGATACCTGGTTTCATTATACAGTATCAATCACTTCATGGCTACAATCAAATTGGGGATGAAACGGGGACTCCAGGGGCCAAACTAGGGCCCAAAGACAAGATGACCTTAAGGATAACTCTATTGTAACACTATTTTGTGTACAGGTGAACCAGGACCTACAACTGCTGGTACCTTCACATTCTTGTATGAGGCCTTCTTATTGACCATATTAACCCAGGAAATATTAAATTTGAACTCAGACACCCTGATTTAATCTTAGGGTGGGATGTTTTACCATGGTTAAAAGCAACCTATTTGTGTGTTTGCATTGGTACCAGAGTAGGTGCTGGCTGACTCAAGGTGACCTTTGATGGTCAATGGTGTGCAGGTGCCTTGCAGCCAAGGCACACAGTTGCCACTGTGAAAGGCGACTTGTCAGAACCCTTCAGAAAAACTAACACTCGTGCATGGGTCTTTTTGCAGGCATGCAATTGACTGGCGACAGTGAACCAGCACCCACCAGCGCACCATCCACTGAATGTTTGTTATTACTCAGTTGTGGATGAACCTCAACTGAGTTAATATTTAGTTTCATCTTGGTAACCAATTCTGTAGGAAATAGGTCTCATATATTGGCAGATAGGTAGGAAAATAGGCAACCTCTAGGCAATTAGATGGTTTACATGAGTGTTGTCCGGTTCTTCCTTTTTGAGAGAACCTCAGGTCTGGTTCTGACATTTTAAAATTTATGTGACAATTCTCCAGGTACGGGTTTGAGCCAGGTTATTCCAAAATTGGAACCCTTTGGTTCCAGTTTTATCACATTTTTTCAAATTCAAGAATGTCTGGACCCAGTTTTTGAACCAGGTTCGGTTCCATGTACACATTACACATTCCTTAATGCTAAAGATTATGCGAGTACCAAATTTTATGACAAATTAAAATAGGGGTTTATGTAAATATAGAGTTGAACAACTAATTAAAATTAATAATTAATTATAAAGTTCAGTCCAATTATTAAATTTGAAAAAATCAATTTTTTAACATATATATCCTTACCCTATTTTCAAAAAATATTTTTTCACAATTCCAGATTTATCAAAACATTTTTTCCATGGTTCGATTCTTGTGCCTGTTCCAACAAATTGATGTCAACTCAGGTCCAGGTTACAAGAACCTGACCCTCAACCACTGATTTTCACCCTTGAAAACTGGATACCCACCCAACACTGGTTTACACAGAGCTAAGGGCTGTTTTTATTACCTAGTAAGTAGGAAGGAAAAAAAGTAACTGAGTCAACCACCATGGTTAGCTAGGGAACTGGAACCCAACAGAAAACTGTTTACTGATCACTTACCATTCGTCCTTCATGGTGCGCTGGTGGGTGCTGGTCCACTGTGGCCCAATTGACTATAGTTGAGAAAGGGATTTCTTTGTCTTTGAATGGACAATAATGAACGTGATGTTTTTCATTTGTGGAAAGGCAACTAGTGATGTTGGGTGGAAATGTTACGCAAGTACAATCATGAGGGAAGGATGACATATGTTTGAATTCCAACTTGAAGGAAGGGTGGAAAAACAGAATAGAAAAAGGCAATCTATGATCATCTTAGAGAGGGTAAAGATCAGCCCCTTGGGCTTTGCTTTCACAGTTAAAGAATTGGAGCAACTAGGTGAAACCAGATGTCAAGTCAGTTGAGGTTCATTCACAACTGTGCCGTAATGGGCATCCAGTGGATGGTGTATTGGTGGGTACTAGTTTGCTCTGGGTGTTCACCAGAATTTTCTTTGGCGGTGACATTTCACCACTTGGTGACAAAAAAACCAAAGGGGGTGGGGGTGTGTATCGCATAAATGTTTCTTGTTTGAAAGAAATGCTGCAAAGTCTTTAGAGGAAAAGTAGAAATAGTCAGATTTAGACCATAGCTTCTAGTATGTTGATAAAAGGTGCCAAAAAAAATTCTACTTTCCTCTAAATTCTCTTGTGGATAATTGTAAGTCGAACTACTTAACAAGGGGTGTGTCACACTGTGGCCTTGCCATTTGCATTAAAAAGTATCTTAATGCAAAACAAGAAATTATGGAAACTCAAATATTTCACCATGCAAAAACATAATCTTCAAAAAATCCTCTAAAAGAAACCAAAATCCTTCAAGATATTATAACTCCATAAATAATCTCAAGTTTCAACACAAGCCAAAATATCATCTTTCAAAAATCTTCATATAAAAATAGACCTATTACCTATTGGCCAAATCCCTTGAGCTACAATACTCTATAATGAATATAAACACAATATCCTTGCCTTAGTCGGCAAGGCCACACACCCTTTGTGGCCCGCCTCTGCAGACCTGGGCCACCAACACCTCTTTAAAGCAGTTTGTAGCTCCAGGATTCTGGCTACACCCAGATTCGCCGCGCCGGCTCGTGTTGCAGCCTTTGTTTTTCACGGTGTCTGCGCCGACGATAGATGATAGTACATGAACGCCAGTATCCGGAAAAATCGGCCTTTGGATTCGATTGAGCTCAATTCGTTCGAACGCAGCAGGGCGGGCGGCGGTTCCTGCCGGCAGCACCTGCGAACCCCGAATAATTTCGCTTTCACCCACTTAATATTAGAACAGACATTAGAATTTCATAGAGCTGCAAGGCTCTAGTTGATCGGCAGCAGTTACGGCTGCGCTTCCCCTCGTAAGAACATGCAGCTGGTACATATATAGCAGTCAAATCTTGCCGCCATGTAGTCCTGGGTGGCTGCTCATGTGATTCACAGAATCTGCCGCCTAATTGGTTTCCACCTTCAGGGCCGAGGCGGTTAATCATGTTCCTTTCATGGCCGGTGCTCTATAAAACCGGGTTCAGTCCCTGCACCTTTCATTCAATCAATCGACACAGTTCAGATCTCCAACTGAAGCGTCAACGTTCTGTGAATTGTTCCCGAATTGCTCGTGAATTGATCATTTACAGTCATAGGTTATTAGATATTCAGATCGGAACTTGAGAAGTAAGATAGAGTGTTACAGGAAAATCTGATTTGCAATAGAGATGGCGGCAACAATGAATTTGTGTGCCCAAACTGGGCAACTAGCATGTTTGAGTCAGTCAGAGATCAAAAGGGTAGACGGAATTAGTCGTCAGGTTCAACCAGCAAGCCATAAACAGCTTCATTCATTCAAGTCTTCTAGTCTCTGGACCAGTGTCAAGCACGATTCGGGCAAGAGAACTAGACGACCCAGGGTCTGCTCCAGTATCCTAGAAGCACAGCGCTCTAATGCGGCTCCTGTGACCACGCCGTCCAAGCTGCCTGACTTTCCTGAAACACAGAACCCAGCGGAGGCTTTGATACAACATTTGGAGACTCTACCTTCTTCCGACGACATCAACGGCGAGAGCAGTGTCAGCGATTCAGCCGACAGACTTTTCCTTTGGGAATCAGTCCCCAAACTAGGTACTTGCTCTGAACTTCTCCGTTCCTGCAAGTGGTGTTTTGTTCCATGGAATTAATTCCTTCCCTGGAAAATGCGAGCCTGGATTAAGATGAACGGAAAAGCTAATCAATTCAGCTTCATGTTGCGATATTCTATTTTGTGTGCAGCTGAAACGCAGACATTCAGTGTGTACGAGCTGAATGAATTCGATAGGGATAGCCCTGCATTTCTGGAATTCAGTTCACAGACTGTGAACAGGGTGAATCCTGTGACCGGGGCGCATGTCCATGCCCTTGGCGACCAAGTTCCATTCACCAACAAGGTCGGTACAATAGATTCGTCCCACTAAATTGCAGCTTGGAGTGGAATTCTCTGGACATATCAACGATGAGTCGCGGGATTGCTGTATTAGACTCCATTGTCCAGTCGCATTGCAAAGGAAATTGACAATAGTATTTCGAGCGCTGTACCATGTCGATGATGAAGTCTCTCACTATAAGACCTGGGTTCATGTGCATGGTTTGTGATGCAGCTGTATGATGGGTCGCTGAAGCTGAGGCTGGGCATCACGGCTGGCATCTGCCTCCTCATGAAGCACTACCCCGGAATGGGTACTCCGGAAATGAAGAGGCAACAGTTTTTCACTC
>Ga0116231_10002489_pt1 | contig 38578 bp, 33 predicted proteins | sample S1TSphgellanicum_2_FD_89695 | JGI IMG/M metagenome (GOLD analysis project Ga0116231, IMG submission 89695) | Host-associated microbial communities from peat moss isolated from Minnesota, USA - S1T2_Fd - Sphagnum magellanicum MG | ecosystem: Host-associated > Plants > Peat moss > Unclassified...
CCCCCCCCCCCCCCCAAGAACCTAATCTCATCTTATCCGATTACAGACCGTCCGATCTCTAGATCGCACGCTTCACGACTTTCGAAATCCCTGCCTTAGCCTTCCCGGGAGGCATCCGCTTTGTCGTAGGAAGACGTCGCTTCCGTCCTTTCCTTCTCCGGTTGCTGCTCGCTGCTCTTCAGATCACCGTTTCTCAATTCCGTCTTCCGCAGTGTAAGAATCCCCATTTCGATCTTAGTCTCCAATTGAAGAATTCTTTGAGAAGATCAGTGACGTTAGAAAAAGCAGTTTAAATTTCTTTTTTTTTCCTTCTCAAAAATTTTCCCCAGCATAAAACGGTTGGTGCTTCTCACTAAAGTAACGAGGAGCTACAAGAATTGGACTCCAAAGTGTTCCATCGCGAAGATTTTTGTTTCTTCTCCAAAGAAAAATTATCAAACAGTCATGGCGAGCTGAAGAAAAAGATTTGAGAACAATTTGGTGATATAACTAGCGATTTGTGTTTTTGTTGAAGAAGAACAAAACAACAGGCGAACAAGAAGAAGAAGGAGAAGAAGAAAGGTATCATGGACTTCGCTGTTGTTGTCACTGGGACGACGACGACGGTGGTGAAGGTAGCGGTGGCTGCAGGAGTCACAGGAGTTTCGAGCTGTAATAAAGCCGGCGGAACTCGTGCTCTTGTCGCTCGGCGAAAAACCGTGTCCAATGTAAGCATTGCGAGGAGGCAATTCTACGCGGGTAGCTCCAGTTGCAGACACAATGCCGTTGCCGCGAATGTCGTCGGGGAAATCTGTTCGTTAGGGAAGTCTTCGAGACGAGCAAGAGTAGTGATGAGGACGGAGACAGCTGCGACGGGATATGCACAGGCACTGGCGGAGCTCGCACAGGGGAAGAACGCACTCGAAGCAGTGAACAAGGATGTAGAGAAGCTGACGGAGTTGCTAAACAACAACGAGCTGTACGAGTTTCTGGTGTCGCCGGTGGTGGAAGACGACAAGAAGAAGAGCATCTTGAAAGCAATAGCGGAGGACGCCGACTTCAGGCCCGATATTACACTGAGCTTTCTTTTCCTTTTGGTGGACAAGAAGCGCTTGCCGATCATCAAGGACATCACCAAGGAGTTTCAGATCATCTTCTACGAGTCCACGGACACGCAAGTGGCGACCGTGACCTCCGCCGTCAAGATCGAGCAGCCGCAACTGGCCCTGATTGCCAAGAAGATCCAGAGCATGAGCGGGGCTAAGAATGTGAGAATCAAGAACGTGGTAGACCCGACGTTGATCGCAGGTTTTCTTGTGAAGTACGGCAAGGATGGCTCTCGCTTCATCGACATGAGTGTGAAAGGTCAGCTTGACAGGTTAGCTTCACAGTTCGAATCTGCTGAGAAATCTGGCGTAATCATGTAAGTACAGCAGCAGCAGCAGCATCTCTTCTTACGCCAGAGGTGCATTCTGTAGTCATCCCGCTTGTAGTTGATGATTCAGAGGAAAAGAAAAAACACTCTTTCTGTAGCAGCCTCTTGCTCCTGTCACTTGCCTGAGCTCCCAATATTTCCATAGATCAATTTTGCGTTCTGTAGTCCGTTTTGTACTAGTTGACGATTCAGACAAAGACACTTTGTGTATCCCGCCCCTTTTCCTCCTGTTGCGTCCCATAGTGCATATCTCGTTGTGCTTCAGGTTTAGGGTTTATGCATGTTTAGTGGTGCTTCAGGTGTAGGGTTTATGCATGTTTAGTGGTGCTTCAGGTGTAGGGTTTATGGCCAATAAATTGCAGTGGAAGTTGTGGTTTCAGTCTTCTGAAATTTCAGAACTTCATTAAGTTATACAGAGAGAATATTGAACTACTGCCTCTTGGTTGCCATATCATATGTTTTTCAAGAGATGTGAAGTTTGTATCATATTGGGTTTTGAATACAAAGAGATGTTAAGTTTGTAACATATTGGGTTTTTAATGCAAAGAGAGCTTCATTTTCTCTCATGTGTGTACCTATATCTTATCGTGCACAAATAGTCCACTTCCAGATGCACTAAAATGGAATCAAGGTTTTATCTTCTCTTCCAGAACCTCTAGAGGCAGATTTTTGAATGATTTGTTTGCCTTAAATTTTTTGGATAGATTTGCATTGTAAGGACTAAGATTTGCTCTGTTGGAGCTGATGAAAGTCAGCAGCCATGATCATGGTAGCTAGCAATATAAGTATTACTCACTCTTCAAGTTTTGTTAAATCTGCTCAACATAACACCATGCCACCTCTGTGGAGTCATTGTGGAGATGTCTCTGCAATCTCATAGGTAGTTGTATATATCTTAGTTGATTTGTGATTACCGGATACCTCTGAGAGAGGAATCACTCAGACATGTACTATTCATATCTCCTTCTAACAAATTTGAGGGGGTGTGTGAAGGGACCAGAAAGCTCAAAGAAACTGAGGTTGAAAAAGGGAATAAGAACCATTTTCAAATAATGACAATTGCTTTACTAAGAGAATATAGTCTGGGCTGTGTTCCAGAGCCTAAACAATGACAACAGAAGCTTGTTGCATTAACTGCACTTATTTGACAAACTCTGACAGATGTCATGGTGATAAGAAGACAAGTGACAGGGGGAGAAGAACTCATGGCACAGAGCTTGTGTTGCATCTATGCGATTGTTGGGATCCACTTGTAGGCATTTCTCGAGAAGGTCGCAAAGGGAGTTGGGAAGCTTGTCTCTCATGTCAGCCCTCCGGGCATTGCTACTTACCCAATCCTTCACTGTGAGAGGCAAGTGACTAAGTGACTGCAAACCCTGCATCATCATCAACATCTCATGTGTGAAAATTTCTTCAATTGCAAGTAATGCCCAAATTTCAGAACGCTTCATTGAAATTTTAGAAAAGTGAAGACAAAGTCAGAATCCTTTTCTACCTAGTGCAAGGAATTGATAAAATACCGGAGGTAGTTTGTGTTTGCAACCATGTACTGCGGCAAGCTTGTGCAGGTCACTGGTACCTCGCAATTTTGCAATATCCTTCAAAGCTCTGCACTTGCATTTCCCCATTTCTGAAACTGTCAGTCACATTCAAAAAACATTGCATGCATGCCTTCCTTCCACATGGTTCCATGGCTTGCAGACAAGTCAAAGTCATCATGTCAGTCTTTCCTTGTAAATCAGACAGGTAAAACTCATTGTGTCAGTCTTTTCTGGAGAAAGCATGTGAGATATATTACAGTGTTCATTCATGTATTGATGATGGGGGGTTCAAATGTACAACTGCACACCAGTTTCCAGTAGGAAAGAAAGTGCCCTACTGTTCACTGCTGCTTGAAGGAAAAGGTGCTTTGCCTGCAACCAGTTGTAGTAGACTGACGCCTGCAGACCAGATATCCAGTTTTGTTGTTTGCATGTTTGATTTCAGCAGGACCTGCACATAAAATGACAGCAAAAGTGAGGAGGAAAATAAAGAAAATTCATCAATCACCAGTCCATGGTTTGTCACCTCAGGTACATACCCTGTATGCTTACCTGGCACTTTATAATCAGCTCTTTCAATTTTCTTGCAAATTTTTCAGGATTGGAAGCTAGGGTCTTGGAGGTTTTTTTTCCCCTTCATGCTTCCTGGATTTTAGGGCTGATTTGTCTATTTTTCTTCTACTTTACAGAAGAAGGCAAGCATAAGGGTGCATGCCAAAATACCACCCAGACTGGAAACAAGAAATTGTTTTCAGTCTGGTACCTTGAGCAAAGAAGAATTGAGTCTCTTCAGTTGAGTCTCATGTATAAGCCCAATAAGTCCATCAAAATTTATCAGCAGATTTTGCAGAACTGTTTTATGAGCAGAGAAAAAGTTGACAACCAAGCTTTTGTCCAGTCTTGATGTATTGTAGAACTATTTTCTAGTCTTAACAAGTGCAGACCAAGGGAAGGGACACAGACCTCGGGTGCCCGGTAGCCTTTAGTGCCAGCACATGGTCCATCTCTTACCAAATTTTGTCGCCCCCCTGCAGCCATTGCACATAACCACATCAAAATTTCAGCTCTACTTCACAGAAAGTTGCACTCAGAAAGTTGGGTCATTCACAGGATTTTGGCCCAGAACTTCCAGGACTGAGAACACCAAGTTTCAAAATGATGATGAAAGCTTCACTAATCGAAGTATGATACCTTTTACAGGTCCCTTTGGCAGAGACACACCAGCAGCAGCAGCAGCAACTCTGGTGCTTGCTCGATTTTTGTGCTGTGATGCTGCCACACACTTGTGCTGAGAAGCAGGTGGATTACTGGTTGTTGCAGTGGTGGTGGCAGGACTTTGGCTTCGGTTCTTGTTGAAGTATTGTGCATACTTCAAGACACTTACTGTCTGGGGCATCCATGCCAACTCTCCTAACATCAAATTTGGTGCATTTCCATCACATGCACCCCTTGAACATACCTGCTAACCCAAAGAAAATGCCCACAGTCCTCAAATCTGTCCTTGTAGTGAAAAGCAGCTTATCTCATATCATCAGCTTACTCTTGATTTGACGAGTCCAGAGAAAGCAAAGGAGCTTCGTGTTGCAAAGAAGTATACCATGTCAGTATGTGACATTCAATCATAAATTTCTTTAAGCCCTCCTAAGCTAGTAGACTACACTTGACTACTCATGTTCATGCTCTCAATGAAACAGGGGAAATGCAGAAAGCTGGTCATGGATGTACTGCAGGCTTAGATGACAGTTGAGCTTCTTGTGACCCAGAGGGTGGTGGTGCAGCATGAGAATTCAAAACTACAGCTGCCTTTGAGCTTGAATCTGCTGCAACAGACTTTTTACAGGTATTGTCATCACCAAGCATTTGCCTCTCCTCTGCCACACTCACTTTGGGAATGATTATGGCAGTTTGCTGAAGTTTGTGTTTCCTCTCACATGGCAGCATTGTCTCCCTGACAGAAAAATTGTTAAAAGATGAGCTTTACCACACTGCTGCATTCCACAATTTCAGATATAGTGGAGGGTCTGACTTGAGGAGAATTGGATGTGAATATGCTCTGTACCTTGATATAGTCTGTTGACGCTTAAAAGGACATGATTCACTAGTATCTTTACAGGGTCGCTTGCCCAACACCTTCCCAATTGCTGTGCTTGATTCTCTGATCACCTCCCCTCTTCTACTTCTTCCTACACAGACAATTGTGTACGGGTGGTGAATGTTATGCAAATTTCTCAACACAGGCCATCATCAGATCTACATTGATGTTCTTTGTTGAGGTGCAGTAGTACTACATCCACAATCTGTGATGGAAATGGTTGTTACAAAATGACAGGAAATGAGAAAGGAAATTTCTACACCAACCTGACTTTGAAACCACCTATACACCCAGCTCCACAACAGCAGAAACACCCACTCAGAATCAGAAATAATCATTGCCTGCCTGACAATTCTTCATAAAACATAATACATCTCTTCATAAGTAGTGAGAATTTATAAATAATTACAGTTTTTGTCAACCTGAAAGGAATTGAGAGATTGCTCTATGTTAGTAACATAATAAGAGATTTCAGATCTGACCAATAACCAGCAACAATCAGCAGCATGAAAAAGATGAAAACCCCACCCTGAAGAAAAGAGAAAACAAGACCAAAAAAGACAGAATTAAGGAGCAGATTGAACTGCAGCAACAGTTATACAAGTCTTTGTAAAACTTGCAATTGGATTGTACAGACTCTGGTTTTCATATTGAAGGAAATCTTGATATTGCGATGACACAAGCAAATTTCAGAAAGGTTGAATTATGATGTACTGGGCATACCATTGCAAGGTTGAAGTCGACCAAATAGCCCAATCTTTGTTTCCGGGAAAACAAAAAATTTCCTGGCTTTACATCTCGGTGCACTATACCCTGCAGGACCGCAGTTCAGAAAAAAATACTTCATTGTAGAATCAAGAGGATGAGAAAAAGATGTGAATATGGTAGCAACATTACCTGCTTGTGAAGATGTGCAAGTGCTGTGAAAAGGCAGAAGCCGTACTGTTGAAGCTCTTCAAATGTTATTTCTTTCCTTAAAACCTGCACCCACAGGAGGGTCTAGGGGCATTCAGTGTACACTAGGTTGAGGTTGAGTATCAAAGTTTGCTGGTCCCAGTTTGGGTATGAAGGGTGCAAAGTATATGGATTATAATATGTGGGTTAGGGTTAAAGTTTAGGAAGTTTATCTTTGATCACCTCATCTTCATAGTGGCAGACCCAGAGAAGAGAAAGAAAAGAGAAGGAACTATACAAAGAAGAGACTGAAGAGGAGGGGAAATTGCAGAAGAAGGGTGGCCCCAGAAGAGGAGAGAATATACGAAGCAGGGTGCAGCAAAAAAGAACCTCAGGTTTATCATGTTCTATGTACTGAAGCACAAGATTGGGTCGCTTGCTGATGAGAGTGTGACCACCATCCTCCTCCATTGCAACACCCTGCTCCTCATGTATCACCTCTTCACACCGTGTGATGCAGTGCTTGCCCCTGTGTATTTAGAATAAAAAAAAGGTTCATGAAATTATGCAGTAGTGAGGATAATACTAGAGCAACAACAATTTAGATTGCTTGAAACAGTTGTGCACAGGTGATGAAGAAGATAGGCAATGGACAAAACAAAAGGGCTACTGCTGCTGCTGCTGCTACCAATGGGCTGGCCTTCACTATCCAAAGTTAGTAGACCAACCCAACTCTTTGAAGCATTCGGATTTCATGGTTGACATAATTCAAAGTTGTCTTCTCCAAAGGACCTGCAGAGAGGGAACAAAAAAAATATTTCCCAAATCGGGTAAATAAATATTGAATGCATTCAAACTACCCATCTAATTTTCTTTCTGTTGCTTTCTTGCATCTCAGGTATATGGCATTGATGGTGGTAATTGACATCAGGGGGAAACTGCGGAATCTAAAACATAGCTTTCAGAAAGAGAAAAATGCAATACAGTACTGCATGTAAAACTTGGTAAAAAACACTTCCTATTGGTCTGAATGTGTGCAGCAGCAGCTTCCTTCATGTGCATAAAAAAGGTGCAAGAGGGAGAGAGGGAGGGAAGGACAGAGGGAGGGAGGTTACATTTTATTGCAAAGAGTTGACCGTCGCCTTTTCTCTTCACTCTATATACTGTACCATAGCCTCCTGTAACAAATCCATCCACCCACCCACCACAGGTGCTGGTTGGGTTCATCAGCCAGCTTTGTGGATGATGGTCAGTGAGCTAAGCTTTGCTTATGGGGAAGGTTTCAGTGGAGCAGAATTTCCTTGGGGTTTCTTATGAAGGAAATAAATATACAAATCCAAGAATCAGTGGTTTTCTCAGGGTTTCTTATGAAGTAGGAAAAAAATAATTCCAAGAATCCAGAATGAATGAGAGGAGATTTGTGGGTGGGGGAGTGGGGTAGCAGATTGGGTACCAGTTCCTTCTTCTCCCTCTACCACGTAGTCCCTGAATTCAGGAACATGCTTGGGTTTGCTCAATTTCTGCTTGCAAGAGAGCACAAAAGGAGAGATGAGAATGGGAGGAATGAGCTTTGCTTTGAGGCTGTGGAAAACTTCAGCAGCAACAGGAAAAAAAAGGCGCCACCACCCACCTGTTTGTTGTTGTTGTCAGATCCTTGGAGAGCTGCTGCTGCTGCTGCTCCAGACAATAGAGGAGGGTTTTGCACCAGCAATGGTGGTGGTGGGGATCCTGCTGCTCCTGTTCCTGCGGCGCAACCGTGAGGACCGTGTTGATGATGATGATGATGATGATGATGATGGCCAGCAGGGGAGACTTGGACTTCCTTGTGAGCACGGAAAACTCGGAGCGATCCTTGAAGCTGGAGCAAAAAAGAAGGAGAGACATCTACTAGTGTGGCGGAGGCAGCGGCGGCGGCGTCTTTGCTGCTGATGCTGAGACGCAAAGGCGATTTCGGGAGCTCACAAAGTGCTGCGATTTCCAGAGACGTCACGGGAAACAAACGACAGTTTTTACGCAAAGCTTCAATGCCACAAGCTTTCCCGATTCTCAATACTAAAGAGGCAAGAAAACAAGCCTTCTGGTAGAACAACTCCTCTTCTTCTTGTGTGTCGTCGTCGGGATTGCCTCCGTTTCCTACTAGAATCTGTCCTGTGTCGTCGTCATCGTCGTTGTCCATGCTTTTTCGAATCTCAAAAACTGATGCTACTGCGATCCATTCCCCCTACCACTCTCTTCTCCTCGTTCGTTCCTTCTCCTGAAGAAGAGAGATGACACTCCCGAAGAAGCGAAGCACCAGCAAAAGCCTTCGGAAACATAAAAACTCCCTGATTTCTGTTTTGGTTTTGTACACAAGAACAAAACTGAAAACTCTGGCCAAATGTGCAACTAACTATGCGTGGTTTCTTATATCGATGGGAGCGCCTTTTGGAGGACCATTAAAAGAGACAATCATTGGGAAATGGACGAGTTTCAACATGGCATTGCGAACCAAGAATTCGACGAGATGTCGAGCAGAGAAGAGTAACCGCAAGCGAAGAGAGAGAGAGAGAGAGAAGAGAGGACGCGGGAACGCTCCTTCCCTCCTTTCTCCTGCAAGAACTATTCATCTACTTTTCATCCATCTTTTTCTGTTCATTCCATTCTTCCAGTCGTATTTTGGCTCTTTGGGCTTTTAAAAATTCATCCGATGGATGAAATTTACTCTTCTTTGGTTTGTATGTGTACTGTAGGTAGGTAGCCTATTCGGGTATTTTGTATTTTTGTATTTTGTGTACCGTCCTAGTACCATGGCAAGTATTCATCCCACTTTTCTGTTCATTCCATTCCTCCATTTGTGCACATCCATGATTGTCGTTTTTTACTGAAGGGCTGTGTTGTTCATCCAACTGATGAAATTGATCTTCTTCTGTATGTTGTATTTATGTGTGTAGGTACTCCATTTTTATTTTGATTTTTATGCAATTTTTATATTATTATTTTGTGTACCATTGACAAGGTTCAAACAATTCATTGTCAAATAATTATTTTATTTTGAAAAAGAGCCTATGTCAAAAAAGAATATTCTGGAATATACTGAAAGATTCTCTCATGTCTTCACAGAATTTTGTTGTTTGAAAATTTCAACATTTCTGAAAAATAAAATAATAATTATTGTTGAAGATGCCAAGGTACTAACTTATGATATTCATCCATTATTTTGTCTGTTTTTATTTCCAACAAAAAACACTTTCATCACTTTGTGTGTGTGTGTGTGTGTTTTTCTTTTGGTTTGTTTTACATGAATTGGGCCCACATTTAGGGCTTTAATGGAAATTTATAATTTATGAGGCCTCTCTTTATTTAAAGACAATTTTTAACTTACCAACAAAAATTATAATTTCACTCAATAGTCACAAGTTCACAACATCATTTTATAATTTCAATTACAAGTTCCAACATTTCATTTTTATTTTTCTTTTGGGTGTTTTTCATTATTAGGAAAACATTTTCTAAAATGGAAATTACACAAAAGTCACTTCTGAATTTTTGGGGTTAAATTAATGGTTACTTGGATCTTGCACGTTTTAAGATTATTCGGTTTCATAATCAGTTATCACCAGGGTGAGGCGGGTATTAAAAACTGCACCAAACCCTTTTCTGGGTATCAAATTTGATAACCATGGCCATAAAAATTCAAATATCCAGTTACTATATCTAACCATGATTCTCAACATTTTTTTTTTGGGGTGAAAAAAAATCAAATATCTGCCTAAAACCGTTGGGTTCTTTTATGTAAACCTGATGGTTCTTTGAAGTTTTAGAAATACCCGCAACAAGCAGTTCTTTGAATCTGAATTCTTCAAATACCCGAACCCAATGGTTCTTCAATTCCCAAAATTTTCACACCGTACCCAGGTCTCATGGTTCCTTGATTCTGAATGTTTTTCAAAGACCCAGAACCAATGGGTATTAGGGTAATCAGATACCCGGCCCAAACGGGTTCTTACAGGTAGTTAAAGAGGGAACCCAATTCTGGAAATTTTTCTCCCTCTCAATTTAAGCTTGTGCAATTGTAGGTTACAGAACGAACCATTATGCTACTTTCAATGGAGGTGCTGTTATAGAGAGAACAAGGGGTGCGTCACACCATGTGGCCTTGCCATTTACATTAAAAATTAGTATCGTAAGGCAAAAAAAAGAATTATGAAAACTCAAATATTTCACCATGCAAAAATATAATCTTCAAAAAAATATCCTCTAAAAGAAACCAAAATCCTTCAAGAGATTGTAACTCTGTAACTAATCTCAAGTTTCAACACAAGCCAAAATATCATCTTTCAAAAATCCTCATGTAAAAGAAGACCTATTATTACCTAGGGACCAAAATCGATTAAGCTACTATACTCTATAACGAATCTAAACACAATATCCTTGCCTTGGTAGGCAAAGTCAACAAATCTAATCTCTTTGATGCACTAAAACAAAAGATGGGTGCATTTCATGGTTTTATTCACTAAATTATTGTTTCGATGAAAATAATGAGATGATTTTTATTCTTTTTTAAATTCCAGTGAAGACGTTTCATTGGAAGTGGTTTATGTAAGATGGGTATTTTCGTGATTGTCGCTGCAAAAGTTTCAAAGTCATTTCAGATTATAATTCATCATAGATCAAATTCCAATTCAATTTTATTATTATTATTATTTATAAAAATTGGTCTTGTACCCTTTCAATATTTTTGTGTGTTTATATCTTGTTGTTTTTCTTGCACTTCAAAAAAAAAAAAAATTGGAGCAAATAAGTTTAGTCTAAACTCCACACGATTTTCCTATCCATTCTGAGACATATAACATGTCTGGCACCCCAATTGTTATCAAAGTGAAACAGAGGATTATCTTCTCCATTAGGACTTCACTAATTCTTGTCCAAACATTTCTCCAAACCAATCTTCCCACAATCAAGGAGATGACTCCAAACAACAAACTCAACTTGTTGTTGAGAACAGGGGGCATTAGATTCTGACCTTTGAAAACCAGATGGTTGAGGAAGACCAACCATGCTCCTCAACATTTAAGTCAAGGCATGATTGTAGAGATCAAGATTGTGATCCAAGGCAGAAAACTGGAACTCCTTTGAGAATTGTAAAAACCACAGGGAAGGAGGAGATCTTAGGCTTGAATGCATCAGATGCTTGAGACATTACTACTAGCCAAAGGATCTGGGTCAGTTGGCTGCTTGAAAAGGCTAACCCATTCTACCCCTAGCTACCCTCCTTTGCAAATGTTTGAGGTCTTGGCAACATGCACTCACTGAGATGATATGTTATCCTTGCTCATAAGTGTCCTTCCTCTGGTCTCAGTCCAAAGGCCTGTTCTGCTTCTGTTGCAGTCCATATACCTCCAGTTTGTTTGCCTTGCTTACCAAGGCGAGGATATTATTGTGTTTAAACTCATTATACAGTATAGTAGCTTAAGGGATTTTGGTCCCTAGGTAATAATAATAGGCCTATTTTTATATGAGGATTTTTGAAAGATGATATTTTGGCTTGTGTTGAAACTTGAGATTAGTTACTAAGTTATAATATCTTGAAGGATTTTGGTGTCTTTTAGAGGATATTTTTTGAAGATTATATTTTTGCATGGTGAAATATTTTGAGTTTCCATAATTCTTCTTTTGCATTAAGATACTTTTTTAATGTAAATGGCAAGGCTACAGTGTGACACACCAATTGTTTATGTGCTATTGATCCAACTTTTTTCAAGCCTCTGCTCCAAAGTTCAGCAGCTCTCTTCCTGGTGAAGCCAAATTTTTACTCCCTTAAATTTTGTGGCCTACCACAACTCCCTCTGTAGAAGATCATCTTGTGAGGAAGGGGCTTGGTATTTTACTTTTATTTTTATTTTAAATTCCAGGCTCTAGCAATCTTGTTCCATATGCAAGATCCCTGGATTGAAATGTTATGGTGACAAAAGGCCCATGTCTGTCCTCTGACACACAACCACCTCTCCATCCTCTGTTTTTGATGGTAGCAAGCGAGCTTTATGGAGGCCTCTCTTTGATAACTGGAAAGAATTTCTCAGGCCTGTGTGGCTAACCCAAGTGTGAACTTGTTACCCAACTAATTAAATTTGAATTTTTATTGAATTTTCAATGACTAAGATTACTCAAAATACAATATCTAGTCTTGCACCTTTGGTCTAAAATTTAGGAAATTGTCTTCATAAAATAGTCTAATATGGCATGTGCCAATAGCCCAAGTGTGAACAAGACCTTGATGATAAAGCTTTTATTGTGAAAAAAACTATTTAAAAATCTAAATTAACTTTCATTGACAAAATGACTCATAATCCAATATCGCCATTACCTTAGGCCAACAATTTATAAAACCACCTCCAAGAAATCTCACTCATCAAGGGATTTCCAAAAATACAAAGAACTTGACCCAATTTCTCAAAAAAGTTTAGTTTTGATTTTGTTGATTTTTTTTTTACAAAATTATTCAATAATTCAATTACTCTTGCGTTTCAAGGCAAAACTCTACCAAACCATCTTGATGCACCCTTAGTCATTAAGGACTTTCCAATGGTACCAAGAGCACAGTGTGGGCACCTTAGTTTTGGAGATCTCAACATGGCAAACAAAACAAACAAACAATCTTCCTTCCTTAACAGATAGATTGGTTATCTTCTTTTGAGATAGGGGTTGATAAATTAATTGGGGGATTATTCATATGGAAGCTAAGAGATTGCTCCTGCACAATTATTTCTTATAATGAAAAGGTTTAGTAAAAAATATTTTATAATTTTCAGCACCTACTTGAGACTAAGGATGCTCCTACTTGTAACAAAGACATTTTTATTCAAATTCATGGGTTCATCAAAGGATTTAATCTTTTATATATGCTGGCATTTTGTAGATATTTAGACTTGTGATTTTTTTCCAAAATGATTATTATTGCATCTAGTGTTATGTTAATGTTAGTTGGGTTTATGATATCAAAATTAATTTGATCCAACCCAGTAATTAAAATATTGTTGGGAGTACAAAGAGGTAGGAAATTAAGGCTTGTTTGGTTACATGGCACTTGACAAGCATTGATGACCTGCTTGTTTTTTGTATAGCCACAGAGGTCATTGCCAAGTATGTGCTCACATCAAAGGTCTTCTTCAGCTGGTGGATAAGTGAAACTTTGGCTGATAGGTGGTTTAAGACATGTCTTCAACCTTGAAATCTTAAACAGAAGATGCTGGAAAGTTTATCCAAAATATATCCCCAGACATGGAGTGAGAGAACTCATGGATATACCAGATGGGGTCAAGCTGCCAAAAAGTTCTTGCAAAATAGCCTTTCATAAAACAGAAAAATGTGCAGCATTGACCACCACCATCTTTCTCTTTGGCAACCTTCACCGAGAGCCCTGCCACTTGCATGTTATTTTCTTCCGTGATTACTATGGTTGTCCTCTTAAAGCGAGATCCCATAAAAAACCAGAGCCAAATTGTGTTAAGACAGTTTCAAAAACACTTCACAACTGGAGATGAATATAATGGCAGAAAGAAAGGAAGATGACTCCAAAAACCTCAGAACTCTAGCTGAGAAACTGAAAGAGCATGAGAAAGGAGATAATCTGAGCAATGGCACTATCTTTCCAACTTCAAAGTGGTCCTTGAAGCACATAATTTCCAGCAGCAATAATCAGTAGCTTGTTATACTTATTGACTTGAAGAAGGTGACGTAGTTTTGCAAATTAGGGGCCATCACATGGAAACCATGTTTCAGTTAATAGTTAAGACTGTTTCTTCCAGACATATACAAGAAGTTTCTCCACATAGACTACATCCTCTGTTGTCTGACACTGGCGTAGAATGAAATCACTATTTTGTTGATCAAGAAGTTCACTAGCACAAGGTCAAGCCCAGCAGGTCCACTCTCCCACAATGACAACAATCTCCCAACTATTTCTAAAAGACCTTCCATCACAAATGCAGAGGTTTCTATAGTTGGTACAAGCTCCTTCAACAGTCTTTGGCAGCAAATCTTGCTCCAGGGATCTACAAGACATTTAAAGCTGCACAGATTATTAAGAAATAGGGACTTGATCAATCAATGGGCATCATGAACTGTTGGGGAAGACATGAGCCCAACATGTTGCACCTTCTTTGAAGCACTCAAGCAAGGCTTGTTTCCAGACATCCAAATCAGGAGCAGGTCCAGTCAAAGCTATTATGTTTATTCCCAAACCCCCCAAGATTTTTCCTGCAAACCTTATTGCCGGAGAAAAGCCATAGCCATGGCCATAAGTGTCTCCTCCATTGTAATTCGCCCATCCCTCAGATTCCACTCATGAGCCTCCACAATTCACCATAATTCCACCTTCAAAAACACACACATGAAAGCTCCATCAATGATCAGCTAGTATAAAAGAAGAGAGATGTGATGCTGATAATGCTAGGGTTTAGAGTATCCTCCAGTAATAGTTCAGACAATTGCATCCATCTCCTTGTATCAGAATATGAAGAATCTCTTACCTCCTGGAAATAGCTTCTCTCCGAGTTAATCTGTTTTCCAAAGGTTAGACCTTGGTTGCAAGCTTGAGTCCTTGTGTTTCCAACCATCACGTTTACAATGTCAGATTCAGAGTGGCAACAACGAGTGCTTGTTCCCTCCTCATTTGTCTCCCTGCTACCTGCAAATACTCTTGCATATTTGTCTTCATTAGACCACTAAAAAAATTCACTGCTTTTTTACCAGGAATTTTGTCAAAAAAAAAACTTATACGATTTTTTCCCCCCATGTCCAACTTGACCAAAGTGCCATTTTGGACAAATCGATTTGAACCTGACCATTTTGACTAGGTCTTTTTGGTTAGTTTTTTTTACTGAGTTTTTTTATCAAGTTTTTTTTTACTAAATCATAGTGACAATAATATAATTTGTGCAATGATAAAAATATATAAATTGTTTAAATTGTTTTATTTAAAATTAATATGAAGATATTAATTAATTAATTACCCTACGTACCTATTTACCTAATTAATAAACCTAATAATTAATGCCAAAACATTATTTATTTATTTACCTATCAACTCTATGTCCTAGGCTTAGGCTAAGCCACCTAGCTTAGCTACCTAAGCTATACCAAGTCACTTAGGCTAGGCCAAGCCCCCTAGGTTAGGCCCTTAAGCAAGGTTTAGGGTTTAGGGTCTAGTGATTTTTACAACTTAGGCTATTTAATTAGATCACCTAAATAGCCAAAGTAACTTAGGTTGCAAGTGTGGGGATTTGAATTCTTCACCTACACATTGAAAAATCAAGTCCTTAACCATTGCACCACCACCTTATAAGGTGATTTTCTTAAACAACATATTTGTAATAAACATGATTTTGGACCAACATATTGTAATCAACTTCCATGAATTTTTTTCAACATGCATATTGTACTAAATGAATTTGAATTTTTTTATACTACTTACATAAATAAGTAGCTTAGAGGTAGGGTAGCCTAAATAGGTAGGAGGTACACATTAATAAATGCATGTACCTAAATAACATGTAGGTTATAGTCTACTAAACCTTATAGGTACCTACTAGGTCTATGTTTATACCTATTTAATAAGCTATCTATGCCTATGTTATTTAATAAGCTATGTAGGTACTTATTAACCTATTAATAGACCTAACTTATGCATACTAGGTAGGTAGCCTAACCTATTAAATAGGTCTAAGCTAAACTACCTACTTAATAGACAAGGCTACTTATTTAGTAGGCCTAGGTGGCATATCCTAAATTAATTACATATTTAGTAGGCCTAGGTGGCATATCCTAAGTTAATTACATATTTAGTAGGCCTAAGTAGCTTAAGTTAAGATACATACCTACCTAATAGGCCTAGGTGGCATAGTTTAGATTAGATACATACCTAGTAGGCCTAGGTAGCCTAGGTCAAACTACATACCTACCTAGTAAACCTAAGTGGTTTAGGTTAAACTACCTACTTTACAGGCTTAGATGGCCTAAACTATGTTACATACCTAGAAGGCCTAAATGGCTTAAATTAGGCTACTTACCTAGTAGATAAGCTTAGGTGGCCTAGGATACTAACCTAATTAGTAGGATAGGCTACCTATAGGTAATTAATAAAAATAATTTAAAATGATCAATGAATTACTATAAATTATAAATAATTAAATAATATCAATGATTAATAATTGATTATTTCCTACGAATTAATAATTTAAATTATTATTATTATTTACCGATTTTTAAATTTTAATTATTGGTTATTGATTATCTAATAATTATTTAATATTTATTATTGATAATTTATTATGAATTAATATATGTATAATTATTATTAACTAGCAAATTAGTTTTAAATAATCACTTATCAATAATTATTTACAATTATATATTGACTACTATTAATTATTATAAATTAATATCAAGTATTAGCCAAAAAATTAGATAAAATTGATATTTTTACAATAAAATTCATCAATTAACAAGTTGATGGATAAATTAATTATTGGTTATTAATTGACATTTATTTGGTGACTAATTAATTATATAAAATATTAATCATAAATTATTGTGTATTAAATATCAATTATTAAATATTAATTAATTAATGTATTAAATTTAAGTACCTACATGTGCTTGAAAGTAACATGTAAGTACCCTATTAAACTTTATAAGTAATTACTAGATGTAATATGCCCAACTTAGGGCCTACTAGCTATGAACTTAGGTTTAGTATGTACCTTATGCAAAATAAACTTGTAAATTAAATAACCAAATTAGTATGGTTGATTTGACTAAGTGTCAAATCAAAATGACCAATTTGATTAATTGTGAATCACAATGGCCATTAAATATAGTCAATTTGACTAAATCTTGGTCATCTTGATGGACATCTGGCCTTTACGAACAAATGTTTGGTTTGTCACATGATCAATAATGTCATTGTAATCAAATGTTTCAATCAAACGTAATTTGTGTTTTTCATGCATTAAGCTTTTAGTCAAAATGACCATCCCCCTTGGTCAATATGGACATTTTAGTCAAGTTGGACCTTTTGAAAAACTTTTGAAAAATCATGTGTTCTTATAATGGAAACAAATGTGTAGCTACTTACAACAAGTTTTTTTTTTCTTCAAGTTTTGACAAATTGGAAAAATGCCTTGTAACCATGATAAATGTTGGATCAAGTTCCATATTTATGGTAGGCCATAAATGTTGAAGGATTCGTGCAGTTATACTTACTCATAGTTTGAGATTCTAATAGCACCATGCTCTAGAAGACGTGGTGAAAAAGTTACAAACACATCATAATAGGAATTTGTGAACACCTTTTGTTGGAAGTAAACACTTCATATGTTCCCAAGTTTGTCAAGAAAAAGAATCCAAGCTCCCGTTTGAGGATGTTATGCCTTTCTTGCCACCTCCAACACCTACACATGGTCTTACTTGGCAAACAATGTGAAGAAAACATACACAACACATGAAAAAAAAAACCCAAGAATTACATGAGCCAAAATCTATAGAGAAAAAATCCTTGATTTTATGACCTAATTCAATCTTTGAGAGATGGACCATCTCCAAAAATAATCACAATTACTAGCCCTAATTCTTTTGACCTAATTCCATTTCAAGGAATAATCATAATTACCAACATTGATTCTTATGACTTAATTCCATCTAAAAGAAATGGAACTCCAAGAACAATCACATCTACCAACACTTCTCTCTGTGGGCGTGTGTTTTTTTATCTATCACTACATCATTATATGTTTGTTTCTCTCTAAAGTTCACAATAATGAGGATTAGTATTCACATATTTTGAATTTGGCAAGTAGTTGAACATCCTCATCCTCCACAACAATGTCCTAAGCATCATCATTATTGTTGTTGTCTTGTACAAATCAACATTTTGTTGTTGTTCCTTGATCTAAGTCTCTTCTTTTTTCTTTTTCACACCACCCATTTCCTCCAACATAACAACAACAAAAGAGCTTGTTCTTATTATCTTCCAATGTTTGTCCAACAACCCCATGCCATCATCTTCTCCTTTTTCATTACTCTTGTTGGCCTTACAACTCCTATTGCTATTACTATGTGCATTTGCAAGAATTTTGTTTCTTCACTTTTGACAAACAATAATAAATTGTTGTAGCTCTCCAATAATAAATGCCTAAAATTTTTTGGAAAGAGAAGAAATGAAACATTTAATTTACAGATGGTGTCAAAAGAGGAAGAAGAGAAAGAAGTTTTGTTTGTGTTGCATCAAGGATGATGGTGGATGCAAAACCAATGTTTCTTCTAGCAAGTCTGTTAGTCAGTCAGTCAGTGACAGGGTTATACCCAACTAACAGTTATTAATTCAACTGATAGTGATTCCGGACGGATAGTGATTTCACTATGCCGTTATTTGTAGGGTAGGTAATAGGTACTTACTAGCCTAGGTCACAAAGCCTGCTGAAACCACGAGATCATCCTAGGTACCTACCACCCTACCCTAGACCAAATTAGACAGGGCCCCAGAGGCAATCAGCCCGTCTCTCGAGAACGGCGCCCTAGCCACGGACAGTTGTTTGAAAAGAAAAGTTTTTTTAAAAAACCAAAAACATTGTTGAAATAACACACTTGTGCATTGTGCACAAGGTTCACACTAGTGAAATTAAAGAAGAAGAAAAAAAGGAGAATGAAGAAAATAACACAATGCACACACCTGAATTGCTCGCATTGAAAGCATGTTGATTGCATAAGACAAAATGAAAATCATCGGTGCTCACCACAACATCATCACCATCATCATCTTGTTGCCATTGTTGTTTCACTATAAATTGCCATTTCTTGCCCTTCCAAAACCTTGTGCATCTCACCATCTTGTTGTTTTCATGCACATAAAAAAATTTCACACTAACTCTTGAAAAAAAATTTGCCAAGAAGAACAACTTTATTTGATTTGTAGAATATTCCACAAGTTCAAGTCCTCATGTTTCCAACCATCGTGTTTGCAATGTCAAATTCAAAGTGGCAATAATGAGTCTTTGCTGCTTTTTCATTTGTCTCCCTGTTGCTTGCAAATAATTTTGCATGAGCTTGTAGATATATACCAATAATCCACCATAAACTTCCAAATATCTAGGTTTGGATCTTGAAGAGCCAAATATTAGGAGTCGATTCACTCCCATGCCACAACCTGTAATTTGATAAAAAACTAACAATATTTTGCAACAAAAAAGGAAAGAATAACAAGTATTGGAAAGAACCAAAGTAACACATTAAGAAGCCAAAAAATGTCAAAGCTACTCCACCAATCTTTATTTTGTTTCACATCTTGTGCCGTACCATCTGCAACATTACACCATCGCCATTGCTTGATTAAACTATCACTAGCAATAGCCATTGTTTACTAGGGATCCTATAATCCAAACATCTTCTTCTTCTCTAGATGTTTCTACTTTTTTTTTTTGTTTATTTATTTGTCCTTGTCCTAGATCCAAGCAAATAAATGCGTCTGCAACCAATTGCAATAAGCAAATGCAACCATGAACAATTCATTTCTCCCCAATGTTCATTGTTACAAGCAGTATAAACCTTAAGATTAACTTCTCCTCGTCAAGATAATCATATGCCGCTCCTATAGATTGCCTCATTGCTATTGCATCTAGACTATTATGAAAGATGAAAAACAAGAAGTTTTTAGAGTGTGTTCTCAAGGATCTTTTGTTCATTGTGAAAAAACCACCAAAAGTTAGGGTTACAGTTTCCTCTTGTGACCTACTATCCTTTGTAACCTACCAACTTTCACTTTTTCGACCCACATAAGGTAAAACAAACTGGGGTGCAAAAAAATCTATTTAGCAAAAAAAATACTCCTTAAACTTATTATACAAATTATGCACTACAATTTTATAAACATTCTTAATATATATTTTGGTGCCTACATGAAAATAAGAATGCTAATTATCAATCAAATAACTTTTTTTGACTTTTTTGGCCTTGCCTACCAAGGCAAGGATATTGTGTTTAGATTCGTTATAGAATATAATAGCTTAAGGGATTTTGGCCCATAGGTAATAATAGGTCTATTTTTATATGAGGATTTTTGAAAGATGATATTTTGGCTTGTGTTGAAACTTGAGATTTAGTTATATAGTCATAATATCTTGAAGGGTTTGGTTTCTTTTAGAATATTTTTTGAAGATTAGGTATATTTTTGCATGGTGAAATATTTGAGTTTCCATAATTCTTCTTTTGCCTTAAGAAACTTTTTTAATGTAAATGGCAAGGCCACATTGTGACAACCCCCTTGTTTGAATGGGCTTAAAGATACATTACGGTCAAACTTGTAGATATTTGACCAGTCATAACAAAAAATAGTCATAAGTTATTAAAATTGAACTTACACTAGAGTAATTTCTTAATAATCTATTTCATAATGTTTAATTTTCTAAAGACTTATTTCCATATAATTCACAAAAAGTTATAAGTTTATAAACTTGTAACAAAATCATATATGAACTATAGAATGGGTTGGGAGCATTGAATGCATTAAAGTTCCAATTCATCGAATGATGATTGTTGATAATAAGCCAATTGAAACTTGAGTAATAAACCTATTGCTAATTTTTTATTTTTTATTTTTTGTTTTAATGGAAATGACAATCTTTCCTCAATAATTGTTTAGTGCGTTTGGGTTTTGATTTTCAATGAAGAGCTTGTAGTTTGAATCATGTAGATCTTGTCAATTCTTCATTTAATGGAAATGATGATCTTATTTCTAATTAGTTAGTGTGTTTGGGTTTTGATTTTCAATGAAGAAATTGTAATTTGAATCATGTAGATCTTGTCAATTTTTCATTTAATGGAAATGACAATCTTTCCTCAACAATTAATTTGTGTGTTTGGGTTTTGATTTTCAATGAAGAAATTGTAGTTTGAATCATGTAGCTCTTGTCAATTCTTCATTTCATACCATGGTATTCACAAGGTTATTATGTAATGTAGTTGGAATGGTTGATTATTTTGCCAAACTCCATTTGCAATCTTGTTTATGTGCCTCATGGTTGGTGTGCAATAGTCACCTTTGAAAGAAAAATTCATGTCCCTCAAAATCTATGTTGGAAGAGGAAGTGAAGAAACTAATTGTGTAAATGCATTGTAATCATACTGATCATCCATTTTCAATTTGGCATCCAATTAAAAGACAAATAATTATGAATTTCTGAAGTTGTTCACAAAAATGGACATGTATACAACAATAGATTGACACCTATTCAATTGAGAAAAGCAACATTTGAATTTCCAAGACTAGTACTTACTCCTTCCACCCAAGTCATGACCTAAAACCAATTGATTATTCAGACTCAAAAGTGTCATTATCCTAGTCTAGTTTCATGTATATTTATACTTTGAAAACTGTTCACAACACCAACACTACTTACAATATACCTATTTCAACAAGTTCTAAGCACAATCTTCATCAATGTCTTTGTTTTTTGGGGAAATTTTTGCAACTTGAATTTGGGAACAAAAACACACTTATCTCAATACAAAATTAATTTAGTTAGGAATTGTTTAAATGCATATATCCCACATGTGCACACACATGATCATTTCTAAAATAGACCAGGTCAAAATGGGTTGATGGTACCACTCAATTATTGGGTTCCTCCAAACTTAAGCCACAAAACCCGGTTTCATGGTTTTTTTCCTCCTCCTCAAACATGTTCAAACAAAAACATGAGATGATAGAACCTAATAACTTGGTTAGTTAAATTGAATACAATCTAAGTTTAACTGTACACCTGCCCATGAATCAGGCCTGAATTCATCCTTAGTTCAAGCCAAAATTGTATCCCAAATCCTACACAGATGCAAAGTCTCTTCCTCTGGACAGAGCTAACAAAGAGAAAAATCTTCATACCTTGATACACTGCAATATGGTTTTGTAGTGGATTGATGTACCCTGTCCTGTATAATACTATCCTGCCAGTGCCACCTCCTAACGCCAAGGGAGAGCATAGCCATTGCAGGGCAGATGAGTTCTTGTGACACCCATAAGTGGGGGTACTGAAGATGTTATTCCAAAGCATTACTTACAGGCTGCTCTGCATGAAAAGATGAAGGAACAACTCAAACTGCAAGGGAAACTATCACCAAGAAACAACTGCACAACTTTCACGACTGTTTGTAGCAAATCAAGCCAGCAAAAACCATGTCATTACTCCAACTGCTACATGGAAAGCACTCATAACTCCACCCCAAATAGATATTTGGAAAAAACCAACTACAATGCAATGGTTTCTACAGACATGTTTGGTTTCTCAAAGTGGGTCACTCAGATTGTTGCTGTATATATGTTGCCTTATTTGTCCCTCCCTTTCTCAAAGTGGAACACCCTTTCCTGAATCAGAAGGCAATAAAAAAACTGTCTCAGAAAATTTAAACCTTTATCAATGTCTTTGGAACACACAAAAATTATGAAATAAATGGGTCAAAACCAAAGGTTGCTGATTGACTTCAAGTTGAAACTAGATTCAAGCTTTTTCATTATCATGATTAAACAAGAGGGATGATGGGTACAGCCTGAAAGGATTTTACCACTGCTGGAAGAGATCATGGAATGAGGCCGTGCCTGATGAGGCCAGGCTTGTAATCGCCGGGAAGCTATCACATCTATGCCCTCCAAATCTAATGCCTGTTTCCACGGATATCACAATCAAGGCTTAGTTCTAGGAGACTTATAGTTTGACTTGCCCACTTCAAGCTCCACAGATAAGCCGGCATTGATCTCTGCAACATGCCATGCCTGATCTCCACCAAAACCTTGAAAGCAGATCACACAATTGGAGGCTTACCTGTATCATCAAACCTTAAAACCTAAACCCTGCTTATACCATTTGCTGGATTATGCTGCAAACCCTCTTAACCAGGCCATTTATACGACTGTGATTATGCCCTGTGCACAAGCATTTGTTCCCTACTGACCTAAGATGGAACAGGGGATATGTGCTAATAGAAATCAAAATACAGTTCACATGTCCACAATCACATGTGTGGGTTGAGGTTCTGCTGTACACAACAAATATCTTTCATAAGAATAGAGAAATCTCCATTCTCATGATGAAGAAGAAACAGTAAGGTTAACACTTCCTCAGGAAGCCACAGAAAGAACCAAACTGGGGAAGAACAAACAAAAAACAAAAAAACACACATTGGTATGAACAAAAGTGCCAGTCTCACACCTGTCCAGGGACCATCAACAGTAGTACATATGATAGTGCCTTAACTACCAAAACTTCCCCACTGACTTCATCAGCTCCCTACAGTGGGTAAAGGCCAGTGACAAGCACCAACCTACTGAGTTTCTGCTGCAATTCCAGAAGCAACAGGAAGACTCAGCCATACTACTGGCTAGCCCTGGGTTGAGTTTCTGCTGTACGCAACAAAGCATACAAGAATCAGGTAGACTTATAGCCCCCAAGTTTTACCTCTAGATTCCGCATACTTTCTCGGTCATGAAGGTCCCGGGAGCCTTTATGCGGTAATCCAACAATAGGTGAAGCATTTCGATCAAAAACCTTCAAAAGTGAAGCCTTATATGCCACTCCACGATCTGTGCCTGAACTTTCTTCCCCTCCTTTGGGAAGATCATTGGTCAACTTTATTCCACCAAACCCACTCCTGCTGATCCCCTTGCCATTGCCATAGATGACCCCACCTTCTGGGGCCCCAACCCCAGTTAGGGGAATGAGACCACTAAGAGGGGTGTTATCACCAGGCACTCCAGTTGCTCCAGGATGTTTCAACAAACTTCCAGGTGCCCAGTCCAGAATGGTTGCCCCAGCTGCATAATATCCAGATCTGTTTAAGGTTTTGGGCAGTTCACTTTGACGAGCATTTGGTGCCATTACCGTACCCTCTTCTTCTCTTGGGTCTGAAAGCAAACGCAGACGGAATGTTGGATGCTTTACAGACCGTATACCCTAACATATGCACCACACCACGATTGTCACTCAAACTATGCTTCTAAAGTACATAATACCTCATCACAGAGAAAGAAAACTCTGTAGCTGGAGATTGCTATGGTTTTTGGACACATGATCTTTGTGGCAGGCAGGCAGCCCATGTTGGAGTGTCTTTGGCAGTAGAGTAATGTCCTCAGAGTGTGGCATGTGGGTGGAATATTGTTGTCATCTTGAGCTGATAGGGTAAATTTCAGAATGCAGAAGGATGGACTGGGTGAGCTCCAAAAAGTTGCACTCTAATGCCTTAGTTCTAAAAGGACATCCAAGCAGCAATCCTTCCTGCCTCCCTTATTTGCTTTGCAACTGGTTTCATCACTCACAACAATATGAGGCAAACAAAGGTAAAAATATTCTTGCCTGCCAAAGCCACTTGGGGATCACTGGTGGAATCTCAATCTCTCCACGGAATGCTTCCACAAATTGAGACTCTTCACGTGAGATTTCAGCATCTTTTTCAAACTGACAAAACTCAGCTGTTGATGTTGACAAGTTCCAGCTTTGTAACTTCCGAAAACACATAACCTGCCCACAGTCCCTGCTGTCATCAGAGGAACATCTTCTTCCTTGGTTGATGTGCCTTGTCTCTGTTCTTTCCCATGTTCATGAATTTACCACTAGAAAGCTTAAGTCCCAGAAGAATGTTATAGCAAAACATGATGGTGCTGTACATCTGGATGTGTGATAAGATACAGCCTCGGAAAGAGAACAGATGCATCAAGGTCATAAAACACAGACAGCAAAAAAGACCACCACAGGTAACAAGAAGAGGAGAAGAATACCACAAGGCCAGTGACGTGAGTGCCATCAAGACAGTGCAAGTAGACTGGAAGATTCTCTGGGCGGATTATGATCTGAAGAACTTGGATGACTTTGGTGTTGGAGAGAGTAACGCTATCCTGCAGAATTCCACCCCATTTCCACCTGTCATCAGCAAAACCAAAATGAAGCACTCAACAGTCAGATGTATGGAGGGATTCATTCATCGTCGATGAATCTACAGTCTCTGTAATATTGCTTACATATTTGCTATCCATTGTTTGTCAAGAAAGTATGGACAACTGAAAATGCCACACAAAATCCACAAGATAGATCAACTACCATGAGTAGAAGAAACAATGACACTCAAGAATAACAACCAAGTTAGAGAACGTGGACACATCTAAACTCATAACTTAGCTGCCCACCACAAATTTACAGATCATTGACAGAAGAAGGACCAAGGAATCAAAAGGAAGATAATGCTTCAAGAGAAAGGAAAAACAAGAAGCTAATGGGGAGGGCTTTAGGGTTTAGGATTTCCCACCTGAAATTTGTCAACATAGAAATTATGGACAGTAATGCCTTCATGCTCACAAAATTCCCGCATATCTCGATTTGGGTGTGTTTCTGGGGTGAGAGAAATGATCGTCTTCAAATGCAGTCGCCTCATGAATCGGAAATTCTTAATCGTAGGATATGCACCTCTGTGGTGCATCAAACCCCACAAAAATTTGGAAAAATAATTCAGTCAGAAGGATCTCTCTTGGAGCTACAAAGCAAGAACACAGAAAAAGGGTCTGTCTCAAGGTCTAACAAGATAGATCCACCTAGAGACCTATAGACTCTGTGTTCTTACTATAGAGACTTAAGCTCCAATTTCAGGATAAGCATCTCAAAGAGAGCTGGCAATCACAGAGTTCTCTATGGATGAACTTCGCTTATGCAAAAGACCCACAAGTTTTCAAACATTTGAAGAAGAACAAGAAAATAATGATGATGATGATGAAGATGGAAATCACAGGCATAAGAAATTGGGGTGCAACGTACCTGAAAAATGAGTCTTCAACAATTGCATATCGAAATGGAGGTATCAACTGCCTTTGAAATGTCATTGCTCTATTCTCTCAAAGCACTCTGCAAAAAAAGAAAACGAAGAAACGTAAATCTTCCACACTCCGACTACTACCACTATCACTTGTGCTTTTAAGGGAGCAAACTCTCTCCCTTCCTTTCTCTCTCTCACCCCAAGTTTTGAAGTATCCCTCTCTCTCACATCTAACAATCGTCTAGTCTATTTTCCGTTCCTAGGTGTTTCCAAACTGATGATTTCCTTTCTTTCCTTTCAGTGGAAGGCAAAGGAACATCAATAACGAAGGGCCTCCTTATACACAAGTATATAACTCCAACCCTCACTTTCATTGTAACCATTTTTGTTCAACATCCCAGTCTCATAGGCTATGTGCGTGCTCTTTTCTCTCTCTCTCTCTCTCTCTCTCCACAAATGTTATGCCCGTTCTCAAACCCAAGAAACAAATGACGATGTTAAAGTAGTGAAGAAAGACACCAAGTGCACCAGGCGTGCTCTAGACAAAAAAACTCCGCGACTGCACTACTGTGCTCCTCCTGGAAAGCAATTTGTGTACTTTCCTTTCTCAAGCGGCATCCCGCGCCCCCACCCCCCAAAAACAGAAGGAGAGAGACGAAGTTCCCAACGTTCCCAAGAAGAGACCAAGTTCCCTAAAGTACTTTTTCTTCTCCTTTATCTAATAAATAGCATCTTGTACCCACAACAATACAGTGGCCTGTACACTAGATTTTAGATGAAGTTTAGGAGCACAATAGTGTGAAATGCAATTTGGGCCTGTAAATAGAATGCTCATGTTATAATAATGCCCCAACCAAAAAGAGAGCCAGCCAAAACGAAAATTTAAAAAAATTTTAAAAAATTAATTTATTATTATTTCTGATTGGTCAGTCATAATGATTGGTCTATGTGGTGATATTTAAATAGTGACTCACATTTTACTTTCCACCCTCTCATATGTTTATTGATTGGGATAGTGGCATAACTATTTTGGATGAAGTTTAGTAAAGAAGGTAGTGTGGAACTCAATATAGGCCCTTTTAAATTTAATGCCCCCTCCAAATTTGAGAGCCCACTAAAAGGAAATGATTGTTTTTTCATTGGTCCTAATCATTGGCCTAGGTGGTTACATTTAAATGATATCATTTAACTAGTGATAAGGGGGTGAAAGGAGGCCCAAAGATAGGGTGAAGACAGGGTGACTTTAAGGGAAACTCTCTTGTGTTGTTCAGAACCATGTTTGAACTTGTTACCTAACTAAGTTTTCCTTGCATAACCAATTTTTATTTTTATTTTTGTAATTTAATTGAATTTCTAATGACATAAAACTACTCAAAATTCAATATCTCCTGTAACTCAGGTCTAAATTTTAAATTTTTTTTTTTCTTTTTCAGTCATATTGGACATTACTAATTACACATGGCATGTTGGGTGCTTATATGGTGTAGGTGCTTACAAGTTAATGACTATTATAAGTCATTTTTATTAGCATTGTGGCTTGTGTGATATGTCAGATATGCTACATTTAATGATATTTTGGGAATTGATGTGCCTAAGCATGTAGGTGTGTAGGTCCCCCTTAGGTTGAACTCATACATCATGGATGCAACTATTATGCAATCAATGATGTATGTGAGTAATAACACGGATGATTCTTTATATTTTTCATCCAAGTAGATTCATATAACCTTTTTAATCATATAGGCATGTAAGTACGTGATAAGTAAGTCATAAACAAATCCATGGTAGGTGGGCAAGTTGTAGATAGTTAACTATGTGTATTGAAATATTGACCATCTATCAACTTATAACCTATCTACTTATTTATACCTACATTTTTATCTTTTTTGTTTATAATGTCACAAGATGTAAAATAACAAGTTAATTATAATATGTTAACAAAAAAAACATGTTTATGACCTTTCATAAGCAAGCAACTAAACCAACCTCCATGATTTGCAATTGCAATCTCACAACCTCAAGGTTGTTTGGGTGTTGGTGCAACAAAAATTGGGTAGCTCTTTCAAGCTTCCCTTTCCTAATTCAACCTTTAAACTTGAATTCTTCATTTGGCTATTTGATCTAGGCTACATTGAGCATTTGCCTTGGGACTTTGGTGGATGGCAATGAGATCTTGTTCCCTTTTTGAGGGATGCTTTTTATTTATACTTTACCAAGCGTAGTTATATGTCCAATAAGAATAAACATGTAGATCAATCAATTCACAATTCATTTACATTCTAAAACTAGAACTTGGAAAAGATTGCACCCCCAACTAAATGTTTAACATAGTCTAACATGGCTTGAGAACACAAAAGGTCTCAATGTTCATGTGGCTCACTCTTAACAATGATCTTCCTTAAGGTTTTTAGCTTAGATGTATGGGGGTGGACCCTCACTACATTTCTTGTTCTTCCTAAAATTTGAAAAACCTTTTCTACATTGTTTGTTGGATTGTCCGAAAGTGTCATTGGCATGGGTGGACTATTGAACAAGTATGGAGCAAATGGGGACATTCATCAATTCCTAACCACACAATGTGATTGGTTGCAATGAAAATGAGGAATACTCTTCCATTCCTAGGTACCATATGGGTGGTTTTTCTTACAAAAGACAACCTTTTAACATTCTTAGAAGCTTCTTATTGTATTACCTACGGTTTCAAATATGTCACCTCCTTTGTCAAAAAGAACATTCCACTAATACAAAAACAAGATTTTTATGTTACTAGCAATGTGATTGCAATTATTATAAACTCAACCATAGTCACATCTTTTTTCACTAAATCAAATAATAGTAATGTTTGTTCTAACTAACTTCAGTTAGCATTATAGTCACATCAGACAACCCCATCTACATGTGGAAATTGGTTTGTTCATATGGTTCTAATTGACTAACGAAAAACAATTGTCAACTTTTTGATATGGACTATGAAATGTCACATATGATTGATTTAGGTAAATTTAATTGCAATAAAAGATTCCTATTTATATGTGCAAATGATGGAACAAGATTCATGTAAACAATGTATTCAATGACCAAAACATAATGTAAAAGCTTTGTGAGAATATCTATGATATTCAACTCATAATGAACTTTTTAAACTTTAATAAAACCCATGTGAAAATGCATAAAGTGTAGATAAATACTCATAAAATGCATCACAACATGTATCTCTAACCAAGAATTTGTGTATAGATCATAAATACATGAAAGTAAAATAAGGTTATTCATTTCATTCTATTGGTTTGGTTTTCAACTACTTTTTTACATGAAGAAGCTCATGTTGCAACATTTGTTATACACAAAAAAGTGCTAGGATTACTTCACCATAAGTGGACATGAATGCCAAGTGACCACCCATTCCCCTTAATGTCAAATAATTGGTCATTCATTCCTTTTTATTTTGTTGGAAATATCGACTCCATGAATTGTTGTTTTTGTTCCAAGTTGCAATAGATTTTGAAGAACTCATGAGATGCATAATCACTCAAAATCAATGAAGGTTTTGATCAATATTGGTCCAACATGGATGTTGGTGTTTCCATCTCCATTTGATTCCTTTTTAGTTTAGCAAATTTTTAACAACTATTTTCTAAAAACAATTATTGTCATAATTTGAAAATTTGCCAAAAAAAAACTTGTAAGGCATTATATCATCTTGTAAATAAAATATGAACATATATTATTTTGATTTTAATTGTTGCACTATGATCATTTCAATTTAATTTGAGGAAAATTACTTATGTGATTGAAGTTAGTCATGCTAGTTACACTTCTTTGATTAAAGTGACTTATGTAATTGAACTTTGTCATATGCTCATTTGTACATTATGTTCATTTTATGCTTAATACTCAAAAGATTCAAATTTGAATTCACTTTGATCTCTAAAGGTTCAAACACCTTCTTCCCTCCTATTTTTTCCTCAAGGGTTATTGTTTATCACATTTTTGCTTTCACACGTTCTCTTGCATTTGTGAATGACTTTCACATTTTCACATGATTTGTATTTCATACATAATACATGCTAGTTTTGTTAGCACATTAATTAATGTTTCATTAGATGCACTAAATAGAAATGGCATTGCGTCAAAGCTTTAAATTTGCAATATTTTCAATTTATAATATTCACATAATTACAAGATTCTTACAATTTCTTGATGAAGAATTTGATTATGAATTTTTCCAAAGTCATTAATGTTTGTAAAATATGCTTATACAAATTGTAAAAAGTTTCAAACTTCAAAATGTGAAAATTTGCAAGATGTTTTGTCATATGATTCAATTACATAGTCTTGTATGTCTATATGTTCCAAGTGTCATGTGTTGTTTTTTTACCAAATAGACATTATTTTGTACCATTTCCTCTTCTTTGTTTTTACATATTGCAATATTTAATTTGAGTACATTTTTTGTTAAAGACATATTATGAAAGCTCAAGGCTTGTGAAACTTGTTTCCTTGGCATCAATGTGCATGGGATTGTTTTTGATGACCACAACATTTTCAATAGTGTATATTAATAGTTTGTGACTTGTTCATGCAAAAGGTGCCAATACAAAGGCGGTGATGGGACATTATACATGAAGAAGGATAAAACCATTTTTTATGACCACCTATGTATTGGCAATGTCCCAAAACCCAGTTCCTCTTGCATTTTGGCCTCCTCAATGGTCAATGACACCAATGTATTTGTGATGGTTTACAAGTTGGTGAATGCCTCAAGGGTGGACATTGCATAGTGTCCTTGATTTTGAAACCATAGTTGCATCAAATGTTGCATACCCACATTAATGCCCACAACATCTTGCATCAACCTTTAATGTCACAACAATTCTAGCGGTAGGCACCATGTTGCATATGGCCATTGCCCATTGTTCAAAAATCTCCAATTATAGTTTCCACAACTACAATGGTGTTAGCATTTATGTAATACCAACAAAAATATGTCTTTGCAAGGTCCATAACTTCGTCATCAACATTACATGATAGTGTCACCAATAACAACAATGATGTTGCAATTGCCACCATCATTAACCCTTATGTGGTAGCTAGCAATAAATTTTCAAAGAACAATTAAAAATTTATTGAAACATATCTTGCTTCACTAGAAGAAAAACCCCAAAATGTAACCAATTGATTTGCGACTAAATGCAACTAATTGTCATTTGCAACTAACCTTGGTTATTTTTACGACTAGAAATCACATTACACATCTTTTGGTCACATTTGCGACTATGTTGTAACCACTAGCTTCTTCATTCATCCAATGGGATTTTTTTTGCATTATTTTCATCCTAGAAAACCCATGAATGACCCATTAGTTACAAAAGTGACCAAAAAATGGTAACTATTAGTTATGTATAGTAAGCTTTATGTATACATTATTTATTTTACATTCACAAGGTATATATTAATGTCATTTTCATGGTTTAGTTCAGTTTGGTTTGAAAAACTATATAATATATTAACTTCACATTTGGGTATATGTAAGGGTGGTAATACATCAATAATATATATATATATATCTTGAAATTATTAAAATTATAATATACAAAGAATATATTTAAAACGTATTACAAGTTTATCCAAGGTTTATTATGCTTTAAAAAAAATTATTATTTTTGTGTTATTATCATTATCATTAAAAAATGATTAATATAATTAAATGACATAATAATATTATTAACAATAGTATTATGCTAGCCTCATAAGGTTACCTTTTAGTTAAAATTATAATTAAATAATAATAATAATTTATTTGAGTTATTATTAATAATTATTTTCAATTATAATTAATAAAATAATAATTCATATTATATTAATATTTATTTTGTAATAATTATTATAAAATTTGAAATAATTAGTCTAATTATTTTAATTCATGTAATTACAATGATTATATTAATTATATTAATTATATGAATTACAATACTAAAATTACTATATTATTCCAAGGAAATCACTTGGCATACAAGGACACCTTTTGTTGTAGTGTGTGTTGCCATGTATATTTAGTAAATAGTATAAGATTTAGGGCTAGATTTAAGTCAAATTATTGTTAATTAATCAAACAATAATAAACACTAATAATAAACATAAATATGGCATGCTACATAAGCATACAAGTAGTCACATCGATCATAAAATTAGTCAAAATAGACAAGCCATCATGCATTCGATCCGTTAAAATAGTAGATGTTTTAGACACAACAAACATGCCATTTGGCATCCATGTCACCTATACACTAAATAATTTAGACATAATACACATGCCATTTGGTATTCATGTCTCTTAAAATACTAGATAACTTAGACATATTGGCATGTCATTTCACATCCATGTCACCACATATACTAGACATATTAATCATAATAATCATGTCATTTAGCAGCCACATCAATTAAAATATTAAATAACCTAGTCACAATAGACATGTCATTTAACGAACATGTTCATGATTTATACCACTTTTAGTCACCTTCTAAAAACAGAATATTCGTCACACATGTTAATTAGTTGGCATTAGGTCATCTTTGTCACAATAGACAAAAACACATCAACTAGAACTATAATCACAATAGTTGACATAGACTTAAGTAAGCATCCATTTATCAAATACTTAATCAAGTTTGTGGCATAAATGACCATTTTGTTTTGACTATAGCCAAATTTGTGCAATGTCTAATCTAATAAAAAAAATCAATCATAAAAACCTAGATGTGTAGAAGTGTTATATCAATATGGTCTTCATATTAGCTTGGACCCCCATGATAGAGGATAACATGGCATCTTAAAATGATTTGAATAAGCACATGAGTTCTATAGAGTTTTGTAGGTAAGCTAAAATGGAGGATTGTTTTAAGTTTGTTTGGCATCACTTGAACATTTTTGGTAATGGGGACAATGCCATCACCCTCTTCCTACCTTTGTACTTCTTCAATTTGGTTATGATTTGATGTTGCCTTCTTCCCCTTTGGAGTTTTCCACTCTTTGAAACCCAAAAAGGGGTTATGGATGGAAATTAGATTGTTTAAAATAATGAAATCTTTGGAAGTTCATTCCTTATATATTTTAGAAAGCACATGATATAAAAGGGTATTGTTAAATATGCTATGAAATAATGATATATTATAGGCACCCTATTTACATTTAAAGATATTATAAATTATATATTTAAAAATAAGTCGCACTTTTTTTTTTTTTAACATGATGATTGGAATAAAATGGAAGTCACCTCCCTAGAACAAAATATTGTCACAAAGAGAAATAAAAAATAAAAAATTGAAAATAGAATGATTTTGGAAAGTGTTAATCACCATAAGTGAGAAAAAATGAATCATCAAATTTTTTAATTTGGTTTTTCAATTTGTAGCCATAAATGTAAAAGGTTAAAAAATTTGTGTCATATTTCGTGTATAAATTAATTTGGTTAAATCTTTCTAAGGATGATTACCATTTTTTCTACATCTTCGTGTGGATGATAGTCATTTTAAGCTACATTAAAAAGATCCTTAAGAAAAAAGTGGTGGAAATGTTCTTGCAAAATATAAAGGAAAAAACTTTCAATCACATTAAGCTCTACAACACAAGGACCTAAAATCAAAATTTGAAAAACCATAGTTACATATTGCAAAGGAAAGAAATTCACAATCAAACATACATTCGTTAGTTCTAAACCCACCTTGCATAAATGTTTTTTTTCTTTTTATATTATACATGTAATTAATACCATACCAAAAAAAAGATGTAAAATGAAAAGGAAAAAATTCTAATTGACTAATATTCCACCATCCTTGGAAAGATTTGCTTTTCATTCATCCATTGATGAACTATTATTATTGTAGAATTCATAATTCAAAATGGAGTTCCAACTCCACCTAGCATTCATATTTTTTTCTTTTGTTACATTTTTTATATAAATAAAATGCCAAGCGAAATAACTATCTATTAATGAAGGTTGTTTGTCATGTTGAGATTTCCTAAACCATGACACATTGAGCTCATTGAATATCACTAACATATATAGTCCATGATGATGTCACTATAACCTAAAAACAATGTCAGATGTTTTATGTGGATGAAGGTTGCAAACCCTAATTCAACTTGGTGGTTGAATTGCTGGCAACGCAATGATTCAACGATGCCGAAAAGTTTATTTATGATATGTTTATGTATTTGGTGTGTTTTGTTGCTTTGTAGGTTATGATGAAAGGAACTTGGTGAGTTGGTTTCTGTGATGGAGCACAATCCTAGCTACTCAATGAAAATTCTTCATGAGTTTTATGAATCACGGTTCTGCAAGAAGATTAGTAGGAAGATTTTTGGGGAGTGAAGGGATGAGGTTATGAGGAGTATATTTGAAGAGAAGACATGCTTTTTGGTGATGAAAAAAGCTAAATGGTTAGATTTTCTGAAGACTAGAAGTGTGTGTAGGATTTGGATATTGGGAGTGGTAATTAATTAAGAATAAAACTTTATTAAGACTGCTAGATTGGAAGAACTTGAACGATTGAATTTTCGTTGTGCCAAGAATGTTAGGAAAAGGTTTGGAAGTTTTGTACGTTTTTCTTTAGGGACCAACACAAGGGAAATGATAAGTTTGTCAAGGATTTCTAAAGTTGTTGTGTGGTAGCTCATGTGTGATGACTTTGGGGATCTTGAGATGATGAGTGCGTAATCTGTTCCATATTGAGGATAGAGTACTTGATGCATTTGTGGGAGCTCTTGGGCTTTTGGGAAAGGGATACTTGAGAATATAATATATTACCTTGATTGATCTTGCCTTAAATTTCTATCCATTCTCTGAGAGGAATCATGTGAAGTTGTTGAATTGGTCTCTATGGGAATTCTGTTGTTGGGTATGAACTACCACTCCTATGAAACAACTTGTTGACTCCTAGAAAGGAAATCAAGAATGAAATTGATCCTTTGTGGTCCATAGAAATAAGACAAGAAAATTTAGATGTTTTCAAGGGTTTTGATGAAGAAGTAATACTTGAAGCAAATATTTATGTCTTAATAAAACTTTAGCAACACACATCAATTTCTGTATGTTTAGTGTTGGGATTTATACAATGAAGAAAGTATTTCCCTTTTCTTTTGGTGACACTCTTCTATTCACATATGAAAGTGTAGAAGAATTGATGACATGTCATAATTTTTTACATAAGATGATTATGATGTATATTCTCCCAAACTATAAATGATATATTACTCAAAAAGGCTTCCTCATTCCAATGATGTCTTCAAAACTTTTATATGAGATCTCCATCATGTTCCATATTGATGCTATGATATGCCATGGCCATTCAACTAAGATGGAATGGGCTGAGCTTAAGGTTACCCATTCTAATGGGTGTAAAGGGCATATTTCACCTTGTCAATCTGCCCAATGGTGGACTGATGTTCTTTTTATGTATTTGTATGGATGAACTTAGATATTTTGATTCTAGTTGTGTTGCTCTTTTCCAAAGTTTCGTTTCCTTGACTCTCATGGTTTGTTGTTTTTAGCTTTATTAAATGTAATGTTACTTTTTGTTTTTTGCCTTTGTGTTTTTATTGATGAATTAAATCTCTACACATTTGTTTGGCATACTCAATCTTCCATTTGAACTTTCTTGATAATGATCACAAAACATACCCATGCTTATAAACAATATACAAAATGTTTTTAGCTTTAAATGTCCATTGTCTAATCAAATTTTAATCAATCAAACATTCAAGTTTGATCTTCAAAGTTGTGAAGGTTTGGGTCACTCATAATTGTTCATTAATATTCATATTGATTTTATTGTCTATGTGGTTTTTTAGTTCCAATTGTGAATTTCAATGACATCATTGGACTTTGCTCTAAATGTACTGCATAGAACCAATATTTGGAAGGTGTTGTGTTCATGTGTCATTGGAACCTATTTTTGACCTTGGTGTAGCCCATGGCGTGGTTTGCTCTTTTTCATTGATGTCCATCATTTCGTCTTTTGCGCATTCTATGGTGATAGGCGTGGTTTCCTTTTTGTCATTCATTTTTATCATTCATTTTTCTAGATATGTTGGGGATCTTGGTTTCTCTTCCTCACTATTGAGAAATTGTTTATTGTTTGTCAACATTAGCTAATCCATCTCCTTGATGTAGGAAATGTAGATAATTCATATGCATCATTTTCTACGTCAAAATAAAATTTTGGTCATTTTTGTTGTAAGATTGATTCATTTATTTTCTTTTCCACTTGGAATCCGAATAGGTAATCACATTGCTAGTGAAATCACTATGAAAATTCATGTTTGTTTGTAACTTGTCTATTTAGTTGTAATCTAGTTTTGTTGGACATTTTTTAATTGTAATCTAGCTCTATTGGACACTTTCTAGTTGCGTTAGATAAGTTGCAATGGACACAATTTTTTCATAATGAATTGTCTTTTGAAATTTTGGTTCATCAAGTTTGTTAGCCATTATTTCCAAGTGGTTGTTGCAAGTTGTTTAGAAACTCTGATATAAACATTTTAATCACTGTTTCATATATCTTGTAGTTTTGCAAGTGATTAAAAAATGTTTGATATCCCAACCTCTACTTGGTACTTTACATTTACATTTTTAGCTTTTTTCCAATATATATATAAGGATACAAGTTCAAATCTAGTAGTGTTTGATAAGAATGTTGTGGATATGGATATATAGTCACATGTTGGAAATGAAAGCAGTCAAAACTAGGTTACTTTTATTGTTTACTTCAAGTTCATATAGGAAAATTACATTGGTTGCCCAAAATAATCCATGGTTGCAAACATATGTGTCTAGTGACATATTTGTAAGTGTATAATCTATTTGTGTATTTATTTGTTACCATGAAACCTATTTGATGTGTATAGGATTGCTAGCATGGAACCTTAAAACATTTACAAATGGCATAATGATTACACAAGTCAAAACAAATTAGATTTGTTTCACCAACCCTAAAATCTGTTTGTAAATCTTGTTGTAAATTCCCATGAGAATTCAAGCATAGATCCAAGTTGTTTTGTTCCTAATCTATTGTAGGATATGGAAGTTCATAAACACCGTAGCCCTTTTAATTCTAGCAATTTGAAGCCATTTAATGCCATGTGGCCTAGTCACGTGGACATGTTGGTGACATGAAAAAAATTTGATTGTGTCAAAAAAAAATTCCTCCACATCACCAAAGTATGTTAAAAATAATGCTTTCTAATGTGAATAACATTTATTGAAAATATTCCTTCCTGTTCATGAAACCTTGCTCACCGTTCATGCACACGCTCACCCGTTCATGAAATAGTCGTTTTACCTTATAACTTTGTTGATGTTTACTTTAGAAAATAGTTGTATGTCCAGTGCAAGAACACTCACCCGTTCATGAAATAGTGGTTTTACCTTTATAACTTTGTTGATGTTTACTTTAGAAAATAGTTGCATGTCTAGTTTGCACGTCTAATGACATAAAAGTAGCTTAAATTGATTAAGGAAAGAGAAAAAATATTGAAAATTGTTTGATAATAAGGACATGTTCGGTGATGAGTGGCTTCATCTTATAGCTTTCTTTGACAATGTTTACTTCCAAAAACATCATCATCATCATCATCAACTATATAACAAGCAGCAAGTTATTTTAGGAAGTTTCATCAACATCATGCGCCCCTAAATTATTATGCACATGGTTGTTTGTGTAGATAACTTAGCCAAAAAAAAAGAAGGTGCAAGTAAGCAGGTAACTTGGTTTCTTATCTGACTTTTGAAGACCAGCATGGTCCTGGTATTGGATGCCTCTTTTTTTGAGAAATGATAGCAGCCTTGGTCGGGCCATTGGGTACTTTTTAGAACTTTCATAGCAGCTTGGTCTTGAGTCAAAGACTAAGTTTTCCCAGGAAAGAGGCAAAGTATAAATTTGGTACAAGGTTGGTATTATTACCTCAGGTCACATGAACTTGGTAGGGTCCTTGCTTGCTGCCTTTGGTACAAGGTTGGTATTATTACCTCAGGTCACATGAACTTGGTAGGGTCCTTGCTTGCTGCCTTTGGTACAAGGTTGGTATTATTACCTCAGGTCATTTGAACTTGGTAGGTTCCTAGCTGCCTTTGAGACAAGGTTGGTATGACCTCAGGTCACCTGAACTTAGTAGGGTCCTTGCTTGCTGCCTTTGGTACAAAGTTGGTATTAGCTCAGGTCACATGAACTTGGTAGGGTCCTTGCTTGCTGCCTTTGGTACAAGGTTGGTATTATTACCTCAGGTCACATGAACTTGGTAGGGTCCTTGCTTGCTGCCTTTGGTACAAGGTCGGTATTACTACCTCAGGTTACATGAACTTGGTAGGGTCCTCGCTTGCTGCCTTTGGTACAAGGTCGGTATTACTACCTCAGGTTACATGAACTTGGTAGGGTCCTCGCTTGCTGCCATTGTCCACAGTTGATACCAATGTTGGGATCATATGTATATGGGTTGCGCCTGGTATCAACCCCTGGTAAACATTTTACCCCACTACCAGTTTGGTATGAGCTGAGCATTGCCCAGCCTTATTATATATATACCAATAGAAAGCCTCATAACAAATAGCTTTAGGGACTTGAGGTAATACCCGCCTTGTACCCGTTTTTATATCAGTCTCAATATATGTATATATTAGTGTTGGGCGGTTCTTAAGTTTTTCTTTCTGAAGAACCTTTGGTTTTGCTTTAAAAAAAAAAATTAATTAGAGTGATTTGGGGGGTCAGTTGCAAAAAAAATTTGGAAGCAGGATTCTGAGTATTGTAAAAAAAAAAAAAAAA
>Ga0116231_10002490_pt1 | contig 38575 bp, 29 predicted proteins | sample S1TSphgellanicum_2_FD_89695 | JGI IMG/M metagenome (GOLD analysis project Ga0116231, IMG submission 89695) | Host-associated microbial communities from peat moss isolated from Minnesota, USA - S1T2_Fd - Sphagnum magellanicum MG | ecosystem: Host-associated > Plants > Peat moss > Unclassified...
ATTTTCTACCCTAATTTAATCGTTAAAAACAAACCCTTGTTATGGTAATTTTAACACAAGAGGTCACAAATCCCCCCCCCCCCACCAAAGAAATTGTTTTTTTTTCTTTTTTTTGTAGAACATGACATGTGTTTTGCAAAGCCATAACATGTGATAGAAGTGTGTGTATAACCATGCACCTTGTCATGTTGATGGCAGTGAAGTTTTGTTATGTGTGAATTCAAAAGTTAGCAAATCCCAAAAGAAAGTTGTTTTTCATAAAACGTGATGTGTTCCCAATGCATTCAAATTTTAGGATTATTTCAAACTTTTATTTTATCATTCATGAATAAGGATAGTTTGTAGCATTATGGGTTTAAGGGGGAATTTAAAACTTTGGTAGGAGGCTATATTTCCCTTGTTCTTTTGGCAATTTCATAGGTGAAAAAAGCCTTTGGGAGGATAAGTTGAATTTATTTTTTAAATGAAAGGCCTTACTACACTATTTTTCATAATTTTTTGAATAATAAGGAATCATCAAATTTGTGGTTGTTCTCCAATAAAACATCAGAAATCCTAACACATTAGAAATCCTACCAATAATAACTATTCATCTTTTTTAAGAGATATAATATTTAATTAGTTCCAAAAGTCACACCATGTAAATCTTCCTTTTTTGTAAATGTGGGTGTTGAATTGGTTTCAAAACATGTGCATTATGCATTAAACATCACATAAATTGTGAAATGAATCCTTGTTGACAATTTTTTATGATCGATTATTTTCATCCCATCTAATGGTTAATAAAAGTTTATATTAAAAACTTGAACGATGTGTAACATTGAATATGAATTCTAAATGTTGTTCAACTCATGAAATGTGGAATTATTTTTTTTAAGACCCACATCTACATTGATTACTAAATGCCAAACTTTAGTGGCAAGTGGCAATTTTTCCTTCTAGTGATAAATTAATTGGATTTTTTTCAAATCAATTGAAAAATAGGCAAATGTTTTTTGGATTGTGTAGTTGCCAAATTTTTTTTTTAACTTGGGCTTTGCGCTGCTACACAATACCAACAACAATCAACCATTTTTAGTTGATTGAAATTCTTCATGGCAATAATCGATGATATTGTTGTCAATATTGGTATCAATTGAATCATTGATCATAATTAAATGTTTGTTTTTTTCTTTGTAGGACTTCAATGGATAATTATTTTGAACTTTTGCTGTTGTATTATGCTTTGAAATAGGTTCCAACATTTTCAATGATCATTTTTTGAAATTAGCTTTGCATATGTCTTGGATGGTAATATTTCATAGAATTACAAGTCCATCTATGGATCATAACCATGATAAGGTTACATTATGTTACACATATTCAAATGCGCGTTCTTAAGTGATTGCCAAAGGCCTATAATTACATTGTCAAATGTTAGTCCTTGTGTTTTGAAATTTGTGAGATAAAAAGTTAGGGCAAGAAGCAATTGATATCTATCGATTATGAATGTTTTGGAGGTGTTTGATTTTGATATGTGATGGGTATTATTGGTATGACATTTTTAGGGAGGCCTTTTAGTTTTATGTTTTATAATTTTATCTTCTTTTTTATAAAATCATTAAAATTGATTAATACATTTATGGGTGGATGCATTGTAACATCTTTCTATGTCCATTTAGAATCTATTAAGGATACATTTTCAACATATCCAATGCTTATGTTTACAATTTTTAGTGTAGGATATAAATTTTTGGTTATAACAACTTTCATTCCTTTATATATTTTAAAGAAAGGTGTTAAGCATTGAGTTTTGCTTGTGGACATTGTTCGTTTTATAATTTATTTGGTATCATTACGTATTCAACCTTTTTTGTAACTATTTAGTTGCAACAATAATATAACATTTTTGTTTTGATGTTTTTGAATGGATATCTATCATGTAATGGTTTGTGGCATTACATAATTGAAAAACTATGAAAGTTATTGTCCTCCATGGATCATTGAATAAGTTGATGTTTAAATTAAATAGAAAATGGATATTTAATAAATCAAAATATAATTTTAGAATATTTCCAATTCAAAGGTTTTGTAAAAGGGTAGCATATTGAATGTCTTTGTTTTGTCTCATTTGCTCTATTAAAATAATATCATTTGGTCGAATGTAATTTTCCCAAAGGCTTTGTGATTTTTTTGTGTTAATTTTGTGAATGTAAAAATCAATTGTATGTTTGTTGAATATAATGGTGTGTCATTGATTGGAATTTTTTTAAAAATATCTCCCATGAACATTATGTTGATTGCTCCAAATGGTAAAATGTTATATTTTAATTTTTGTGGTTTTAAATGTATTGTGGTAAGCAAGTTGCAACCTACCATGGATAAATTTTTTTTTTAAATTTCTTAATGATGTCTTTCATGTGTAATGGTGAATAAATATTTGTTTCATCAACAAAGGTTACGTTTTTATTTTCGTTTTCAATATCATGTCATTGCATGTCATTAAATGGTAAATGGCATAATTCAAGTTTTATAATCTCATTTTATAGGCCATGTTTGAATATTCAATATGGACATGAAATTTTTGGTGTTGACTCATCAAGGTCTAATATTTGTGGAAGTTTGAAATCTTGATTTTGTTGTTTGATCAAAACTTAAGGTTTGATAATGAAATTCACATTGTGATTATTGATATTTTCATTTTGTGTTTTTTTTTCATTATTTTTATATGTTTTGTTATTTCAGTTGCATAGGTTTTAATAATTTTATTACATAATAAATATTCAATTAATATTTGTTCATGATTAAATTTTATTTGTATATTGATGTTTTGTTCTTTTATGTCATGGATGTTTTGTTGAAGTTTATTTTCAATATCATCCTCATAAAATGGATTCGTTGTTGATTTTTCTTTTATGTCTTCTTTATCAAATTTAAGTTGTGCTGATTTTACTCTTAATAATCTATCTAAATATCTTGATTCTTTACATTAATGTAATATTTTTATTTTTATTTTTATTTTTGCAAACCAATAAATGTTGGGTACACATTATTTAGTGTTGGTTCCCAAGATATAATGAGATCTAATTTTATTTTGAAAAACTGCATGCCATAATGTAAATAAAATACAAATTTCTCAAATAATTTTTTTGGTCATTTTTTTGTGAAAATATTGTGTAATTTGTGAAGTTGAAAATTTCAATACTTTGAATTTGTAAAATTGCGGGTGTTGTGTTGAGGGTGTTCATTATTAGATATATGACAACATATGTTTTTATTTTATTTATCTAGTTAGATATGGACTTAGAGAATTAAAGTGAATAGGTTTTTATTGGTAATCAACCCTAAAACTATGTATGATATATTATTGATTTGATAAATATTTATCAACTATGAAAGTTTCGTAATTGTCGTTTATGTTATTGTCATTTTCATTTTGTGCATTTTGATTTTTGTCTTGTTCATTCACCCATGTTGACAAACTATACTAAGAAGGTATGTAAGTGAAATCACGATTGATCATGTGATATGGTGAGTTCAATAAGTAACTTGTTGTTTTAGTGGTTGATTTTCTTGTTGACCTCCTATTGTATTTAAACAACACATGAAGAGACATCAACTTTTGTCAATTGAATTGTAGTTATTATTTGGGTTTTCATTTATTGTTTTAGCTTTTTGTATTACAAATTGCAAAATAGAATACATATGTGAATTGTAAATAAATGTTTTTGTGATGTAATCATCAAAGATTTGTTGTCCTTGCTAGAAGTTGTTATAAATTTCAAATTATGATCACATTTTGAAGTCGATAATATCTATGGATTTGCATTGTTTTACCATTTATCAATCCTTTTTATGTGTAAAAGTTTCATTTCAATGTAAAAATGAGTTTTATTGACTAAAGGTTGAAGGAATCCATACTTGCATAAATTTTTTGAGGTATTAACATCTATTTTGTAGCATTACATACATGTTAAATGCATATGTTCATTAGTTTATGAATTTCATTTTTAAATAATTTTGTTAACGTCTTTCCTTTAGGATCTAGTGGCCTTGTGGTGCAAGGCTATATGTTATTAAGATTGTAATCAATGTAGTTTACATTTGTCATTATTGGACATGAATTATAATGATTGATGTTTCATGTAATTATATCATTTAAATAATTAATCATATTTTGTGGAAAATTCTTATCATCATGCAATTTTTGTATAAATGTGTTGGGAGTTGGAAAACCATTAAGCCATAATAATGTGTCGATATGTAAGGTACCATATTTTTTGCAATTTTGTAACATCCATAATGATCTTTTGTGCGATCGAAAACACCAACATTGTTGTTAAATAGAATTTTGGAGTTTTTTTACATGTAACATATATTTGAAAATAACATTGACAATACTGTGTTCAAATATATTTTGAACTTTTGGATTTGTTACTACATATTTGCATTGTTTGTTTTTGTTGACATATTTTTGTCATAGAATAAATCAAGATTTATGTTTTGTCCACTTCAAATTGTTAACAAATGATAATGAATAAGTGTGAGATTTAAAGTGAAAAACAATTTTGTGTTCCCATAAAATTTATCATATTCAAAATTTGGTCTCTTTGTGTTGCATGACTACTTTCAGAGGCCATGATGTATTCACTAGAAACTTTTAAATGTTGTAATAAACATAACATATATTTTTTGGAATGTATGTTTTGTGGCTTACTAATAATTTTGTCGAAATCTATAGTGTCATTTCATTCAAGAGTTTTTTTTCATTCATGTTTAATGATTTTGATATTGTCAATTTAATTCCAAGGCAAATTTGTCTACATTGTTTTATGTTAAATACAAAAAATGGAAATAAATGATTTGTTTTGAAAATTGATAACGAGTTTTGTCCAAATTCATTGAATGTTTTACATGAGTTTGTAGTGATAATTTGATGGGTTTATAATTCATTTTGGGGACACCAATTCCAAAAGAAAATAATGTGGGAAACATGCATGTTATTTTGGGTTGTTGTATTCATTTATCATTGTGGTATGATGAATATAGGACAAATATTGATTATGAAGTAAAATTTGGAATGTGTTAGTCATTTGTTCATGTTGATTTATGTGTCAAGTGTTTTATTGTTATTATGGATTTTTATTTGAGTTACTTTAGGTAACTTAATGTAACTAAGTTTGGAACCGATTCTAGTGTGAACATAATTTTAAACTTCTGGTGTTTAGGATAAGTAAGATTTTGTGTGATCAAAATCCAATTTTTTGGATTTTGAAACATACACACAAGTCTTGTGTTTTCAAGTTTTTCCTGTGGAATGTTTGTGTAGGCCTTGTGACTTTGTTTGCAAGTCTTTTGTGTGTGCTTGGATTCTTGCATGTTTTTGCCAAGTGGTGGGTTTTTTCGTAGGTGAACCGAATATTTGAAATCCAAAAAAATTGTTTGATTTAAATGTTGGTGCAAAACTAGATCTTGGTTATGTTATTTGCACTAAATTTTGTTGCGTTTTTAGCTTGGGAGTTTTGTCTAACATTGTGTGGTGTGTTTTGTGTTAATTGTGTTATTAAGCTTGGGTGTTATCGAATAAAAATTACAATTGGGAGGACAAACTTAGTCTGCTTCTTGAGCTAATGAAACTCAAATACGAAATTAACATTTTATTAGTGATTTTTGATAATCACTCCCTAGGGAGTTGAACCCTAATTGGGGTTAGACCTTGGAATGGGAGCAAATTACTAAAGGGAGGACTTTGTTGTTGTTTGGGTATTGTGTAGGAACAATAAATAATAAATAAAGGGGGAAAACAAGGAGCTTTTTTCCTTACCATTATTGTTGACATAGATAGTAGTAATGGCAAAATCCACCTCCACCACCACCACCATTGCCAATCGAGCTTGGAACATCATTAGTCGTCATCGTCGTTGGCTTCACACAACCACAACCACAACCACGCCAATAGTTGTTGTGGTCGTAGCATATCAAAAAGGGGTGGGACTGTGGGTGCATGCACGTGATGCCACCCACCATCGCCAAGCAAAGCTCGAACACCGCCATTACGGCTTTTTGACAAGGTGTTCTTAGTAGTGGTGGAAGGAGCAACATGGAACTTTCCTCCCCATCGTCATGGGTCATCACACACCAAAGTATTTGTTGCAATTTGAGGACCAAAAAAAAAAAAAAAAAGGAGAGGAAAGGGGTTTAAGGTTTAATGGAGAGAGTTAAGCTCCAGTCACCATCATTGGGAGTTTGAAACTTTATTCCAAACCTCCTAGGTTTAGGCACGAGTGGAGGTTCGCGTGCCTTGGGCTAACTTGGGATAAAGGGGCTTTAGGGGTTCCAATTTGGGCCTCCCTTTTTGTTTTTAATTTATTTTTATTTTTTTCAAACCTACGGCACAAGTTTGGTTCCAATCCAACCTTCCCAACATTTTATTTTTTATTTTTCATTTTTCATCCATGTGAAAATTTTCATCCAAAATCTGGATGAAAAAAGTTCATCCATTCAGCCATGGGTAGTTAGTGGGCAAACAAGGGTTGGTAATAATGTGGATAGGTTAGCTAACACATAGCCTGCCTATGAATGTACACCAAACGATTTGACCCCTAAGACCTAATGTAAAATTAATGTTTAATTATTTTTTATTTTCATTTTGAATTTTTTCAAAAATTCATATTTTTCACATATGAAGTTGGACCGATGAACTTTTTGCATCATTGAGTTTCTGGAGAAGAGAGTTACATGCACGTGAAGTTGTAAAAGCTTTGGAGACAAAAACTTTTGGAGGCTAGTAGTTGATTTCGCATTCGTGGAATTTTTTTTCATTTATTTTTTAAGAATTCATACTTCACCCATATTGAGGAAGAATCAGAAGCTTTCTACATGAGTGAATTCCAAGTGAAAAACATTTGTAATTTGGGAGTTTTCCAATTTGGAGATGAAAGTTTTGGACACTCATTCTAAGGCATAGGGTTGCTGCCAACTTTTGGTGCCAAACACTTAGCGATTCAACATTGTGTTGGTGAATCATATATTTTTATACCCTGTAGGTGGTGGAGTGTTATGCCATCAAAATTTTAATTTTTGTTGTAATTCCCAAGTGGGGACTACAAGAGTGGAGATTCATGTTATATGCATTTGTTCATCCTCACTCTGCGTTTTGTTTGTGTGAAATTGCACCAAGTATTTTCCAAGCTTACTGTCATCATTTTTGAAGGTTAGGGTAGTGGGAAGTTTTTTCTTGGATGTGTTGGGCTTGTGAATTGTGATTTCACATTTCATTAGCATCCATCATTTCATGCGAAACGGGTAATCTTCAGTGATGAGGTCATTGGAGCCTTGTGGTGGGGTCTTTGCTTGGTTATGTTGGGCTTGTGAATTATGATTTCACAATTCATTAGCATCCATCACCTAATGCAAAATGGATAATCTAATGACAAAGTCACTGGAGCCCTGTGATGGGGTTCACCAAATGAACCTAAACCAAATTTTGCCCCATTAATTCTAATCTAAAAGGTATTTGGCAAGGAGATGGGATTTTAATGGCATGGTTTAGGTGATCATAAATCATTATGGTGTTGTTATGGATGTGTTGGATTTGAACACTAATCATCCCATGTTGTGTTTGTGGTGGTGAGATTAGGTTGATGGCCAATAAACCATATTTTTTGTGTTCACAAAGTGCCCAAATTATGTTGGCCCTATAAAATGTTTTTGTGGGTGTAGGTGCTCTAACCATGCATTTGCAACATCTTTGAATTTATTTTATAAGAATTATGGTTTAAAGGGTAGGATGAGCCATAACATGTTCAACATCCCTTTAGGTTTAGCATAAGCCATAATAGGTTCAACAAACCTTGATTACCAAAGGTCCCAAATTAGATACCCAAGCTAGGGTTAAGGTTCACCATGGAAAGGAAGCAATATCCAAGGATAAGGATCATGGTTACCATCATCGATGGTTTTACTAGGTGTGGGGTATGATTCAAACCACCCACATTGCCTTCATCATCATCTTAGGGAGAATCTTCAAATTCAGACACAAGTTTATTTCTAAGGTTTGTCACCACACCATTACTATGGGACACATGGAGAAGATGTATGCAACCACTAAAGGGCCTCATCAATATTCAAGGGCGGTTGGCACCATCAAGTTGGATGTTTTATTTTAGGAGTTTGATAGATGGTGTGACATGCAACAAATATGGAATCCCCATCTGTTCACACCTTTTATGGTATGGAAAGGTTTGTTCCAACATTTGGAAGGGTTGCCTATGGATGATTAAAAATTTGAATTTAGGTGTGCCCATGAGATTCATATTAAAGAGTTGTGGCTATATTGGTCGCCCAATTATGTTTCCATCACAAGTGGACTTATGGTTTTAGTTACTACAACCACCACTTTAGTCAGCACCAATTCGATGAATGGAAGTGGGAGTGTTAAAAGTAGTGGAACCATTGGAAATGGTGGGACTGAACCTTCCACAAGCACATGGGGTCCATTACCTACATTTAACTTAGTTGTGGAATTCTTTTGTAAATTATGGTGACATTACTAAGGGGTTAGGATTGAAAAGCTTAAAAATTTGTAGGAATTTCAACATAAGCTTCATGAGAGCTTCATGAATGCATAGGTTGATCATTGTATCACAAGGTGTTATAGAAACCCAAGTATTCCAATTTTGGTATGGGATATTCAACAAGGAGCTTAAGCTTGGGTGTGGGATGTAATTTTATTACAACCTACCCAATCCACTTTGGCTAGTGTGTTCCAATTGTCAAAGAGAATTGAGATGAACATGGTGGAAAAACAGGTGGTCACCCTTGGGTTCAACAAGGAAAACCCAAAGAGTTCTTCAACACCATCAATTCAATAATCATGAAACCAATCAACTAAGTTTGGACCACCCAAGGCCAAGGGGACCAAACTAGATTCAAGTGGGGGTTACACAACCTATTTAACAAAATAAGGTGGAAAAGATAAATGTTGGAGGTGTGGTGGGTTTCATAAGAAACAAAATTGTCAAAATCCATCACAAGCCACAACCTCTAACCTTAATCCCAACTAACCATGCTCCCATTATAATGCATATGGGCATGATGTCAATCATTACTTCACATTTCACCCATAATTATGACATGGCTAGTCCCAAAATATTAATGCCAATAAGGGCCAAAGTTGTGGGAAAGGTTATAAGGGGAAATATGCAACCAACAAGGGGTTGACCTTCAAACTAGCTCAAGGCCAACCCAACATCATGGAGGCTAAATGTCGCAACCCTAGCCTTGGGCTCGTGACTAAAGCAAGGGCTTGCAAAGCTGCGGGCCAAAAGTGAAGACCGGGAGTCACATTTCATGCTCATGGGAGTGTAGGAGAGTGTGAAGAAATGAACCCCCACACTCACAAATGAGTTCCCACTTTGGGAGTTGGAGTTTCGATGGACTCCCAAATTTTTAGAAAGTAATTACAGGGGTCAAAATTCATTGGATTGAAAAGTTTCTTATATTGTTGGAAATCTCTTGGAATTTAGATGTCTAAAATGGGTTTGCATGACTCATTTGGGTACTTAAAACATAAGTTATGGCCAAAAGAAGGGTCAAAAGTCAAATTGCCAATTTGACTCCCAACCATTAAAAGTTGAGAATCACCCTGATTTACTTGTGCGCAGGTGGTGTGCCACATGTCATTGGAAAGTTCTTAACAAGGGATACAACTTTCCTTTAGACCTCACCTCAATTGGAGGTTTTCACAAGAAATTATGGGCCTCCAAAATTGCAAAAGTCCCAATTTTGAGAATTTCAAGACTGCCAACTTGGGAGTCAAAAGACAAAATGACATTTAGGTGTAGGCCCCGTGACTAGGCATAGAAAATAATATAAAGGGGAAGGTGGTGGCTTCCCCCAAGTTTGGGCCATGGTGAGTTTTGTGAGTCCGTGTTTGCTCGTGGTTCGTCTGTGCACTAAAAGTGTTCCAATTATGCACTAACCAACTCGTTGTTTAGTTTGTACAGGTCCATGTGAATAATTGACCTGCTTGTCATTCGTCCTAGTCCCCATCCCGGAGCTCCAACACACCCTTCTACCCCTGAAGTGCTATGAGCCATGGAACGTACCCCAACTCCTTATCCTTTCAATGTTTTCACCTTGGACTTGTAGTGAAGTCTATCAAGGAGTTTGAGGGTGCGTCATTAGGTTTGAGTGATAAAAGACCTTAGTCACAAGCATGGCGCCCCAAGTGAAATCCAATGCATTTGGGTCAATAAAGGTCAAAAATTGGGAAAATGGCCAATCATATGGTTTAGATGCCAATTCAGGATTCTTTAGTGGGACTTATTTTTTACGATCAATGGCATTAAATGAAGTTATGCCACATATGTTAAGAGATCATGGGTCATGGACAATAGATGGTGGAAACCAAATTATGATTTCACATTTTAATGAAATGATTTCGACAACTACATTAGTGACAAAGGTTAGTGTTCATGTGCCAAAACCATGAGGTGCTAATGAGATATTGAATCCTTAGTGTGGTAAGGTTCAACACTAAGTGTAGTTCCCATAGTCATTTTTATTGACAAACAATGTGCCTAATTTTATGGGGTTGTCAACTTCTAATGGGGTGCTAAGGAAGGTGCTTAATTATATTCCTAAGTCCAAATCACCCACAAGTTTAATGGGGATGGCCAAAGCAGTGTGTTAGGCACCATTGTTATCTATTGAGACATTGACCATTTTAGGTATTCAACAAGTGGTTGTGTTTCATTTGGCAACCACATTCTGCGAAAGTGGAGAAACAACAAATGTGGTATTTAGGATGGAGGACATTTTTGTACCTCCTACAAGTCCCCATGTAGTTTGTGAAGTTAACCACATTAAAATACCTAAGGTTCAACCTGAATCCCAACATGCGATCGTGGCTAAACTTCATGACTTTTAGTGCAACTAGCCATTGATCAAGCTAGTTTTATTCTTAATGTCATGGTGGTGCATAATGAGGAAGGAATTTTTCAATTGAGAGGGGCATCATCACATCGATACTAGCCCCACATAATGTTGTTGGATTTCAATGTTTGACCATTAATGTTGGGCAAAGTTGTTATTGAAGGTTTTGGATTAACTTATGTTGATTTTGACCCATGTCCATATCAAATTTTGACATACATGGGTGGGTCGGAAAAAGGTTCAAAGGTTAACCAAACAAGAGATTGTGATCCAAGTTAATCCCAACAAATTAACAGACTACATTATAATGCAACCCTAAGTAGTGGTCTCATGTGACATATTGGTTGGAGGCGTGGTTTTATTAGGCTTCGCACATTTTGCTATCACCAAGCCCGCAATCATTGATGGATATTGGTAATGGGCCATCAAGGTTGAGTCCATTTGATACCATGGTTATTCAATGGCATATTCCCAAGGATGGGATATGCCTACTCAAGAGCTATTTGGAGCCATTAATTATGGCCTAGCTACAATGTTGTAATCAAGGATTTGTGTGCACTGGTACCATTATGTAGAGAGGGATCCACAAGCTTGGTAAACTTCTGTGCATCATGATATGATGTTACAACAACAACATCTTATGTTGTTGCCCACATCAACAATTTAGGGTTACCAACATTCTTTACCAAGCAACATCAAGTTGCTCGAGGCACCAAATTTGACTAGGATTGGGCCCATTTCAAGATCACCTTGTTAGGGTCTTTCACAACCTTGTATTGGCCATGAACTTTTCGACCCTATATCAACATTATTTTGGGAGTGAATCTACATTCTTCAACACATTTAAACATCACAAATGCACCCATGTTCATACTTGTTGAAGAATGTTCCACCATTGGGAAATTCTCGGTCAACTATTTTTCAACACATTTAGACATCACAAATGCACCCATGTGCATACTTGTTGAAGAATGTTCCACCATTGGAAAATTCGTGGTCAACTATTTTGATAGCATGACAATAAATCAAGGTTTGGTTTGGTGAGCCAATGTAGGTGGATGTTGTAGTTATTAGTTCATCGATTCCAATGGATTCGGATTAACATGACATCACCAGAGGTGATTTGGCATGCATATGAGCTCATCCCTCGGCCACCCACATGTTTAGTGGATGACATATTAGATCTAAGACACCAATCTTTTGTAGTTCGCCATGAAGATCAACCACCATTAATTGTGGTTAATAAAGTTGGCCTCCCATGAGTAGCCTTACCCACTTTCTTAAGTTTTTTATGTGCTCATGTGCATTTCATGATGGCAACCTAGGCTTAGTTTGGGACTCCCATACATCCAAGATGGAGAGCCTAATATAGATGAGAAGGAACGGGCTATGAGCTTCCATATCGGCACCCCAACTATGCCTAACATTTCCAAAGGAGCTCATAGACAAATTTTTGGGTAAGTTATGGATATTAATTACCTCACATGGATTTTCAATTTGGGTTGTTGCAAGATCATGTTAGATGATTTGCCTTTAGTTTGAAGGAATTGGGACAATTAAAAGGATAGGAAGTTTGTATCATATTGGAGGATGATACTCCAATTTTTCGATCATGACCTTACATGTTTAGTGAGGTGGAAAGGGCCTTGGTACAAATTCAAACATCAAAATTATTGGATGCTAGCTTGGTGGAACTATTTAGAGGTGAATATTTCTTAGTGATTGTGATGCCAACAAAGAAAGATATTTTTGGTAGTTGGATTGAATGCCACATGTGTGGGGATTACTAATTGGTGAATAAACAAACTTGTTCAGACAAGTATGCCATGTCATTACTAGAGGAGATATTTGATGCCCTTAGACAAGTCAAGGTTTTTAGTACTTTGGACCTACGTTCTAGTTACCATCAATTGCCATTGAAGGAAGGTGACAAAGTCAAGACGACATTTTGGGGTATTCATCATCATTGGAAGGATTGTCAATACCAATGGAAGTTTTTGCTATTTGGTTTGAAGAGTGCTCTTAAAGAATTCCAAAGAATTGTGGATAAGGTGTTGGTAAGTTTTAGTAAGTGTTATATTGATGACATCATTGTTTTCAGCTTAACACTAGAGGATCATATGCATCATTTGTAGGAAGTGTTTGGAAGATTTAAGTAACATAACCTTAAGCTTCATCTAGACAAATGTCGATTTTTTCAAGCTTAGGTGGAATACCTAGGTCACATGAATTATCATGGTGGATTGGGGGATCAAAAGGCCAAGATTGAGTCCATTTCATAAGTTCCCCAACCATCAAATTTGTTAGCCGATTACGAGCCTTTCTAAGCTTGTGTAATTATCATTGAAAGTTTGTCAAAATTTTTAACAATGTTGTTAAACCTTTGACTAGGTTGATGCAAATCGATTAAGAGTTTGTTTGGGGTGAGGAACAAGAACATGCCTTTCAAAAATTGAAGGCTAGGTTTTCATCAGCCCCTAATCAACCCACTTAGCTTAACACTTTGACATAATCAATATGTTTTGATTGTGGTTAAACATTTTTCAAAGTGGTTGGAGTTGGTGTCATTGCTAAATTGTAGTAGTGAAGGTGTTGCATATGCATTTTTGGATACCATATTCAATAAGTTTGGGGTTCAAGCTAAAGTTTTCACTTACCAAGGCACCAAATTTCACGGGGAATTCCATGAGTTATGTGAGAAAACATTAATTGATCATTATACCGCTTCACGAGACCATTTTTAAGTAGATGGGTTAATTGAACAAATGGTGTAAACAGTGAAGGCCTCCAAAAATGGCTGATGAAAATATAACCTCCAAAAAGGCCATACTTGATATTAAGACTTATAATTACCATGGTTAATCATGGGATATAGATTTAGTTGATAGGCCTCCCTTGCATCCTTTTCACCATATTTTTTATTGTTCGGGGTCCAAAACTCTTTAAGGTGTACCACTAAGGACAAAAAAGACTTAGGCAACAATTATTCTTGGCCTATGATGTATGTGGTGTGGGCAATTTTCAAAAGTAGCCACCATGTTAATTTGTGATAATTGTTCTCAAGGTTGGCATATGGAATGTTTCATGCCACCAATGGAAGATTTGCCAATTGGCAAATGGTTTTGCCTTCAATGCACCCAATAGACCTAAGTTTTTAAGGTCACATAGTAGAACTAACCTAAAGTTTTCTTTCATAATGACTTACATTTGGCTAGGGATTTGAAGGATTATAACTAAATGACTAATGATGGGGTTCACAATTGCACCTCACTTAATGGTCGTTTTACCCTGGAACCATAGCATTCATCCATGGTGGATTCTCAATAGGCAGTTTTGTAATTTTATTTGGCTTAAAGGGACTTTAACCCTAGATAGGGGGGTGATTTGGATGTGGTGTACCATTTAGGGTATTTATATGTTATGTGTTGTAAGTGTGGTGACAACGATAGTTGTAGGCATCAACATTGGAGCGCACAACATATGTTTATGCCATCGAAGTTTATTAGACCTAATGTTTCTATGACATGTTTAGTTTTACCGTATTTTCTTATTGATGTCAATATATTTACATACATATTATAGTTCACAATTTTTGATTAGTTTTATAGGTGGCTATGAACTTCCAACAAAATGTATCACAATGGTATCAATCAATGATTTTAATGATGATGGCACTCTGTTTAGAAGTTTTACTACACTTTCAAGATTTTGTACAAAATTTAATATATTTCATTTGAGTGCATGTTGGCATGTCATTCCTCCATTGTTAGTATGTCTTAATTTAACTAATATGGTACAACAACAATAATGTGCTATTAAGGTTTCTTTCACCATTGTTAATTTTGCTAACATTGGTGGTGTGATGTTAATCCATAAGCCATTAGTTAATGCAAGTTTTGCCCAAGGGGGACACTTAATGTAAAGTTTGGGATCTAAGCATGTCAAACGACAATTTTTAATGGGGGTATTAGATAATTGTCCGACCTATTTTTATCACCTTATTATTATTTAAATTTTAAATATGTAATAATTATACTCCATTATTTCAGATTATTACATACCCTATATATTATAATTAAATTATTTATTTGAATAAAATGTAACTTATTTTAAAAACTAATTAACTTCTAATTTTTACCTAATAATGAAAATATTACACCCTATATTTTTACTCACATATTTTTTATTTTTTCTACTAGTGTCCCACCAAGAAGTTTTGGCACTTTATTATATTTTAAAAGGACATAACAAGTTATACATATAGAAAATTGACGTTTAATTGTTGAAATACTTTCTTTTGCTAACAAAGTCCATCCAATTCTTGTTGTACATGTTTGTATTGCTTGATAATTCTTTTGTACAAATTCAAGATCATTTTCAAAATGATATTTAAAATTCATTCTGAATAAATTTACATATATTTTAAATCAGAATGAAAATTTGAGGTATCACATATTATTAGTTCATATATCATTAGGTACAAATTTCTTTTCATTGCAAACACAACAACAACCAAATTCAAAGTTAGATTTTCTTATCAAAGTGTTGAATTGATTTAAACAAAACATGTTATTCTCTTTTTTCAATTTGTAGTGAGAAAGTATTTGATTGTTGTATTAAATAATTTTCACATATTTTAAGGCACAAAGTTCAATTATTTGAAATGGTAAGACATTTTCCTTGCAACAATAGGATGAATCCCAAATCATAGACCTACCCATGGCCAAGGGGCAGTAGTTTCACTAGCTAAAATTATGAATTATAGGATTAATTTTATTTGTCATCATTGTATCTAGTACCTCAAATTATTATTATTATTTTTCATGTGTATAAAGAGTTTCTCATGCCCTTATATTGTCATTTCATACTATACCAACATATCAAACAATTTCTAGAAACCTGAATTCATATTACATAAGTGTATGGCAAAATCATGCGATATTTTCTATTTCAATTTATTGCTTTAAAAAAAATAAAATTCAATTCATTTCTTTTAAAAAATTATCAATTCAATTTTCAATTTTTGTTGCATTAATTTGACTTTTATAATAACATGGTGTGTTTGGTTTTGCATAAACTCTAATGGTGTATCACATGAGCCAATTTCCAAGGCCAATTGGTTTACATGTTTCTTGATTACCTAGCATTACTATTTCTAATTTGCTAATGTTTTTCCCTTTTGGTATCACTATAAAGTGTTATATAATAATATAAATAAATAAATAAATAAGACTACAAATTCAATTTAATTATTATCATCATTTTCGACATCTCAATAATGAGACCTCCAATTCCAGGATCTGGTTTTTCAGCATCCAAGAGATCTGTTGATAATATTTTGTCTTTACAAATTTCTATAATTTCCATTTACAAATTTACCTCCAATTTTGAAACTACAGATCAAAATGTTTTTTTGAATTATAAAAAAATAGGATTTTTTTTGCAGGATTTAATAAAAAAAATTAAGTCCTTGATTTTTTTAAAAAAAATCTAAAACTCATTGATTTTTTAAAAACATAGTTTGAAAAACCCTTTGATTTTTTCGACATGTTTTTAGGAACCAGGATTGATTTTTATTTACAGTTCTGGTAGAAAAATCTAGAGGACAATTATAATAGGCTTTTATAATTATGGATAATTGCGTCTATAAATGATCAGCCGAGCAGGGGGGACATTCTGCTACACAGAACATGATTAATATGTTTTCAGTGGGCATTCTGAAGAGAATAAATGGTTGATTACGCCTATAATTGATCAGCGGGACATTCTGGCACGCAGACCATGATTATTATATTTCCAGAGGGCATTCTGACGAGAATAAATAGATGTTCCACCAGATCTCGTCACTCGAGTCTGTCAGTTCCACTCTGGAATATTACTGGAGCCTGTCACCAGTAGCCTATGGGAGTCATGAAACTTTCCCTTCACAAATTTACCCACAATTAAGAAAAACCACATATCAAAATGATTTTTTTAATTATGGAAAAGAAAAGAGATATTTAAAAAACCATTTATTTTTTAGAATGTGATTTTTGGAGTCAGGATTGATTTTTTAAAATTACAGTTTTGGAAGAAAAAGAAAAATCCAGAAGACAATTATAGGCTAATAATAATCATGGATAATTTGAGTTCATAAATGATCAGCCGAGCAGGGGAGCACATTCTGGTACGCCAGACCATGATTATTGGTACGTTTCTAGGGGCCATTCTGAAGAGAAGAAACAAAAGAAACGTCGTTCCATCAAATATCGTCACTTGAGTCTGTCAGTTCCAATCTGGAATGTTACTTGAGCCTGTCAGTTCCATTATGGAACGTGACTTGAGCCTGTCACTAGTATGGGAGTGTCAGGAAGACAGACCGTTGTTGTCTTCGACGCCGTTGCAGAGCTTAGCTTGGGTTCGTTGTTGCTGCCCCTGCTGCGTTCGCGGTCTTTGATCTCGAGTTTCAATAGTCATCGCGGGTGCGAGTCTATTTTTGTCTCTGATTTCGGGAGCTTGGCGTGTTCGTGGTTTTGGAAATACCAAAAATTCTGAAGAAGTGACAAAAGAAAGCGGAGAGAGAGAGAGAGAGAGAGAGAGAGAGAGAGAGAGAGAGAACCTTGACTTAGACTCGGAGTTGCTTTCTCAGAAGGTTTGCAGATTGGTGTTAGGGATTGTGCAGGTTGTTGATCGTGTTTGTTGCGGGGAGGGAGGTCGCGCGTTTGGTAAGCATTTATGTATTTGTGAGAACAATAAGCTCCTGACTGTGTTTTCTTTTGTTCTGAAGTTCGAAGAAGCAGTGAAGAAAGAGTTGAAGAAGCCGGTGGAAGCGGAACGTCAAGAGAGAGGGAACGGAAGAGGAAAAGGAAAAACAAGTCTGAATCATCATCATCATCATCATGTCTGTTGAGAATGGGATCCCGACATCAAGCAGGAGAGGTGCAATGCCCCCAGGAGGAGCGACGACATTCGATCTGTTCAGCTGGTCAGAGGGCCCCGATCTTACTCGCGGGTCTCCTCCTGTTCCGGTGCGTCATAGCAATGCGTTTCCGTCTTCTTCTTCTTCTTCTTCTGCCGATCACACTACTTGCAATAATGGCAGTCCTGTAGGCCGTCCTGCCGTCCGCATGCAACAGCCTGCGGGGGGAATCAGCACTATCACATTTGGTGAACACTTGTCGGCGGAAGAAGCTGATGCTCTGCTCAAGAGAAGACCTGGTTCAGATTTAAAGAAAAGAGAAATGTACGGGAGTGGCATTTTTCCTGCTGGTGATGGCGGCGATGGTACAGCAGCTATGGACAATACTAGGGTTCGGTGCTGCCATCAGCCGGCTGGTGGAGTAAGCCAGATCTCGTTTGGTGGCGGGGAAGATTGCGTGTCACCAAAGAAGGCAGTTACAGTTCCAGAAGTAGCAAAGCAGAAAGAGCTGAGTGGAACAGTTGAAACCACGGATGATCTTGCATACCGCCGGATTTTCTCAAATGCAAAAGCCAAGGAACTAGTTGGCAGCAACATTTTTGGTCCTCCATCCCCAGACTCCTCACCAAGATCATCTTCTCGAGCTCTGGAGTTTAGGAGGGAAGTTGAGGCAAAGGCACCTGCAGCTGATGAAGCAGCACCACCGCCTCGGAATGTGCATACATCTGTGAAAGTCTCCAATCCTGCAGGTGGTCGTTGCCAAATCTCTTTTGGCCCAATAGATGATGAGAGTGATTCAGCTGCTCGGAAGTTGCATGATCAGAAGAAGGCTGAGCTTTCAGGACATGACATCTTCAGTGAAGAGAATGCTCTAGCCTCATCAGAGAAGAATCTCAGTCAGGCTAAGCTCAAGGAGCTGTCTGGCAGTGACATCTTCTCTGATGACAAGCCTGCGGGTCGAGATTTCATTGGCGGTATAAGGAAGCCACCTGGTGGTGGAAGCACCATTTCCCTTCAGTAAAATGTGGAAAGTTGTTCTGTAAGATTATGCTTATAGATGACTGCTTCCAGGACCTGTATATGCACAAACCTCAGCTTCTGGGGTGATCACCAAATGTTTGTGTCCATGCATGCTTGTGCTCCAGGATTTGCTTCATGGTGCCTCAACTGTGGTGGGGATGGTGAGAGACTGCCTCTTCACCAATGTTGTGTTATCCCATTCTTTGGAGTAAAGCTTTCTGTAATATTTTGCAAACCATAATTGTTTCTGAGATCTTTATAGAGGTGGATGAAGGGCTGCACCAAGTCAAATGCTGTTTCACAGGGTTGGTGGTTGGAATTTAGATGTGGATCTACAAGGTTCAACCTTTCCTCTCTTTCCCTTTTGGACTCTAGAAAACTCAGCATGCTTGCAATCTGCCCTCTGTCCCTCCTGCACAAGAAGTCTCTTCTTTTTTCTCTGGCTTCTTCCCTATCACAGTTTTGGGGTTCTCAATTCAGCTATGGTATCAGATTGGGAGGAATTCAAGAGTCTTTCTTTTGCAAGTGATAACAATCATTCATGCGGAACTGCTCTGGTGGGAAGTGTAGAATATTGTACATGTGTTATGTTTTCTTGCTACAATGAGACGAGTGCTGGCTCACTGAAGTAGAGGGTGTCCTAATCTCACACACAAATAGAGACCAGTGGGACTTTTGTTTAATGGTGAACAAAACTCCCCTTGAGTAGAAGCAAAGATGGCTGCAATGGTTCCAGGGACACACAATGCAATTTGATATTTTCACATGGAATAGAAAGCTTGCAAGAATTGTGAAGTCTGGTCACTTGAGGAGGCAATGCATTTGATGGAATAACTCCATTGCCCTAACCTTTGGTGATTTTTCAAGTGAATTTTATTTTGTTACTTCTAGGGCTCAGTCTCCATTTTGAGGAATCAACCAACCTCCATGGATTATGTAGCATTGGATCATATGCAGATTCGTCAAGCTAGCAAATGTTGCTGTGCTGTGAGTTGTGGATGTAGGTTGTGCTGAGGAGCACATTCTTGTAGAACACTCAAACTTTTATACTTTGCTAAAGCACCCAGGGAGAAAAAGCTGGCTTGATCAAAGGAGTGCCAACAAAGCAAGCAAATTTACAAGTACATTCTGGCCCTCGATACATTTTTCAAGTTCTGATTGTGATTATAAAAGTCATATGAGGGACACGAAATTTTATTTGGTGTTGCTAGTTAATCAACTTCAAATCTTGCTACAGAGCATAGATATTTTGTATGCATCATGATCTTTGAATATTTGTATTTTAGAGGCAGCTAATTGTGATCACATGAGTGATGGAGATTCCTCCTCATGTTTGTTACTTGTGAGTCTGCTGATATGTGCTGTAAATCCCATATCCAGGGTATGTGTTGTTGCCCTGGCTTTTGTGTCTCACATTTTGGTAAGTTCCAGAAATGGTGATGACCCAATTGCCTGCAGAATCACAAGTTTTTTTTCTTGTCTCATTGATGTTGTGGAGATGGGGATTGATGGGTTTTGTGTATACAGCTTGGTGAACTACAATGTTTCTTTATGTGACATAGATGTATTACTCCACAAAGACATGAAGATTCGCCCCAACAAGGAAGGTTCAGGTTTGGAGCTCCGAAAGGCTAGAAAGAGATTTTGGAAGAATTTTGTAGTAAATTCTCTTAAGACGATTGAAGATTAGAAGTCATCTTATTTTGACAAGGCCTTGATCTAATGAACAAAATGAAAAGCAGGTGAGGCAAATCCAAAACAGGAAGTGAACTCCTCTGAGGACAAATTTTAGGTGAGAAAATTAGTTTGGTCCCCTGTTTTTTACTTTTTTTTAATATGTGTGCTGTTTTCATGTGGATTTCTCATTTTGCCATTGAAACTGAGGCCCAACTCAACTGTCTCACAGCAAAGAAAAAAGAAAATGCTAAAGCACCAAAATCAAAAGGATTAAGTTTCACTTAAAACACTTCCAAAATTATATGACATATTAATCCTTAAAACACCAGAAAATTCAGAAATACATTGAAAGCTGGATCAAATTGGTCCAACTGGACATTTATGAGTTCAAAAATCACATGTTTAAGATACATTTAAGTAGATGTTAGTAATGCAAATAGATGCAAGCAAATGTTTATATATATATATAAGATATTCAATTACAAAATATTGAAGTTAATGAGGCTAAAATATGTTTATGTATTTTTAAATTTTTGCATCTTAAAATCATATATATATATATAAACAATATATTCATCAACAAATTTGAAACATATCTCCAAATTTCTTTTTACTATATTAAAATTTCTTAAATTTTGCATACAATTGATCATAAATATGATAAACTTATTTTAAAAGGATTTTAAATCTATTTTCTTCTGCTTATGTCAAAAAATTGTTTTTTCAAATGATGTGAAAGTTGTGTACTTGGCAATGCTTTCACTTTACACTCTTTTTAATTCTCATACTTTTCCTCTTTTAAGTTCATTGTTCACTGATCTTCAACTCCTATGGATTCTTCCCCACCTTATATCATGGGGGTTCCTTCCATTTATTTCAAAAGAGAAAAACCCAATCAATTCAAATCAAATCAAATCAAATCAAATCATGATGTCTGTTTATTCCAAAAGAGAAGATACAATGAAACCAGATCATAATGTATATGCAGAAGGCTCCTTCAACTGATGAAGGAATCTTTCATGCAAGTATTTTGAAAACTGAACCGTCTGCTTTTTTGAAACATCCCACCTCTTTTTCTAGATTATCTCCCATGATACCCAGGCATATCATGGAATTAAAATTTTAAAAATAATAAAAAATAAAAATTTGTCGGTGCTTTATGCAGGGTAAAACTTGAGGAGTGCGGCATTCCCAAAATAAGCACCCCTCAGCTGCTCTGTGTCGGGCATGCGCTTATTTCAGGAACAACTTGCTCCTGAGGCATTGTCTTCCACATATTAGAGTTATTTGTATTGTGTGACTTTACAAATAACTCTAATATGTGTAAGACAATGCCTCAGGAGCATTGTTATTTGTAAAGTCACACAGTTAGGGGGTGAGAACGGCCAGTTTCAGCATAACAGGGCATCAAACACGTATTTTCCAGATAATTTGAGTATCCCTTAATAGGGCCATAATTTTTACCATATATCCATAATAGGGCATCAAACCCGAACTAGTTTCTCCATCAATTTTGGTGGTAACCTGAGTTTCATCCTGTCTTTCCTTTTTCCTGAGCGCCTCCACTGCTGCTACATATATTTTCACTGCTTCTACCTGTACGACTACTATAATTAGTCTTCAACCTAGTGCATTAAATGTTGAATTTCAGCATTTCATACTGAGATTTAGTAAAATTTCCTTAAAACCCACTCAAAAAAGGGATAGGTGTGAAAGTAGGCCCAAAGACAGGGTGAAGACAGGGTGACTTTAAGGATAACTCTATTGTTATATAATAATTGCTAATGCTTGCTAGTAAGGTACAGTGATTTTGAATCGTGAGGGGCAAATTCATTTCCAATTTTGTCCTTGAATTTGGGATCTCCATTGATACACAATGACCCATTTCTTCGCTGCTGTGAGTAAAGACGACACTATCAAAGCTTCAACAAGCATTCACCCATCTCACAAACTCAACAAAATTGACAAACAGCATTTGCCAAAATTTCAGTTTGCAATTGCAAAAGAGACTGTTTTACACTCAAATACATCTGCAGATTTATGTGGTAGCAGAAAATTTCTTCACTTATGTGGCCTTTGCTATTATGTTTTCTCTACATTTCAAAGGCAAGAATCAGACCTAATAGAAAGCCCCAAGACATCCAACATCTTCAAGTAATCTAAATCTCCATGAATCTAGCTCCTGTGTAAAGCAAAGGCAAGTAGACTAGATACACAGTGGACACTAACATGTCTGAGTGGCATGCAGACAATGGCATCGAGCAATTGAGCAAGAGCTGCAAAAGGCTGGAACACGGATATGAGAGAGACAAACACAGACACGGTGCTCAAACTTCATTTTTGGGTCTGCCATAATTTTCACTTTGCTGCTGCTCCTGCTGCTGTGTCCACCCCTTCTGCTGTCCAGACTATATCTTTAAGGCCCTTTGACAAGTTCTTGTAAAACTGCAAGCAACATACAATTCAATTGACACACTACTCAGTAACAAGCACAATACAACAGCCATGTTACATGTTACATGATACTTTTGATCAGTAGAGCTCACTTAGACTTATGAATTACAAGTGCAAGACAGTAACCGAATTCTTCTTTGATTGCAGAGAATGAGGCAAATGAGATTGTATGCTCACAGTTTGGTACTCAATAGTGTCACCATTGTTCTTTGACATCTCAACCATAAATAGAGATGGCGCAACCTCAAATACCTGCAGCCAAAAATAAATTGAAACATAGCAATTAGATCCTTTCAAAGCACAAACAGAGCCCAAGTCACACTTCACTATCAGCAGAGTAGTCAGGGTTTTTTTTATTTAGCCAAATTTGGCTATATACCAGCTATGAAAGTTTTTATAAAAAATCCCTTCAGATTTTTGGCTACATGCTAGAAACCGATAGAGAAATCTGGCAGTTCTTTTTGAAAAAAAATTTAATTGTCAGAATCTGGTGACTAGAAAAACCAAAAAAATGTTTTTTAGCCATTTTGAAAAAAAAACCCAACTGGGTAAATTTAGCCAAAAAACAAAGACACTGAGAGTAGTAGACATTCAGTACTATGCCAAAACACTGGCAAATGGAGAGTTGGGGAGAGGCAGGCATGGTGTGGCCATGTAGCTGGCTCCCATGCCCACTGCTTGTCTTTGGTATTCTCTAGAGGACCCAACTACAAAGATCTAACCTTTGCCTACGGTAAGTGTGGATCCCACTCACAGTGACTGATTGTAGGGTGAGATATGACAGCACGGAAATGACAACAGTTGTAACTTATCAGCAATTGAGCAAATTTCCTTACAGCTTCACCGTTGTATAGTTTCCTAACACTTTGAAAAGTTCTCATCAACAAATGAGAACACAACATACCTGTGTGGACACTGAGAGCTGTCCCTTTCGACCCTGCTTGTCAGCTTCGAGTTTTATCTTATGATTTTGTATTTGTACATTGAATCCTAAGGGTCTTGCAGCCTTCTCAATGGTGCTCACTATCTCCTTGGCGGATTTCTTGCTTGTGAAGCATGTCTCACCCATGTCTGAATCCTGTTGCCACACATAACTAGTTGTTGTCACAAATCTGAAACTCATCCGAAAGCTGAAATTCCGGGCTACTAACTCTCTAAAGTTGGAAATTGATAACATTGTACTTGACTTAATGCTCTACAAAGCTCTGGTATGGCTCTGGTTGAATACAGTAAAAGAAAGGAACAACTGAATGAAAACTGATCCATCTACAAAGGAGGAGGAATTTCTGCTGTACCTGTGATTCCTCAAATAGGCCAGATATGTTGAGTCCAGATGAACGTGAAATGAGCTCAAATGCATTCATTGTTGCAGGTTTCATCTCTTTATTCTCCGTCACCAAAAAATCCTGGATTTGTTCATAGGAGAAGTGCCATTTGAGAAACCGAAAGTCTTTCCAACTCTAGCAGATTCAGCAGCAACATGTACTTGACAGTTCATTTTGGAGACACAATTATGTCAAATGGGCATGACACAAAAAACCATTTTTTCCCCCCTGTATCAAATTTACTGACACAATGCAATTTCTCGAAGATCTGGAAAATTAGTAGATAGTGGAGAAGGTTGGACTTACCGATGACCCATTGAATACTGCCCGAATATCCTCAAGGCTGACATTCTCCTTCTCTTTGTATTGGGCGGGTTTGTAGCCTTTCCTAAACCACTCATTTTTGTAAATCTGTGCTGCAGTGAAACGCTGTTACATCATCATTCCACAATCATCAATGTCAAAAACTTAAGCTACAGTTAACAAAATAGTCTGCACCTATCAAAGGGATTCTCTCTCGTACCTATCAAAAATTGTACAGTGGCATCACCAACTATACATCCTAGGATGTGATGGGTGCAACTCATTTTTCTTAAATCTGCCAAAGTTCAGACCTCTGCAGCATTGCAGAGGTTTTCACTTTTTACAATACACAATGGACATCTGCTTCCAAATCTGTTTTCTGCTCTTGGGACTGCTCAAGCTGTTGAAAACATATTAACAGGATGTTGTTGAAACTTACAGTTTTAGCATTTGGGTCCAAGACTTTATACAAGAGTCTTTTGGCACCTGCTGAGAACCAGGATGGGCAAGTAAACTCTGCCCTGTATATCTGCAGTTATCAGGAACAGATGAGCATTTGATTACTCTTCAGTTCCAACTCTCAAATTTTTTCTTACTTTACCTGGATGCATCTCCCCAACCCATTCTAAAAAGGTATGCCTATGAATGTCTACAGGCCACACCAAATGCAAAGAAGGAAATGACAGAAAAATTCAAGTACCTTTCTGTACAAGTTCAACAGGTTTGGTTCATCAAAAGGTAAGTAGCCAGCCATTAGAACAAAGAGTATAACACCACATGACCATAGATCTGCAGTTGCCCCATTATAGCCTTTGTCAACAATCACCTGCAAACAAACAACCAGACAAGATGCTGTACCCATTAGTACACTAGACTAGTTCCAAACATAACACAACATTCCACATCCAGAGCCATACTTGAAATTTTTTGTTGCTGCTAAACTGAAATCAAAGCAAGCCTATATCTTTGAGCTTACCTCAGGTGCAACATAATTTGGAGTTCCACAAGTTGTGTGCAGCAGGCCATCCTCCTGCAAACAAGAACCACTTGTTAAAGTCAGAAAATATCATAAAAATCATATATAATATACACCACATCCAGCAAGAACAAACATTGCAATTTAGAAGATGCATGATTGAAGATGAGAAGAAACCCAAAACAAAATAAAAAATATAGAGAAAACCCACTCCCCCAACAAAAAGAATATATGTAATTTATTGATGATCCCTCTAAGTGCATACCCTGAATTGCTGTGGTAACGCACTCAGCCCAAAATCGGATATCTTCATATTTCCAGCACTATCAAGGAGCAAATTTTCTGGCTGTTGAAAGCAGAAGAAGAACAATGAAAGAGACATTAGAGAACCGCATTTGCAAACTGACAGAAACCAGCTAAAATGGGCACATTTGCTGCAGCACAATGCAAACTTTACAAATGATGTTTTTCCAACTTGATGTTTCTTTGTTTTCTCAATGCATAATAAAATTCAAGGAAAAGTACTAGAACACAAGTTACTGCACACCAAAAAAGAAAAAGAAAAAGAAAAAGAAGGCCAACACACACACACACACACACACACACACACACACACACACACACACCTTGAGATCTCTGTGATACACGCCTCGACTATGGCAGTAATCAACTGCATCTATAAGCTGTTGAAAACATTCCCTTGCTTGATCCTCTTTGAGCCGTCCTTGATGAACCTGAGAAAGAAGAAGAAAAGAAAAGAAGCAAAGGTGGTCAGCACCATCACATTGCATGGTGATGATGATGAAACACATGAATAATAATATCCAAATGTCATTCAATTCAAAACAAAAGGAATTTGCAATCTAGACCAGTAATTTTATTTTCTTTCTTAGATTCTATTATCAATGTCCAGAGAGGAAAAAAGAAGAAGGTAGGGGGGAGGGCTAACAATTTTATCGAAAAGCTCGCCACCTTTGGCATACTCCATGACAATGTAGATTTTTGTCTTGCTTGCCATCACCTGTAAGTCTCGATATAGCAAACAACTGTCACTGTGAGATCATCACCCACACAAGAAGGATTTAAAATTCCTTTGGAAATCCAAGCCCGGTGTTCTTTCTTATGGAAATTTGTACAAAACTAATTCCATAATGGATCTTGCAAAAGTGTTGTTGGCCTGACTGTCTGCACTGATCACAAACTGGTCTTCTTCATGAGCAAGAACACGAACCCACAAAAAACAAGAGTTTTTGAACTAGAGGTTTAAATATTTGTGAAGAAGATCATCAGACTTCGGAGCACCATTCAAAAAACGAAAAAAAGAAAACCAGCTGCAGTTTGGCATGAATGTAAGAGAAACCCCGGAGAGAGAGAGAGAGAGAGAGAGAGAGAGAGAGAAGCTGCTGGCTGCTCACCTCTAACAGCTGCACAATGTTGGGGTGCTTCACCATCTTCATTGTAGAGATTTCTCGTTTGATCTGTGCTCCCCGCCCCCACAACCCACAAGTTCCAACATGAAATTAGCAACAACATTAGTTCAGCCCCTTTCAAACTTCTGTTACAAAAAAAATCACATTTCTGGAATCTCTAGAATATGGGTGGGTACCATATTCCAAAGACTAGATGGATCTCATATAAGAGTGTCTGCCTGCCAAGCTCAGAAAGAAATCTTCCAAACATGAGTGAGAGAAGATATTGTGGGAGAGCGAGAGAGAAAGAGTGAGAATTATTGTATGTGAAGAAAGTCTTTTGTTTTTGTTTTTTGGGAGCTACCTGGTCGACCATTTTGTTCTTGAGGATCTTCTCCTTGTCAATGACTTTGATAGCCACAATTTCGCCGGTCTCCTTGTTCTTGCCATGCTTCACTTTGGCAAAAGTGCCTTCTCCAAGAGTGTCACCGAGCTCGTACTTTCCCACCCGACTTGGTACCTGCTGATGATCCATGATTTCTTGGTTGGTGGGTGGGTGGGTTGTTGTCGTTGGTTTTCTTTTTTTCTCTTGCACGGACGAGTCTTCAACAGCTGTTTCTGCTTGATCAGATGCTCATCTTGCATAGTTGTTTCTACTTTGATTAGATGCTCTTGACAGTTGATCTTCTTCCTCCCTACCTTACTTTCACTTTCCTCAGGATTGCGCTCTCTTGATGAGTTCGACTCTCTTTCTCACAGCTTCCACATCTCAGCCGGCCTGCAGTAAGCATTTCGCAACAATATCATATTGATCTCTCAACACGGAGCAAGAGAGAAAGGGAGCTGTGCACTAGTGTGATCGGGTGAAGATGTATATGATATAATATTTCCACGCATAATCTTTGTAAAAAGCGGCAAGAGGAGAATTTAGTTAGGGATGAAGAACAACAACAAGACGGAAACGACGAACGAATTAGGACACAAAAAATGCTGTGTGAACTCAGGAGAGATTAAGAGCAAGCAGGAAAGCAGCCCACCTGCTTCAACGATTCCGCTCATGCTGCTACAAACACAGCAAGATGCAGGCAGCAGCATCGTCGTGCAGCACAGTGCAGCACTCTCAAGATCATTGCCACCCACGATTACAGAGTGAAAAAGCTGCTGCTGTTGCTGCTGCCGTCGCCGCCACTGATCGCCTCCCTCTCTCTCAAACCTTGATGCCTCTCGTTACACGCAGCTAGTGGCCTCCGGCCTAACCTCTGCGACTCTTTGTGTCTCTGTCTCTCTCTCAAGTCGACACTTGATAAACCGACCGAAGGAAGAAGAAGAAGAAGAAGAAGCGGAAGAAGATCCCTCACGAGATCCACTAGTTGCAAAGAACAGTACCTTCTTTTCTGAAAGAGAGCCTTCAAAATCTGTGATCACAACAGCCTAATGGAAAGATGTCCTAAGTCATGGGTTGAAATGCACAGGTGCGGGACTAATATATTGAACAGCCGTAGTAAGTAAGTACTGGACAACAACAAGTTCTTCTTTGTAACAGAATATGTGATCACAACAGCCTGATGGAAAGAAAGATATGTCCTAAGTCATGATGGGTTGAAATGCACATGGGTGGGATGAAGTAAAATTATATTGAAGAGCTGTAATAAGCAAGTACTGGACGACGACGACGACAACAACAATAACAACAACAGTTCTTCATAACGAAATCTGTGATCACAACAACCTAATGGAAAGATGTCTTTGGGTTGAGATGAAATGCACGAAGGCGGGACGAAGTAAAATTATACTGCACAGCTGTATAGTAAGGAAGGAAGTACTGGACGACGACATCAACAGTTGTTGATAGTAGAATTTGTGATCACAACAGCCTAATGAAAAGACGTGCTTGAGGAGTCATGGGTTGTTGAAATGCGGACGGGCGGGCGGGCGGACGGGCGGGACGAATTGCGCAATAATAGATTGCTGCTCTGCTGTGAAGGTGCTAGGCTACTAGTACTGCACAGCCGATCCAAAGCTCCAGAGAGAAGGGAAGGCGGAGGCGGATGCAGGTGTCGCGCTCACTGCGAGCGATGGATGCAGCGAACACAGCGGCTACTGCCACTGCATTATAAACGCTGCCAACCAAAGCTGGGAACCATGCGTGAACGTGGGAACAGAATAAACCCTAATTGTGGCTCCTCCTTTCTTTTGGGGGGCGGGTGGGGGGGGAGGGGCGCATGGGGAGAAGGGTGTTTTTTTTTTCTTCTTCTTCTTCGGTGGGTTGTACCTATGTAGTGGTTTGGGACCCTTGCATATACCATTAATGGCCCCTCTAATGTGAAGGAAAAAAACACATTTAGAGAGTTTTTGGGGGTGAGGAATTCTTTTGATAATTTTGTATCTATTAAAGTTATCCATAAGCGACTCTAACCTTGGCATTGGAACCTTTTTGAGAATGTTCAAGTTAGCAAGGAAATTTTACACACATGAATCCAATAGGGACTCAAACTTGTTTTTTGTGCAACAAATCAAAGCTCAAATGGATTTTGTCACCAGTTGAACGTGCTTATGCATGCGTGTGGCATGCATTTCTTGAGTTGGGCAAAAGCATGAGGGAGTTTTGAGCTCGAATGAAAAGTTTGCAACATTTCTCTAAAGAGTTTTTTTTTTTTTTTCTCTCTTGAAAAAGCTCTCCTTTCAACAAGGATCACAAAGTTTTTCTTGTTGTGAGTTTTTTTAGCAAGGAACCTTTGTTTTTCGAAGGAGAATAAAAAATGGGCAAGTGTGGAAGGTTTTTGGCAAGGATTTCTACGTTTTCTCTTTTCACATTTTTTCGGTTCTATTTCACATGTTCTTGCATTTTGTGTTTTGTTTTCAATTTTTGGGGCAAACATGTAGAGGTTTTCAACACTATTTCGGCAATCTTTCTCTCTTTTGGATGTTCTTTTGCTAAGGAGGAATTGTGTGTGTGTCTTTGATTGCAATTTTTTTTTTTTTTTCGGTGTTTTTTTTTTTTCATATTATCAATTGTCATCTTTGTTAGAGAGAAAGGTTGCTAGAGTTGTGTTGTGTTACAAGAGAAGGAGAAAGAGGTTGTTGGATGGGAGAGGTGTATATTTAGTTCATTTTTTGTGTCGCATTGTGGGAGAGAAGGTTGTTAGCTTAAACAAGAGAGAAAGAATTTGTTGAAGGGGTCCAAGAACGTCAAGCAAGAGAGAACATTGTGGGTTGATCTCAAGATGAATTTTGATGTTGGTCCCATTTATGGGTGACTTTAAAGTTAGTTCAAAGCTTTGCATGAGATGGCAAAGACAAGCCCAATGATAGGTCAAAGACGGTGTGATTTTAAAGATCATAACTTTATCATGGATTAATATTAAATTATGTTTGTAGTGATTTGGCATGGGTGAGATGTTAGGTGATCATCACCAACTTTAAGTGGTTGGTGCATTTTTAAAGTTTGAAGTTGCATTTTGCAAGGTGACAAATTAACATATTGTATTTGAATACATTTAAAGGAGGTGCACACAATGTCATATCTATTTTTTGGAAGTAGTAGTTGGGATATTCATGGGTGTAAGTTAGTTGAACCTTTGTAATACATGGTGTGTGGATGTGCAATTGTAATTGTTAGTGAATAACATATGGGGACATGTATCAATGTTCTTGCCATTGAAAATTGTGCAAATTTCTTTGGTTGCACTAATTTTGAAATGGTGCAAAAAATAATTTATTGGTCATCGATTTAAACTTGTATGGAGAATTTTATAATGTATGCCAAATGACTAAGGTAAGTAGAAAATGATTTTGAAATGTTTACTAGGTAATACAATAAGGTGGATAATTTAAAGGGTAACAAATATGTTTGGTTGCCAAGTATGCTAACATATATCAATGTTGTACGTTGTTATTTGAATTTTGTGAAAACCATGGTTTTAGGTCTTTTAACACCCATATATTTATAGAATCTCAAATCATAATTTTTTGAAAAATTATGTAAAGAAACTTGTTCAATTTTGGTTTTTTCATTTTTTAATCATGAAGGTTTCTTACAAGACCAATTATTTCAAGTTAGAAAATAGATAGTTATATGTCATGATTCTTTGGTTTCATAAATCTTGCAATACATTGCGATTGTCAACATGTTCTTTGAAAATTAAGGTTATTTAGATTATAATAACTTCTTGCACATCTACATTGGGCAACACATAAAAGTGTTTAAATGTTTGACAAAAACATTAAAAAAAATGTTGAAACAAGGTGTTGTCATCCTTAACACATAGATTTTCATCAAACACAAATCTATAAACCTTTTTTTTTTTTAAAATTAAATCACATTTGCTAAGATAGTTAAACAATTCTCAAAAACTTAAACTTCCAATGCACCAACCTTTTTGTCACGTGTTTTTTTTTTTGCCAACATATCAAATCTTATAAGAATGAAAGGTAAAATCAAATGTCCTCATTCACCAAACCATACAAAATAAAACGTTATCATGTTTACATGAAGGACATGATGAATACATTGGTGTATTGTAGGTGTAGTGGCGAATTGGGTGTAATCATAATCCACCAAGCCAAAAGGGGTGTCGAATCATAAATAAAACCAGTCAAAATTAGAGAAATATTTATGTTTTACCACTTAAAACCATGGCAATCACACCAAGTTGTTGCTTGTTCATTCATAAAAATGTCAAGGAATTCAAACCAAAAATTCATTTGATAAAATTTTAGGTTTAGGTTTCGATTTAAGACATTAGAAAGTGAACACCTATTGCATTAGAATGAGTCAATTTTGCAAAGGACTATCAAAAGGACTCATATTATAATTGAAAAATCATGAATTTATTTTTAAAAGGATAAAAATCTATTAGTCACATTCAAAAGCACTTATATCCTAAAAAGTGTGGGATTTTAAAACTTTGAAAATTCAAAGAAATTTTCATAATTGATTTAGAATTTTAAAAGTTCAAAAGTCTTACACCACATATAAATGGGGTATAATGTATATGATGTGTTAAGAAAATTTATCACTTATTATACTAAAAAACATCAAAATGTAGAAATTTTTTTTGGTTATGATTTAAAATTGTTATCATTTTTAAAAACACAACATGTAAAATCTATAAGGAATTTGTACATTTTCAAAAATTGATATTTATTCAAAAATGATTTTTAAAATGTCATGTATTGGGCCAACTATAAGCACTTTTCATAAAAATTTGCAAAAGATTTTGCACAAAGATTCAATTGTATGAAAAAATCAACTTTAGGCAAAAGAATATGTAATCCTTGTTTAAAGTAAGGATGTTGGCTCATTGCATCTTGTTTGCACCCAATTGCATTTAGCAACATATTTGCTTGACTTTTCACAAGGTAGTCCACACCAAATCCAAAAGCCTACACTACCAAACACAACTCATTAAACCATGGTTCTTTACACATATCAATAATCAACTAAGGTGAATAAATCAACTTGTGGATATTGATTGCACATGACCTCTTTTAAAATTAGTCCATGCCAATAATCATGGTAAAAAAAAACACATAAACCTTTTAAGAATGATATTAAACAATACCCATTCTTTAAATCTTGTTATAGCTTGGACCATTCCACCATTGTCAACCAAAAACACAACATGATTTTGGAAAGTTATAAGTAGGATTAGGTGTGAAGATATGGATATAAAAAACAAACCATCATAGAAGAAAAAAATCCAAAAAAACTTAAGTTCCATTTCACTCTTCACATAAAAATAAGTATATTTCCCCCCTTTTAATATTGTAGTTTTGGGATCATGACAATCAAGTGGTGGTGAATTGGCCATTGCCAAAAATGGAAGAAAGAAACACAATTGGAAACACATGGAAGTGGAATGTGAGGAATGGTACAATGATGGTTGTGGCATCTTTAGATCTTGGTTATCGTTCTTTGCACACATATAGTCTACAACCAAAACACTTCCATTTCCATGAACTAAAAAGCAGAGCAATGCCAATTATATGAAAATGTTCATGTTGTCACAAACTTTCAATTCCTAAACATGTAAAGCTTAAATGATAATAGAAATTTAAAGAAAAAATGGTCACATGATATTGTAACCATTCATTGTTCATCCTTGAGAAAATCAATCAACTTTTGTGGAAAAATGCATAGAAATTCACAAAAATATGTTTAAAAAATTTAGTTTTGTAGTTCTCTTGTGCACATAGTTCTCTTGGCCCTACACCACCCATAGTTCCTAGGACTACTATTTATCTATATTTTCCACCTTCAAAAGGTAAGTGGATATATACCCTTGTATATAGTCATTGAAAATTTATCCATGTTTTTGATAACCACTCAACACTCGTACATGTATATATTTAAACTATCATTTGCATGTGGATGTATCGAAGTTAAAACATTTACCTATCTAATAATGGGTCAAAACCAGTGTTAAGTTCCACCAAACTAATAAGAACTGATTAAAGCATAACCATTATTTTTTTACATGTTTACAAGTTTCATAAACTACATTAATGTTGACAATTCATGTTGTATATATATATGTGTGTGTGTGTGTGTGTGTGTGTGTGTGAATTTAACATTTTAATAAGTTTGAAAGTACAATCCAATAGATATAAAATATTTTTCAATATTTAAAAAAACCTATAACTACTGTTTTTGCATCACAAATTTAAGATTCCACAACTTAGTAATGGAAATCATGCACAAAAATTTCATTCATAATTCATACATTTCATACAATAATATTGTGCATTGACAACATATTTGACACACATATTTATAGGAAGATGTGAAATTCATGTGACATTCCATTCATTCATCAACACATTTCTTTGTGTGTTAAATGTGTTTTCAACACATGATATTTATGTGTAAAATGTATGAACCTATGAATGAACGAATTTCACACAATTTTCATTATTAATTTGTCACATGCTAAATTTGTGATGTGGTGTTTTAAGAATCATGGTGGAATTGTGTAAAATCATAGTTTAAGCATTATTATTCAACATTATTTCAACATTATTTCACCAATTTTATGTTATCATATCAACTTGTCTGGACTAATGTGTTTTTTTCAATTTTGAGATGTAACCACATTAGCAACCATCCATAGGAGGATTTAGCCAGTTTGATTACAAGAGAAATTATCCTACTACTTTTAGCTACTTGTGGGACATGGTCTAAATGTGGGAAATTCAACTTTTTCCCCTTACTTTTTTAGAGAAAATTTTGAAATTTTGTTGAATTTTCTTTTTGAAATGGTTGAAATAAAGGAAAAGACAATATTAAAATATCACAATATATAATACATGATTTGAGGTGCATCAAGTGTCATTTTTCTCTTGCCATTCATACATAAAAATGATTAACATAAAACATTCCTACTATGTGGTTTCCTTTTTTCCTTTGGGAATGTAATAGTTCCATAATTTTTTTCATTTTGTTTTCATCATTTTTTGAGATTCTACTTTATTTAATTTGCAAACTGGGGTCATCTTGAGTCTCCTCCATTATTTCATCTTCACATTCAACTTCATTGAAAAATACTTCATGATTTTCATTTTAGATTAACGTCTTTTCATTTCCATTAAACCTTTCCATTTCCACACAATGTTCAACAAGGCCAAGGGTGAACAAATTCAAACAAACAAAATGTCTTGCAAACAAAGGTCTTGGTTTAGAGATTAAGGTGAAAATATATGAAATGTTCTATTGGCATGGATGCTTAAAAGGTCCAAATTCTTTAAGGTGTACCAAAATTTTGTTGCAACATCACCTTTTTTTGTTTTTTTTTACCGTCTTTTTTACCATGTAAAAACACATTTTAGATGATTATGATGGAATTTTAAATTGTAATGGTTTAAAATATAGTCCTTTTGAAAACTTTGACAACTTTTGACTCATTATTTTTTATGGGGATCAAAATATAGGAGAAAAAAAGATTACAATAAGGACTAGGCCCTTTTCATCTTGTGTGGTACACCTTTAAAAAAATTCACCCTAAAAAAACTAATGCAAACGTTTACAACACTTACAAACAAGAATCAAATTCCTTTTCCATTACAAAACAAAAAGACATTATGCAAAAATTATCTTGTAAAAAAACTTGCATAAACCAGCATAACTTTTTTTTAAAACAACTAAAACAAACAACAAACAAAGACGGAAAAGAAAAACACAAAATGAAAATAACAAACTTACCTCAAAAAAAATGGTGGCAATTGTCACCATGAAAAGCTCCTCAAATCTATAAAATGCAAAAAAAGGTAAGAGGAAGTATAAGCATTAATAACATGAAGGAATAAGTACTTGAATAATACCAAAAAATAATATGAAAACAAGAAGTAATGGAACAAAAGCTACTGCCAACAACATGAAAATAGGCAACAACATTACAAAGGGGGAGGAGTAACAACATGAAGATAAGAAATGAAGATAAGAAGTAGTAGCTAAAATCAAGAAATATCAATATGAAGGCAACCATCGTTGGCATGAAGGTAGGTATAAACAATGTGAAGGTAGGCAACTCTAGCATAAAAGTAGGCAACAATAATGTGAAGGCAAGAAGAAATAGTAATCAAAAGCAATAAGTAATGGTGTGAAGGCAAACATTAACAATGCGAAGTCAATTAAAAGGAACGAGAAGGCAAGAAACACTTACATGAAAGTAAGAAGAAGCGGTGCAAAGGCAAGAAGAAGCAACATGAAGACAAGAAGCAACAACATGAAAATAAGAAGCAACACAAAAGGAGGAAAAAACACAAAACAACAATTTAAAAAAATTAAAAAATGAAATCCAAACATGAGCTTGAACCCCTTATAGAGCAGCAACACTGGTCATAGAGTTTGAGGCAGCCACCTCACACCATGAAGCCTTTTTTTTTTAAACCTCATTTTTTATTTTTTATTTAAAAAAAATAACTCGCTGACCAGATATCCAAATCCAAGCAAGGAGTTGATATATTGCCCATATATCATTTATGTGATATCTGGATTGAAATTTGGATATTGCATGGTTAGATCTCAAAATTATGAATCTGATAATCAGGATATCATGATTTATGATATACAACAAATATAAAAAATGATATCTAAATCTAATTTTTGAATTTTCTGAAAACCCACTGAACACTAGGACATACTTGAATACATAACCACCAAGGGTATGTCTCTGTTTATAATAACTGCTCAACATTGGTCAAAACTTTTATTAATGTGCAATTTCAAGCACCTTTTGCCCAAATTTCTATTTATTTTCACCCCTCAAAATTTCCATTCTTCTTATAATGCTAATCTTGTTGATCTAGGTACTAGAGAACGGGACATGGGGGAGCTGATTCCTCCAAGCAAACAGGCACTAGGCAAGCCCGACATGGTGATCCTTGTGGCCAACGCCACTAAAAGGCACATTCCCTAATGCAAATATAAGGTGAAGCCCGAGGATGAGTTGGGATGAACATTTTTTAAACCGACTAATTTTCACAACATGGGATATATATATATATATATATATAATTTAATTTTAATTAATTAATTATTTTTGCGAGTTTAGGGTTGCTGGTTCATAACCACCAATGCATGAGGCCAAGTGGCTGGAGCAAATGTGTGGTATACAAACTGGTCCTGGGCTTGATGCACACCACTAGGCCATGCAAGTGGTTGTGAAGTCCACCACACAAAGTTACATACCTATGTAGGTTAACTGGTCACCAAAGCAAGAGAACCAAAAGCCATGCAGATACCATACCTAGAGTCAAAACATTGGGAAGGGTTGGACTGTTGCTGCTGTAAAGCCTTCCTGACTGACCTGCTTGAGCCCACACTTGCTTGCTTGCTTTGCAGTGGTTTTGCATAAATGGTGGCCATCCATTACCATCTCTTGGCTGTGTTCCACTTGGAGAAATCAATATATTATGTTCATTTTATAGGCAGAGGGTGTCAGTGGCTCTGGCTCTTCAGAGAGTTCAGGTTATCACTATCTTGCATCAGGCAGTTAGTTGTGGCAACAGGAGAGGTCTCTTCTTCTAGGTAGGTTTGATGTTCTTCCAGATTTTTCGTCCATCACTTTGCATGACTTGCTTTGTGCTACTGGTGATGGGTTTAGGTCCTAAGTTTCGTGTTTTTTTCTCTTAGGCCATCACTTTGCATGACTTGCTTTGTGCTACTGGTGATGGGTTTAGGTCTAGGTTTCATGTTTTCCTCTCTTAGGCCATCACTTTGCATGACTTGCTTTTGTGCTATTGGTGATGGGTTTAGGTCTAGGTTTCGTGTTTTCCTCTCTTAGGGCTTCCCATTGTACGTTTTGCATTTTCAAGTGTGCTCTTTTATTTGGACTTTTGATCCTTTCTTTATTTTCTTCTCTTGTTCCCTTGATCGGTGTTTTTCCTTTATTTATTTATTTGGGTAATATAGACTTGAGCATAAATATGAAGAAGAAGCTCAAGTTTTTTTGTTTGCACTTGCATGGCACCTTGAATTTACTGTGTGAGTGAGTATGTCACCATATGTATAAGTTGTCGCCTACCCTGCACAAGGTGCTACCACTCCTCAGCCTCTCATGACTCCCCTGCCTCCCATGTCTCACCATCATTAACCCCTCAACACCTGATAAGCCAACACGGGTTCTTTTTTTTTTCAGAATTTTATTGTTGCAACAAACACAAATTTATCTTTTCCAAAATTCTTTTTGGGCCATGTGAAGTGTGGTCATAGGTTCCAAGTGGCATGCTGATCATGGAAGTTCGTGTGGTAGACAGAAAGGGGGGGGAGTTGCAACTTGCAAATACCTCCAAGACTGAAAGGTTGTTTCTGGCCAAAGACATGAGGTGACAGGGAGCTAATCAGGTGCAGGAATCAGCAAAGGTTGCAATTATATTTGAGAAGGGGGCAACTGAACAGCACTTACTATAATGACTAATCCAGCTATAAGCAATTGATTACCTTAGTACCTTGGCCAATTTGACTCACAAATTATAGTATTTTCAGAAATGTTGAAATTTTCAAAAACTATTTCTTCCCAATCCAAAAATATTGTGAAGGAAAATAGTGAATATTTATAGAAAATTCCATTTGCTGAAATGAATGTTTCAAAATCAATTAATTATTCGACATACATGTGTTGAAATGGCCAAGGTATTGTTACAGTATCCTCTTTGATACATCAACCACGGGTCAAAGAGAGTATTTCTTTAAATTTCACAATCTGACCAATTGTATTGTGTGTTGACGTCCAACAAGTGTATTAAGTTCAGGAGTTAAGAGATTGCTGGTTCATTCTCAAGAATAAGCAAGGCCTGGTGGTGGGTCTTCATGCTCAGCTTGGCTGAGTGCAGGCCTTTTGTTTCCAGAAGGTTGCCACCGTACCCTTTTGTCCTTAGCTTGGCAAGGAAGATGTATGTGAGCAGATTCTCATCAAGTTGAAAAATGATACCATGTGACACTAGTGTGTGAAGAGAGCTTATGAATGATAGGAACAGGTTACATCTCCTATTGCACATCAGAGATCATCAGAGCACAAGACAAGGTTCCAGGGACCAACAGCCTAGGGACCAATTTGAAGCAAATTGAATCATGTATGCGACACTTCTTAACTCCCCA